>Ga0114996_10000396_pt1 | contig 60821 bp, 57 predicted proteins | sample ArcticOcean_MG_C_4_FD_87039 | JGI IMG/M metagenome (GOLD analysis project Ga0114996, IMG submission 87039) | Marine microbial communities from western Arctic Ocean - ArcticOcean_MG_CB4_134 | ecosystem: Environmental > Aquatic > Marine > Oceanic | place: Arctic Ocean: Canada Basin | collected...
ACCGAGCGCATGAGCAGTTCGTCGTGGGTCTCGTGCATGACCTGCTCATAGGCGTCGGCCTCGGCCGAGCAGTGCATGTGCGCGTGCACCTCTATGAAGCCCGGCGTAATGGTGCCACCGGCCAGCTCGACCACGTCGCCCTCGGGGTTCGCACCCAGCTGGTCACGAGTGGTCACGGCCTCAATACGGCCGTTCTCCACTATCAGTGCGCCGTTGGGGACGGCGGGCGCGCCGGTTCCGTCAATTAGCTGGTCGGCTATGAGTATGCGTCGCATGGTTGAGTCCTTCGTTGAACGGTGCGTTCTAAGCAATCTAAAAATAGGAGTGTCGGCCGGATTATAGGGTTATCGTTTATAATCCCGCCACCAGCAGACCGCCGGGTCTCGCTGGCTGGAGAAAGGCGTTTTTTCCACCACCACTTGGAGGGTAGTTTATGACGACCGCACAGGGATCGATTCCCAAGGAAAAACTGACGTGGATGTACGAGACCATGGTTCTCATCCGCCGGTTTGAAGAACAGGCCAAGCGTGAGGCCGACCAGGGCCGCATTCTCGGCACGCACTCCGCCATTGGCGAAGAGGCGGTGCCCACCGGCATCTGCGCTCATCTCGGCGATGGCGACTACGTGCTGGGTAACCACCGCAGCCACCACCACTGCATCGCCAAAGGCGTTGGGGTGAACGAAATGATGGCCGAGTTGCTGGGCAAGGCCACCGGCACCAACGGCGGCAAGGGCGGCACCATGCACATTGCCGACGCTACCAAGGGCATGCTGGGCGCCAACGGCGTCGTCGGGTCCAACATTCCCGTCGCCACCGGCTGCGCGTTGGCCGCGAAGGTGCAGGGCCGGGACAACGTCTCGGTAGTGTTCTTCGGAGACGGCGCGTCCAGCCAGGGCTCGCTGCACGAGTCGATGAACCTGGCGTCCATATGGGACCTGCCGGTCCTGTTCGTGTGCGAGAACAACCGCTACGCCGAGTCCACCCCGTTCGAGTACTCGGTCGCCGGTGGCTCGGTGTCAAACCGGGCGGCAGGCTACGCCATGCCTGGCGTCACGGTCGACGGACAGGACGTCATGGAGATGTACGAGGTCGCAGGCGAGGCAGTAGCACGAGCCCGGCGCGGCGAAGGCCCGACGCTCATCGAGGCCCAGACCTATCGTTACTTCGGCCACTACGGCGCGGATAACCCGCTGGGGTATCGCACCGAAGAAGAAGAGGCGTACTACAAGGGCCGGGACTGCATCCTGACCATGGGCAAGTTCCTGCTCGAGAGCGGGACGATGAACCAGGACCAGCTCGACAGCATTGATGCCGATGCCATCGCCAAGGTTGAAGCGGCGTCCAAGTTCGCGATGGAGAGCCCGTATCCGGACCCCTCGGCACTTCTCACCGACGTCTACGTCAAATACCCCTAAGTTGCCATCAGGCTGGCCTGAACAAATTGGGCAACCCCGTACAAAGCCATTTAGGAGCTATAAATGACAACCACAGAGGTTCGAGCGCTCACTTACGCGCAGGCGGTGAACGAAACTTTCCACCAGGAGTTCGAGCGCGACCCAAACGTCATTCTCATGGGTGAGGACGTCGCCGGTGGAGCCGGTAGGGACGACTTCGAAGACGCATGGGGCGGCGTGTTCAAACTCACGCGCGGCCTTATCGGCAAGTTCGGACCGGAGCGTGTGCGTGACACACCCATTTCAGAAAACGGCTTCATCGGCGCGGCCGTAGGCTCGGCTGCCGCCGGTCTGCGCCCCATCGCCGACCTCATGTTCGTCGGCTTCGTCGGCGTGTGCGGCGACCAGATCTTCAACAACATGGCGAAGATGCACTACATGTTCGGCGGCAAGGTGAAACTGCCCCTGACCATCATCACGTCCACGGGCGCTGGTGTGGGTTCGGCGGCGCAGCACTCCGAGACGCTGTACTCCATATTCGTCCACTTCCCCGGCCTGAAGTGCGTGGCGCCGTCCAACCCGTACAACGCCAAGGGTCTGCACGCCGCGGCCATTCGTGACGACGACCCCGTCATCGTGTTCAACAACAAGCTGCTCATGGGCGGCGTCGGCACCGGCCCGCACGTGCCCGAAGAGCCCTACGAGGTCGAGATTGGCAAGGCCCACATCGCCAGAGAGGGCACCGACGTCACGCTTATCGGTATCAGTTACACGACCCACCTGTGCTTGCAGGCCGCCGAGATCCTCGCCCAGCAGGGCTACTCGGCCGAGGTCGTAGACCTGTTGTCGCTGTCCCCGCTGGACGAAGAGACGATTATTGAATCGGTGAAGAAGACCCGCAAGGTCGTCATAGTCGACGAGGACTACCCGCGCTGCTCGATGGCGTCGGAGCTATCGGCCGTCATCGCCGAACAGGCGTTTGATTATTTGGACGCACCACCCAGGCGGGTCAATCCGCCCCATACATCGGTGCCCTACAGCCCTGTGCTGGAGGAACTGTTCATCCCGACTCCGGAGCGAATCGTCGAAGAAGCGCTCGCGACAATGGAATAGGGGCGTGACAGAAAACCGGCCACTAACCTTCGTCCAGGCAACCAACGAGGCCATTCGGACGGTGATGCGGGAAGATCCCAACGTCATCGTCATGGGCGAAGACGTGGCCGGTGCCGCTGGCAGGGCGGACCAGGGGTTCATAGACCACGCCGGCGGCACGTTCGGTATGACGAAAAACCTGATACAGGAATTCGGGCCCGGGCGCATACTCGATACGCCCATCTCCGAAACCGGCTTCATGGGCGCGGGTGTTGGTGCCGCCGCCGCCGGGCTTCGGCCAGTCGTAGATCTCATGTTCGTCGGCTTCGTCGGCGTGTGTGCCGACCAGATCTTCAACAACATGGCGAAGATGCACTACATGTTCGGCGGCAAGGTGAAGCTGCCAATCACGGTCATGGCCCAGACCGGTGCTGGCGACGGCGGCTACGCCGCCCAGCACTCAGAGACTATCTGGTCCATATTCACCCACTTCCCTGGGCTCAAGTGCGTGGTGCCGTCGGACCCATACACGGCTAAAGGTCTACAGATCGCGGCCATGCGCGACGACGACCCGGTCATCATCTTCCAGGGCATCCGGTCGATGGGAGCCAACTACGACGACCAGCATGTGCCCCAAGATGATTACGAGATAGAAATAGGCAAGGCTCGCATCGTGCGGGCTGGCACCGACGTGACCCTGACCGGTATCGGCTTCAGCACCCGCACCTGCCTGCAGGCCGCCGAGACCCTCGCCCGGCAGGGCTACTCCGCAGAGGTTGTGGACCTGTTGTCGCTGTCGCCATTGGACGAAGAGACGATTTTTGAATCGGTGAAAAAGACCCGCAAAATAGTCATCACCGACGAGGACTACCCGCGCTGCTCTGTGGCGTCGGACGTGTCGGCATTGGTGGTTGAGCAGGCGTTCGACTACCTGGACGCACCGCCGAGGCGGGTGAGCGCGCCCCACGCCTCGGTTCCCTACAGCCCGGCGCTGGAGAAGTTCCACCCGCCCAGGGCAGAGGATGTGGTCGCCGCCGCGCTAGCGGTCCTAGAGTAGCCGGACTGCCCAGTGTCCGAAGCTCTGGGGCTACGGTGTAAAGGCAGATTAATCGGTTCCCCGATTAATCTGGATACGGATAGGAAATGTAGTTGTCTCTCAGGAGTTCGTCTGCCGAGGGGAACGGGCTCTCGATAGCGAACCGCGATGCCTCTTCGACAAGCTCCTTCGCCTCGACCGCCAGCCCTTCGAGTTCGGCGTCGGTCGCGTAGCCAGTCTCCGTTATGTGTTTGCGGATGCCCTCAATGCAGTCCCTGTTTTGGTAGTAGTCCTGCTCCTCTTCGGTGCGGTACAAAAGCGGGTTGTCGTGCCCGCCGTGGCCTAGGTACCGGTACGTCTGCGCCTCAATCAGCGTCGGCCCCTCGCCGCGCCGGGCTCGTGCTACCGCCTCGCCCGACACCTCGTACATGGCCAGCACGTCCTGGCCGTCAACGGTGACGCCCGGCATCGCGTAACCTGCCGCCCGATTTGACACTGAGCCACCGGCCACCGAGTACTCGAAGGGCGTGGAGTCGGCGTAGCGGTTGTTCTCGCACACGAAAATGACCGGCAAGTCCCATATGGACGCCAGGTTCATCGCCTCGTGAATCGATCCCTGGCTACTGCCCCCGTCCCCGAAGAACACGACGCTCACCTGGTCGGTGCCTTTTACCTTTGCGGCCAGTGCGCAGCCGGTCGCCACCGGCACATTCGACCCCACAACGCCGTTGGCGCCGAGCATGCCCTTGACCGAGTCTGCAATGTGCATGCTGCCGCCCTTGCCCCGGTTGGTACCGGTTACCTTGCCCAGTAGCTCGGCCATCATCTCCCTCGGGTCCAGCCCCTTGGCGATACCGTGATGATGGCTTCTGTGGTTGCCCAGCAAGTAGTCGTCGTCGCTCAGGTGCGCGCAAATGCCGGTGGGCACTGCCTCCTGGCCGATTGCCGAGTGGGTGGAGCGGATACGGCCAGAGTCCTGTTCTCGCTTGGCCTGCTCCTCAAAGCGACGAATGAGAACCATCGTGCGGAACATCCAAAGGCACTGGTCTTTCGTGGCAGCGGGCATGGTCGGTTGCTTCTCCTGATAGCTTGCTGGTCGCCCCTGCATGTAAGTGCTGACGAGGAGATGATAAAGGCTGTTTCGACAAGGCGCAGCCCAACGAGTAAAGTTACGGCGAGCCCTACGGGTGCCGTAGCGACGCCAGTGCCGCCCCAACCGGGACGTGCTCCAAAGGGCGACGCTCTGCGCGTCAAAACACACGGGAGGAACTGATGGCGACCGAGATCGTGATGCCCAAACTCGGCATGGTAATGACCGAGGGAACGGTGTCCAAGTGGATGAAAAACACCGACGAGATGGTCTCTCAGGGCGAGGTAGTCGCCGAGATAGAGACCGAAAAGCTCAACTACGAACTGGAAGCGACCGCCGCCGGTCGTCTACACCGGGTAGCCGCCGAGGGCTCAATCGTGGTCGTGAGCGGCATCATGGGCTACTTGCTCGCCGAGGGCGAAGCCGTGCCCGAGCCCCCCAAGGAGAAGCCCCCGGTAGCGAGAGCGGCCCCGGTGGCCAGGCGTGCGGCCCCCGCACGTGCCGCTGGAGACCCCGTCCCTTCGACACCTGGCGCCCGCAAACTTGCGGCAAAGCTAGGCGTTGACCTGGCGCGAGTAACGGCGACCGGGCCACGAGGACGAATCGTCGAGGCCGACGTACGCGGGTTCTCCGAATCAGGCGCAGGGCCAGGGGCCGGAGCCTCATCAGACGCGGCGAACGAAGCCGCCGAAGCCGCCGCCATATTGGCCGGGCTACCCGAGCCGTCCAAAGTCGTGAAAATGTCAGGTATGCGCAAGGGCATCGCCGAGCACATGACGGCGTCCATCAAGGCCACGGCGCAGTTGACTTTCACCCTGGACGTGCCCGTTACCGAACTTCAGCGCCGCCGCAAAGAGTGGTCGCGGGCCAACAAGAGCCCTGTCACCAACACCCACGTCTACGCCAAGGCGTGCGCGCGGGTCATAGGCGATCTGCCCATATTCAACACCGTGCTGGCGGGCGGCAACATCCACTACTTCGACGAAGTGAACATTGGCGTGGCCGTAGCGCTGCCCGAGGGCCTGATAGTGCCGGTGGTCAAGGACGTGGCCAACACGCCCCTGGCCGACATCGCCAAAAAGACGTCGGAACTGACCAAGAAAGCCCAAAAGGGCGGAATAACCCCGGACGAAATGGCGGGCGGCACGTTCACCATCTCAGTGCTGGGCATGGTGGACACGTTCACCCCCATCCTCAACCGGGGCCAGTCGGCTATTCTCGGCGTCGGTGCCACCCGGCAAAAGCCGGTCGTAGAAGGCGGTGAAGTGGTGGTGCGGGACGTCTGTACGTTCAGCCTGACAGTCGATCACCAGACCGTGGACGGCGCAGTAGCGGCCGACTTCCTAAAGAAGTTCTCGGAACTGCTTCAGAGCCCAGACCCCCTGTTCCCGTAGATGAAGTACGTCAAGCTTGGCCGTGCCGGGCTGAAGGTTTCCCAGTTGTGCCTGGGCACCAACATGTTCGGTGCCGGGTACGTGGACGACGAGCGCGCCGACACCGTCATCAACACGGCGTTGGACGCGGGCGTCAACTTCATCGACACGGCCGACATCTACCATCTCGGCCGCTCGGAGGTCGTGGTCGGTAGCGCCATATCCCATCGCCGCGAAGAAGTAGTCCTGGCGACCAAAGGCGGGTATCCGATGGGCGAGAGGCCAAACCAGGGCGGGTTATCACGAGGCCACCTCGTGGACGCCGTGGAAGCCTCCCTGAGGCGGCTCGACACCGACTACATCGACCTCTACCAGGTGCACGTATGGGACCCGGAAACGCCTTTGGAAGAAACCATGCGCGCCCTCGACGACCTGGTCACTGCCGGGAAAATTCGCTACGTGGGCTGCTCCAACTTCACCGGCTGGCAACTGGTCAAGGCGCTATGGGCCAGCGACCGCGGCGGGCACGTTCGATTCGACACTGTTCAGCCCCCTTATAATCTTGCTCATAGGGACATAGAAGATGAGTTGGTCCCCGTCTGCTTGGACGCGGACGTAGCGATTCTCCCCTACCAGGTGCTGGCAGGGGGCGTGCTCACCGGCACCTATGACCGGAAAGCACCGCCGCCTGGCGACACCCACATGGCGTCTTCGCTCGCGGGGACAGCCCGAGACCGCTACTGGAACCCGGCCACATTCGCGGTGGCCGACAGGGTCAGCGCCCTGGCGAAAGAAATGGGCAAGAGCGCTTCCCAGGTGGCGACGGCCTGGACCCTGTCCAAGCCCGGCATCAACTCGGTGATAGTCGGATCGAGTCGACCGGAGCAGGTGCACGCCAACGTAGATGCACTGAGCATCGAATTGGACGGATCGGCCATCGCGAAGTTGGAGGCATCGGACTCTTGAGCGTAGTGGTAACAGTCGAGCGGCGGATGAAGCCGGGGTCTCTCAGGGACATCCAGAGACTTCAGGCCGAGTTGTGGGAGATCGCCAGCAACACGCCGGGCTACATTTCCGGCGAGACCATGTTCAGCGCCGAAAATCCGGACTCCTTCATGACGTTGAGTCGGTGGGAAAGCATCGACTATTGGTGGGCCTGGGAAAGCAACACCGAGCGCCGGAGCCTGTTCGACAAATACAGCGGAATTATGGAGGTAACCAGAAGCCCGCGCATCTGGAAAACCACCCAGTGAAGGGCCTGTAAAGGCCAGTAAACAGCCAGTAGGGGGCGTCAATGACCGATTCGCTGACCATCACCGACAACAGGACTGGCGAGAGCTACGACGTGCCAGTATTCGCCGGGACCTACCCGGACCGGGGCTCGGCCATCAAGGCGTCTGATCTGCGCCAGATCAAAACCTCTGACGACGACTTCGGCCTGCTGGGCCACGACCCCGGATTCACCAACACCGCGTCGTGCCAGAGCGGCATCACCTTCATCGACGGTGACGCGGGCATTCTCCGTTACCGCGGGTACCCCATAGAAGAACTGGCGGCCAAAAGCACGTACCTGGAAGTTGCGTATCTGCTGGTTCACGGTCAGTTGCCGTCGGCGCCAGAACTGCAAACCTGGACGTTCGACATTACCCACCACACCATCATCAACGAGAAGATCAAGCGATTCCTCGACGGCTTCCACTACGACGCGCACCCCATGGGCATACTCGTGAGCGCGGTTGCAGCGCTATCCACGTTCTACCCCAAGTCGAGGAACGTGCACGATGAGGAAGTACGCAAGCGGTCCATCAGGCGGCTAATAGCAAAAATGCCGACGCTGTCAGCTTTCGCGTATCGATACAGTTTCGGGCAGCCATACGCCTACCCGGACAACGACCTCAGCTACTCGGCGAACTTCCTGAACATGATCTTCCGCACGACCGAGCCCAAATACTCGGCCGACCCCATATTGGAACGGGCGCTGGACGTGCTTTTCATCCTGCACGCCGACCACGAGCAGAACTGTTCCACTTCTGCCATGCGTAGCGTTGGTAGCTCAGACGCTGACCCCTACGTGTCGGTCTCGGCTGCTACTGCGGCGCTGTACGGCCCGCTGCACGGCGGCGCGAACGAGGCTGTAGTGCGCATGCTCACCGAAATAGGCGACGTCAAGCGCGTTCCCGAGTTCATTCGCAAGGTGAAGGCGCGCGAGTTCCGGCTAATGGGCTTCGGCCACCGGGTTTACAAGAGCTACGACCCGAGGGCGAAAATTCTCCGGGGTCTGGCCGAGCAAGTGTTCGACGTGTGCGGCCGTAACCCGCTCATAGACGTTGCCGTGGAACTGGAAAGGATCGCGCTGGAAGACGAGTTCTTCGTAGAGCGCAGCCTGTATCCGAACGTGGACTTCTACTCTGGAATCATCTACCAGGCCATGGGCTTTCCTACCTCCATGTTTCCCGTGCTGTTCGCCATTCCCAGAACGTCTGGTTGGCTGGCTCACTGGGAGGAAATGCGTAACGACCCCGAACTGCGCATCGCCCGCCCTCGGCAGGTGTACACCGGCGAGGCCGAGCGGGCCTACGTGCCCATGCCCGACCGCTAGAGCCCGTTAAAAGGCTGTTAAAAGGCCGTTAAAGTCCTAGACACTTTCTTAGAACTGTGTGAAATTGTTCCGGTCGCCAATGCGACGAAGTTTCGTATGAATTGGGTGCGGCGCTCATAGCGGCCGCATCCCCGCACCCACACGGGGGCCATTGAGGAGGAGCTATGGAAGCCGCTTTCTTAGTACTAATTGGAGGGGCGCTGTTCGCCCAGTCTTGGAACCACCTGGGACTATTTGCAGAAGGTCGGGGCATGGGCATCGTCGTCGGCGGGCTCGGGCTCGTCTCTTTGATCGCACTCGTTATGGATCCGATGCTGATCCAGGGCGCAGCCACCGAGGCCAACGTTCTGTCTAACATGACGATAATGAAGGGCCTGATCCTTCTCTGGGCGGTCTTCGTAATCGCTATGGCGGCGCAGAGCTACCTGGACCTGGAAGAGCGAGCGGTCGGCTTCTTCGGCGGTTTCATCGCCGTTGTCTCGGCCATAGCGCTCGTCTACTTCGTAGCGGAGATGACCGACGGCTATGGGGGAGACGGACCCTGGCTCACCATGGCGGCGGCAACGCTTGTCCTGGCGATAAACGCCGGTATCGTCTTTTTCCACCAGGCAATCCCGTTCCAGGCCATCCGGCTGGTGGCGGGCTGGTTCCTGCTCATTGGCGGTTCCGCACTCGGCGTGCTGGGCCTGCTGATCGCAACCACTATCGTCGAGCTATAACCGACTGCCTCGACTCCGGGGCTCAAGAACGGTAGAGACTTTTCACCGCGCCCCTTCGAGGCTAACTCGACAGGGGCGCGGTCGGTTTAAGTAGAGGTTGATAGAATGGCACACCTCGAAAACGCCGAGAACGTTGACGCTAAGAACGTCGGTGGAGGAGTACGAGCCGACAAAATGGCGAAGAACCCAACCCAAGACAAGCCCGAGGAGACACCGGCCAGCGAGGCCACAGAGTCTCCGGTTGTCGAGTACACCCAAACGCCCAGCCCATCACGGCGGGCCCACCTCAGGAGCCTCAAGGGCAAGGTCTCGGTAGCCGAGATCCTATCCCAGAGCGAGCAAGAGGCTGGCAGATACGGCTGGGAGGGGACGTTCTCCCGCTACCTGGAAATGGTCATTGCCGACCCGTCTCTCTCCCGGCTGTCCCATTCACTGGTTAACGACTCCATCCGGTCTGTCGGCATCGGCGATGACCTGAACGGCGAGCCGGTCTACGGGCTGTTCGAAAACAAGATTTTCGGCCTTGAATCCGCGCTACAGAGCATTGTGGGGTACTTCGGGGCATCGGCCCAACGGCTGGAAGTCAGGAAGCGGATCCTGCTGTTGTTGGGACCGCCAGCCAGCGGCAAGTCCTCGATTATCGACATCATCAAGCGCGGCCTTGAGGACTACACCAAGACAGACGCGGGCGCTGTCTACACCATTCAGGCCTGCCCCATGCAGGAGGATCCCCTCCACCTGGTGCCCCCCAACCTGAGACAACGCCTGGCAGAAGACCACGGGCTGCACATTGAGGGCGACCTGTGCTTCCACTGCCGGTTCCTGCTCGAGCGGGACTACCGGGGTGACCCTGCGGATGTTCCGATAACCCGCGTCGTGTTCTCCGAGCCGCAGGCGCGGGGCATCGGTTACTACATAGCCAACAACCCCAACCCTCCCGACCCCTCGGTGCTGGTGGGTAGCTACAACCCGGCGAAACTCGACGGCGACCGGCAAGAAGTTGCGGCGCGCGCGTTCCGGCTGGACGGCGAACTGAACGTGGCCAACCGGGGCCTCATGGAATTCGTAGAGATATTCAAGGCCGACCGCAGCCTGCTCTCCACCCTGCTGTCTCTTGCCCAGGAGCAATTGATAAAAATGGAGAAGTTCGGGTCCGTCTATGGCGACGAGGTCATCGTCGGCCACTCCAACGAGGGCGACTTCAACACCTTCGCCCAGGACGACTCCTCCGAGGCCCTGAAGGATCGGATCATCGCGATAAAGATCCCCTACAACCTCAGAGTGTCCGAAGAAGTAAAGATTCTCGACAAGATGCTCGGCCAGAGCACCGTCCACAACGTGGACATCGCGCCCCTGACCATGCGGGTCGTCAGCACGTTCGCCATCCTGTCGCGCCTGGAGGCACCGGCCAAACAAGGCATGTCCCTGCTCGACAAGGTCAAGCTGTACGACGGCGAGCAGGTCGGCTCCTACCGGCGGCAGGACGTCGTGGAGATGCAGCGCCACCACCCCAACGAGGGCATGGGCGGCATATCCCCGCGCTACGTTATGAACCGCATCGGCGTCGTGGCCAGCTCCCCGGTCAGTGTGGTCACTCCCCTGGCCGCTATCGACAGCCTGTGGCTGGGCCTGAAAGAGAACATCAGCCTGGACCAAAAAGACATCCTGACGTACGTGGGGTTCATCTCCGAAACCGTCAAGGAGTACAGCAACCTGGCCGTCAAAGAGCTGCAAATGGCGTTCGAGGACTCGTTCCACGAGAGCGCGAACTTGCTGTTTAAAACCTACGTCGACAACATCGCCGACTACTACGCCGCGACGTCCAAGTCCGGCAAAATAAGCGCCCGCTCACCAAACGAACGCGACATGCAGGGATTGGAACGGGCCATCGGGCTGTCGGCGGGCGACAAAGGCCCCTTCAGGCGGGAATTGCACGAACTAATAACCGGCTGGAAAGCCAAGGGCAAGCAGTTCGACTACCGGTCCGAGCCTCGGCTGCGCACGGCCGTCGAGCAGCGACTGATGCCCTCGCCCCGAGTCATAGAGCGCGCCCTTACCGAACCGCGCTTCGCCCGCCAGAAGGTGGAGTGGCAGCGGCGGTACAGCGCCATAGTCAATCGCCTGGTCGAGTCCTTCGGGTACTCACGAACTAGCGCTCTCGACCTGGTCGAGTACGGCCTGCACGTAATAAAAAACAAGGCGGTCTTAAAGACCCCGCGCAACGAAGGCATCGAGTGGCAGTGGCCGGTCTACCCGCAGGCCAGGTCTGAGCCCACGCTGCCGGAGCCCGAGACTGGCGAAGAGGGCAGCGACTAGGGCGAGCAGCCTCGACTTAGCCCGGTTCTCGCCGCTTGACGCCAGAGCCTTCGGGCTCTACTGAGTCCCCGGAGTCTTGGGCGCCGTCGGCCCGGAAGTATCGGCGCTGGAACCACAGCGACACGTTCACCAGTCCGATCAGTACCGGCACCTCTACCAGCGGGCCAATAGCCGCCGCGAAGGCCGGTTGTGACGCCACCCCGAACACCGCTATGGCCACCGCTATGGCCAGCTCGAAGTTGTTGCTGGCGGCGGTGAACGAAACCGCGGCTGTCTTGGAGTAATCGGCACCGACTCGTTTACCCATGTAAAACGAGATGAGAAACATCACCACGAAGTAGATAAACAGCGGCACTGCGATCCGCAGCGCGTCCAGGGGCAGGTCCACAATCGCCTGGCCCTGGAGCGAGAACATCACCACGATAGTGAACAGCAACGCCACCAGCGTAATGGGGTTGATGGCGGGAATGAACCGGCTCTGATACCAGTCCCGGCCGCGCTTTCTGACAAGCACATACCTGGTAACCATCCCAGCAACGAACGGGATGCCCAGATAGATCAGCACACCCTGGGCGATCTGCCACATCGTCACATCGACGACCAGGCCCTCCATACCGAACCACCGGGGCAGCACGGTGATGAACACATAGGCGTAAACGGAGTAAAACAGTACCTGGAACACCGAGTTAATCGCCACAAGCCCCGCGGCGTACTCACTGTCGCCCTTGGCCAGGGCGTTCCACACTATGACCATCGCTATGCAGCGGGCCAGGCCTATCATCACCAGCCCGGCCATATAGCCAGGCTCGGACCGGAAAAAGGCGATGGCCAGCAGGAACATCAACACCGGCCCGATGAACCAGTTCTGCACCAGCGAAAGGCTCAGTATTCGCCGGTCGAGGAAAACCTTGCCCAGGCTCTCGTACCTGACCCTTGCCAGGGGCGGGTACATCATCAAAACTAGCCCAATGGCAATGGGTATAGACGTCGTTCCCAGGCTTAGCGACGAGTTGAATTCGGCGACACCCGGAACGAAATTGCCAATCACAAGCCCCACGCCCATGGCCGTGAATATCCAGATCGTCAAATATCGATCTAGGAAGGAAAGGCGTCGAGACATACGGACCAATTATAGCTTTGGCCGCGTGCGTAGCGTCGGCTCGTATCGGACCGAAGAGGGTCTCCGGCTGCACATATAATCGAAACTTGGCCTCGTTCGTTTCAGCTACCGGGTCATTCTTAGGACTGAGTGCTTTAGGAGGGGTGACATGCAGAGTGCGGTGACTATCTTCACCCTGTTCGGTATTCCGATTAGACTGCACGTCTCCTGGGTCTTCATCTTGTTGGTGTTGACCTGGTCTCTTTCCAACTCCTACTTCCCCGCGTCTTATCCCGAATGGTCGGGCGGCACCTATTGGGCCATGGGGCTACTCGGCAGCATGCTCCTGTTCTCGTCGGTGCTGGTGCACGAGCTAAGTCACTCCCTGGCGGCGCTGGCCAGAGGCCACAGGGTCAAGTCCATCACCCTGTTCATACTGGGCGGCGTGTCCCAAATGGCAGACGAGCCCGACGGCCCCGGCGAGGAGTTCTGGATCGCGGCCGCCGGACCCCTCAGCAGCCTGGGCCTGGGCGTGGCCTTCTGGCTGCTCTTTTGGGTCGTGGGCAGCGAGGGCAACGAGCAGATTCGCGGTCTGACGTTCTATCTCGGATTCGTCAACCTGGTGCTCGGCGTGTTTAACCTGGTGCCCGGTTACCCGTTGGACGGCGGCAGAGTGTTGCGGTCGGCGGTGTGGAAGTCGACCGGCAGCCTCGAGCGGGCCACGACCGTGGCGTCGAGGGTTGGCATCGGTGTGGGCGTGCTGATGATGGTCGCAGGTGTGGCAGTGGCCTTTTCATTCGCCTTTACCACCGGAATCTGGCTGGTGTTCATCGGCTGGTTCGTGCGCTCTTCTGCTTCTGCTTCTGCGTCCGCTACTGCCTCGCGGGCAAGGGCGAGAGGGCCGGTTTCGCTGTCGGGCAAAACGGTGGCCGACGTTACCAGGCAGCACTTCCCAAGCGTTCAGCCGGGTGCCAGCGTGCGCGACGTGGTGGACAGCTTCGCGGTGCGAGGCTTCCAGCAGGCGTTCCTGGTCATCACCGATGATGGGCTGCACGGCATCGTAACGGCGTCCGATCTGCGCTCCGTTGCATCAGAGTCATGGAAGTCCACGGCGATCTCCGACGTGATGACCCCGCGCGAACGACTGGTGACGGTCGCCCCGGCGGATCCGCTGGAGAAGGCGCTGGTGCTGATGGCTCGCAGTGACCACCAGCAATTGCCGGTCGTCGGCAGAGGGCGAGCCGTCGGTCTGGTGACCCGGGCGGACGCCATGAACGCACTGCAGATACCCGAGCCATTCGGCCGTCAATAGGGAGCATTCATGAAAGCAGCAGAGCTATTCGTCAGGTGCCTGGAAGAGGAAGGCGTTAAATACGTGTTCGGCGTACCCGGTGAAGAAAACGCCGACTTTTTGACCCTGGCGTGGGCCATCAGGCGGGCGGCATCGACTATGTCGTCGGTGGGCCTTACCGACCGGACCGGGCTGGAGACGTACTTGCCAATAGGACTCGACACCGGGTCCTGCCGCTCGGAGACGCAGCGGATGACGATGTCACGGTCAGTGACTATGCCCTTGATCGCATTCTCGTCGGTCACGATCAAACACCCAACGCCTTCGCGCGCCATCGTAGATGCGGCATCGGCCACGGTTGCCTTTTCGGGCACCGTGACAACAACTTCAGACATGGCCTCTTGCACTCGCATCGTCGTAACTCCTCAAACTCTCGCCGATGGGGGCATGTCCGTGGTGGCAGGGGGCACCTCGCCACTGGTCACGCCGGGTACGATAAGTGTCCCGCGCGACCGTGAGACGGACGTGACGCCAACGCAAGGCCGCGTGCCGTTTGCATGATGCTGACACCCGAGGAAGTAAACGAGGCGACCCTGAATGGATTCAGTACCGGGCAACAAAGTTAGCTTCTACCCAAAAACAGTCCTCATCGGCGGGCTGGCGATAGCGCTATTCAGCCTGGTCGCAGCGGGGTGCGGGACCGCCGCAACTCAGACCGTCGAAACGACGGTTCAGAAAGGGAGTAAGTTCGCCCTCGATAGCTCCGTTAGCTCCGAGCCGACATCAGATCCCGAATCGGCTAATGGGCCCGAAATCGAACCGGTCAACCTCGATGGCCGCCAGCTCTTCGCCGACAACTGCGCCGTGTGTCACGGTGCTGCGGGGGAAGGGCAAGCTGACTGGCAGCAGCGCAACCCCGACGGCTCGTTCCGGGCGCCCGCCCACGACACCACCGGCCACACCTGGCACCACCCCGACGGTCTGCTGTTCCGCACCGTGAAAGAGGGCGGCAGGGGCGTCCCCGATCTCGGCGTCACCAGCGGCATGCCAGCTTTCGGAGGCACCCTGTCTGACGACCAGATCGTAGCTGTTATCGACTACCTCAGAACCCTGTGGGGGCCGCAAGAGCGCGGCTTCCAGGCCGAGGTCACCGCGAACTCGGGCGACCGATTCCCCCGGTAGCCTGCCCGTTGGCCCCTCAAGCCTCTGCCCGCCCAGGCAAGACGAGGCCTAGTCCCCGTATAGAGCCGTATCCGGGTTCCAGTCAGTCCAGGCGAACCAGAACGACAGGTGCGACAGCACCCGCTCCAGCGTCGCGTCCTTCATCTCCCCAGATATCGCCCGACCGGTCAGCGCAAGCCACTGGCTGCCGTTTTCCCTGTCAACGAATGCGGTCTGGATGCCGCCGCCGTACGGTGCGAGGTCGAACGTCAGCGTACGGCCATCGACCGTACGGCTGTAGGCGAGGCCTGTCTGAGTGGGTGCGTCGAGGAAGACGACCACGTCCAGGTCGGCGAAAGAGTCGTTCACCACGAGCGTAAGTTCCAGTGCCGAGAATGGGTAGGCCTTTACTCCGGTGGACCCGGCAACCCCGACGACCCGCTCTTTTCTCGGCAGGCGTTCGTCGCGTACCGACTCGCCTATGACGCCCGCGCTCCCATTACCGTAGTAGCTCTGGTAGCTGTCCCGGCTGGAGCGGTCGTGCTTATCGAGTACCAGCGTGTCCGGGTGCAGTTCGCGCCAGGCGGCCCACGTGGTGTGCGTCACCGGCACAAAGCCCAGCACCGTACCCGCCAGGTCGCCTTTGACTGCCTGACCGAGGAAATGGCTTCACAGCGACCTGGTCTGGTGGTCGTACATGACCATGGCGTTGCGGATGAGCTTGCCCGACACCCCGAACGTGTACACGGTCCCTTCGACCTGGCGGGCATACACGATGCCCGAATAGCACAGCGGTCACCACGTTACGGCGACCGGCACACCTCCTACGACATCGTTGACGATCTCGTGGCGGCTGAGAAGGGGCACTGAGTACGCTCTCGATTCCCCATTGATCGACAGCGCCAGCACCTGCTCGTCCGGTGCCATCCATGCGTCCGCCTCGGGGGCGCTCACGAACTCAGGTTCGAGAATCGCCGGGATCGCGTCGAACCCGAGCAGCGTGACCAACTGGAAAGGTGAGTCGGCGTCGTCCGGTTCAATCCCTGGTTTGAGGCTCGACTGGGACTCGCCTCTCAGCACGACGGTCACCGGCTCGGACGGTCGTATCAGCTTGAAAGACCCGTCGCGCAACTGGGGCACCGCCAGCCATGCGACAAAGACCGCCACCACACCGAAGAGTATTACCTTGCCCGCCACGCCTTCACCACCTCTCCAAGAAACTGACAGTAAATACCAGCCCTCAGTACCAACTACGATGCGGCCACCCGGTAGTGGATTCCCCTAATCGCCCGTACAAGTGCCGGGTTGTGCTGGCGCGGATGCCTGTATGCCCGCTAAAATACCGCCTTAGTAGTGACGGAAGTAGCGACGGGCCATAGTGGCAGAGGCGAAGAAACGGTGACTGAACAAGAGAGCTCAGGGCGCACAACGGCGGACTCCGAATGTCGGACCAGGCCTTTGTGTTCATCGTCATCGGGGCTGCGCTCGCGCTCTTTTTGTGGGGTCGTTGGCGCTTCGATCTCGTCGCCCTCGTCACTCTACTCGTCCTTGTAGTAGCAGACCGCACCCCTTTTGTAGACGCACCGCTCGTCCCGGCGGCTGACGCCTTCGCTGGCTTCGGACACCCTGCAGTTGTCACCGTGGCCGCGGTACTCATCATCGGCCGCAGCTTGGCCAACTCCGGCGTTTCCGACGGCATCAACAAACGCCTGGCCAAACTTGGTGGCGGCCGCCTCATCCAACTCGCCGCCATCACCGGGCTGACCGTTCTCCTCTCGGCGTTCATGAACAACATCGGCGCCCTGGCGTTGATGATGCCAGTAGCCATCGAGACAGCTCGTCGCACCGGCTGGTCGCCCTCTTACATCCTCATGCCGTTGGCATTCGGCTCCTTACTTGGCGGGCTATTAACCGCCATCGGCACGCCCCCCAACATCGTCATCGCCACGTTCCGAGCCGAGACAGGGCAGGACCCCTTCCGCATGTTCGACTTCCTGCCCGTCGGGCTGGCAGTGGCAGTGGCCGGGCTGGCGTTCATCGTATTAATCGGCTGGAGATTCATACCGCGCCGCCGCACCGCCGCCCTCGATCCGCAGACGTTCAGCATTCAGGCGTACGTAACCGAGGTGAACGTGCCTGCCAGGGCGCGTATGGCAGGCAGGTTGCTGGGCGAAATCAAAAACGCTATGGACGCCGACGTGAACGTGGTGGGCCTTATCCGGGAGGAAAGACGTTACGAGGCTCCCTCGACCCTGCAGGAGGTCAAGCCGGGGGACGTGCTTATCATCGAGGCCGACCCGGAAGACCTCAACGAACTGATCGCCGCGACAGGCTTCGAAATCGCGGGCAGCGACCGGTCGGCCCGGAACGCCGACGGGGAAGAGATGGTCACTGCCGAGGCCGTGGTGTCACCCAACTCCGAGCTTGAGAGTCGCACCCCGTCAGAAATAGACATGCTGGCCAGGTACGGCATAAACCTGCTGGCTATCTCCCGGCAGGGCGAGCACATTCAAGAGCGGCTGGGGAACATGCGCCTCGCCGTGGGCGATGTGCTAATGATCCAGGGCCGATCCGACGCCGTCATGGAGGGGTTGCGCCGAATGGGCGGACTGCCGCTGGTTGAGCGCGATCTGCGCCTCGGCCGCTCCCGCCCGAAGCCCCACTTGGCGATGGGCATCTTCGCCGCCGCCATCCTGCTCACAGCGACCGGCGCGCTATCCATACAGGTCGCATTTGTTGGGGCCGCGCTGCTCATGGCCATCTCCGGCTCCCTCACCCTGCGCGAGGCCTACCAGAGCGTCAACTGGCCCATCATCATCCTGCTCGGCGCCATGATCCCCATAGGCGACGCTCTAGTCAGCACCGGGGGTTCCGAGACGATAGCCGAAGCCCTCAACTTCTCCGGCGGCGACATGCCCCACGCCCTCACCCTGGCCATCGTAATTGCCGTGACGATGGTGCTATCCGGCATCGTGAACAACACCGCAGCGGCCGTCATCATGGCGCCCATATCTATGGATATGGCCGCCGGTTTGGGGGCGAGCCCCGACCCGTTTCTAATGGCGGTGGCGGTGGGTGCGTCTGCGGCGTTCCTGACGCCGATCGGCCACCAGTCAAACACACTGGTGATGGGGCCGGGTGGCTACCGCTTTACCGACTACTGGCGAATGGGCCTGCCGCTGTCAATAGTGGTGGTGGCAGTGGCCGTGCCGGCAATAATGGTCGTCTGGCCGCCCTAGCGAACCTCCCTATGAAATGCGCCGAGCCGAGGTCCCTCTAGCAAGTGCATGCGCCGAAACCAGCGCCGCGAAGCCCTCGCGAAACGCAGGCTCGGCGATGGGTTCGGTCGTCATAATCACCGCGTCTTCGTGGTTATCCGAGTAATAGCCCTTGCGCAGGCCCCTCTCAGTGAAGCCGTACTTGCGGTAAAGGTTGCGGGCAATGAAGTTCGACTCGCGCACCTCCAGCGTCACCATGCGAGCGCCCCGGTGCTGTGCGTGTTCGACTGCGGCAATCAGGAGCAGTTCTCCCAGTCCGTTGCCAAGGTGTTTGTTGGCCACACCAATCGTGACGATGTGAGCTTCGTCAGCCATGTACCAAACGCCTATGAACCCAACGACTTCGCCGGGCTCAGGCTCAACAACAAGGTAATTGGCCAGGCGGTTACACAATTCACGGCCGAACGACGTCGGCGGGAAAAGAGAGGGGAAGGTCTCGCGCTCGACACGCGCACAGAGGTCAAGGTCAGACTCGCCCATGGGTCGGACCGAGAAAGGCATCGCGCGCTGTCGCTGGTCAATGGCCACGCCGCAAGTCTAGCATCGGGCCAGACTGGTGATCTGGGGCCAATGATCTGGAGCTAGAGGACCCCTCCGGAACCTTTTGGGCAGTTTTTGCGTCTTATCCACAACTGGGGGGTGACGGTTCTTCCACAAGTCGGAACAATTGAAAGCTAACCTCGGGCGAGACGCGTACGTTACTGTAATTGACCCAGACCGGAAATCCGGACCGGGCTGGAGTGGGAGGTCACAGACGATGGACGGCAAACAGTCGCCCACCAAGGCGCAATTGGAAGCACTCGTAGTAAGAGCTCAGGCCGGGGATACGGGCGCGTTCGAGGCGCTCTACGACCACTTCTACGATCGCATCTACCGCTACGTCTCGTTTAAAGCCGGGGACGCCACCGCGGCCGAAGACATTACCGAAGACGTGTTCCTTCGCATGCTCAAGTCCATCGGCAGCTACAAACACCGTGGACACCCATTCTCCTCGTGGCTCTTCCGCATAGCGCACAATCTCGTGGTCGACTACTTCCGAAAGCAGGGCCGCGAAAAAAGCGTGTCGCTCGACAAGGTCCTCGCCGTAGTTGGCGAGTCCAGCATTGACCTGGACAACTACGTGCAGACAAAGCTGGCCATGAGAGAGGTCAACGCGGCAATGGAAGACCTCACCGACCTACAGCGCCAGGTCATCTCTCTGCGGTTCGCCGGGGGACTATCGGTAAACGAAACGGCACAGGCCGTGGGGCGCAACGAGAACGCCGTAAAGGCACTACAGCACGTCGGCATCAAGAAGCTGCGTAAAATCCTCATGCCCGGCGGCGCTCCCTCCCAACAGTCTGTCTAAGAGAGTCCCAGTGGCGCCTTTCGAGATCGACAAAGAACTCGATGAAATATTCGATGTCTGCCTCGACCGCCTTGCCGATGGCGAGAGCATCGAAGAGTGTCTCGACGACTACCCCGAATATCGTGAGCGGTTGCAAACCCTGCTCGACGCCGCCCAAACAGCGCTAGCTTCTGCTACCTCTGTAACCCCCGGGCCGGACGCAAAAGAAAAGGGTAAGGCCCGGTTGCGTAGGCAACTCGAAGCCGAAAACGCCCCGCATCGTAGAGTTCGCTGGTTGCCTGCACGCCTTCCCAGGCCGGTCGCCGTGCCCATGGCGGCCGTATTGGTACTCGCGTTGGTCGTACTGGGGGTAGGAAGCATCGCAGCGGTGACCGCCGCCGATACGGTGCCGGGTGACAGCCTGTACTGGGCCAAGCGCACCAAAGAAAACGTCATGCTCACGTTCTCTCGCTCCGACACAGGCAAGGCCCAGGCGCATGCCGAGTTGGCGGGCGTGAGGGCTGAAGAAATGCGCGAGCTGATCGATCAGGGGCGCATCGCCGAAGCCGAGAAACACCTGGACTCCGTTCGCGATCACCTGCGTGCATCCGCGGAGCATGCTGGGGTGGTGGTGACCATGAACCCCACCGAAATGCCGTCCACGCGCATCTCGTTCGAACGTTCGGCTGAACTCGGCAACCTTGTAGTCACGCTTGAGCGGGACGGCGAGTTGCTGAGAATCGAGCCGATTACCGTAGGTGGGCTCGCCCCTGAGGACCGGCAGCAACAGATCAACCGTATTAGGTGGGAGTTCGAACTCTCTTACCGGGCGCTAGTTGCTGCGCTCTACCCGGACAACCCGTCCGGTTCACTGTGGCTCAACGAAGAGGCTATCGACACCCAGGCTCTCAGTCGTTAGCGCTGGCGGCCCTTGGGGCCCCTAATCCAGGGGCTGGATCAGGTCGACGGTTGCCGGGGTAACCCGCTTGAGCACCATCACGCTGCCGGATGAGGGCTTGAGTTCAATCTGGAATATCTCGTCCGTCGTGAGCGGGGTGGCGTCGGCCAGCCCTTTCAGGAAAATCGTAATCTCCGCCCGCTCACCGGGTTCAAGCAGGTTGTCTCCGTCGCTGTCACCCAGCCACGTCAGGGCCCAGTGAAGGTTGCGAATCAGCGGGTTGCGGTCAAAGTAGCTCACAGTCATCAGGTTCTTGGCGTCGTCGTCGGCCAGTCCGTCGTCGTTGGAGTCTGACGGAGTCGTCATGTTGACCGGCTCACCTTTGACAGCGACCGTGACGTTGAAAATGATCTGGGTGTACTGGCCCGTACCGAGAACGAAGTCCAGGTTTACGGTGACGTCGCCGCTGGTAGACAGGTCAGTTTCTACCTCTAGCCCAATGCAGCGGACGGCGTCCTTGTTGGCGTTGGTAACGGCTGTCGAGCCGTCGGTCTGAGTTATCGCGGCCGTCACCAGCGTCCAGATGTTTGCGGCGAGCGCCGGGACATCAACGTGGGCTTCGGGAGACGCGCAGCCCGTGTTCTCGTCCAAGACAACTTCGATCTGCCCGGCGGACGTGCGGGTCGATGACTTTACCTAGAACTTAAGCTGGGTCTGGTCGGTCAGGTCCACGCCCGAAACCCTGTCCTCGTAGGCCATCAGGCCGGTCGTGGCTGCGGTCTGAATCACAAAGTCCGCACTGCCCCCGCCCCTCTTCCTGTCGGCGTCGGCGAGGCCGTCTCCGTCTGCGTCGGAGGGGGCTTGCACGAAGATCGGCTCTGACCGTTGCACTCCGGCAACGTTGAACACGAGCTGGGTGATCTCCCCCGCTCCCACTATCTGGTCCAGGTTGATGTCAACGTCGCCGGTGGTGGACAGGTCGTTTTCTACGTCCGGGCCGACGCAGACAATCTGGTCTTTGCTCAGGTTGGCGACCGGCGTTATCCCGTCGAGTTCAGTTATCGCCGCGGTCACAAGCGTCCAGGCGTTCGCCGCCAGCGCGGGAATTTGAATTTCGGCTTCTGGCGAGAGGCAAGCGGCGTCTTCATCCAGGACAATTTCTAACTGGCCATCGACAGTCGTCGTCGATGACCTGATCCACAGCTTGAGCTGTGTCTGGTTGGAAAGGTTCACTATCCCAGGGGTGTCTTCCCAGGCGGCCAGGCCGGTGATGTGGGCCGTCCGCACCGTCTCTTTGCCGCGCTCAGCAGAAAAGATACCGGTCGATAGGACCGTAAATGCGAACACCGATGCCACCACCACGAAGGCGATGAGGATGATCGCCGTTTCCAGCCCGGTAACGCCAGTCTGGTCCCGAAACACCCTGGCCCCGGGGGGCACGGGGCCTCGCCATTTACTAACTTTTGCACCCATACCCTCGATTGGAACGGACTAACGGGGCCGATGCGTCCGTGACAACGCCCAACCGTACTGGGTGCCCGCCTCTTGTCAGACGAGTTGGCAGACGTTGGGAACGCTAGCGAACGGAGCGTAGAATTAAATGGTCCCCTATGAACGTCGCCCTCAGAATCACGCGCGCCATGCTGCGCTACCGCCTCCTCGTCATCGCCGTCTACGCCGCAACCCTGGCGGCTACGGCCGCGCAACTGCTATTACCAAAGTTCCTGGGTAGTGCAATCGATAAGCTGTCACAGGCCACCGGCGAGAACGGTTTGGACGAGGGTGCCATCCTAACCATCGCCATATGGCTGGTGGTGCTAAGCGTCCTGCGCGGAGTCTTCTCGTACGGCCAGACCTATCTCGGCGAGTCGATCTCACAGCGAGTCGCCTACGACCTGCGCAACGTGTTCTACGACAAGGTCCAGAACCAGAGCTTCTCATTCCACGACCGGCACCACACCGGCAACCTCATGTCCAGGGCCGTTACCGACGTAGAAAACGTCCGCTTCTTCATATTCATGGGCCTGCTCAGAGCGCCGTTTTTCCTCATCCAATTCGTTGCCGTCGCCGTAATTTTGCTGTTGCTCGACTGGCGGCTCGGCCTGCTTAGCGTTTTGCTCATGCCCATAGTCATTTCGCTATCGCTGCGAATGCGGGCCCAAATGCGGGCGCTGTGGCAGCGAATACAAGAGCAGATGGCCGATCTCAGCACCGTGCTACAGGAAAACCTCACCGGCGTACGGGTAATACGGGCGTTCGGGGCGGAGAAGCACGAAGAAGCCAAGTTCGACGTGGTCAACCGGGAGGTCGCAGCCGTCAACGTCAGGGCCACCGGCCTGCGAACCCAGTCCATAGCCGTCACCGTATTTGGGTTCATGGTGACCATGGTCGCCATAATCGGCTACGGCGGGTTCTTAGTGATTCGTGGCGAGATGACGCCGGGCGAACTGGCCCAGTTCATCTTCTTTATGCAGATTCTCATGATGCCCGTGCGCATGGTCGGCTGGATAATCAACACCGTCGCTCGCGGCCTCGCCGCCGGCCAGCGCATGTACGAAATTCTCGACGCGCCGTCCGCAGTTACCCAGAAACCGGGCGCAGCAGACATAGGCCGGGTCAGGGGCCGTGTCCGGTTCGAGTCGGTCAGCTTCGGCTACGGGCAAAGGTCCCGTGCGTTGAGCGACATCGACCTGGACGTTCAGCCCGGCCAGGTAGTCGCGCTCATGGGCGCTCCCGGTTCGGGCAAGAGCACTTTAGTCGGTCTTATCCCTCGCTTCTATGACGTTAGTTCCGGTCGAGTCACCATTGACGGGACGGGCATCCGCGAGGCGAGCCTGCACTCCCTCCGTCGCAACATCGGCATAGTGCAGCAAGACATATTCCTGTTCTCGGCCACTCTCGGCGAGAACATCGCCTACGGGCGCATGGACGCCACCATCCAAGAGGTGGAAAAGGCGGCCACGCTTGCCAGGCTGGGCGACTTCATCGGCGGCCTGGAGGCGGGTCTCGCCACGCCCGTTGCAGAACGGGGAGCGTCGCTCTCGGGCGGCCAGCGTCAGCGGGTCGCTATCGCCCGCACCCTGCTGCTCGACCCGCCCTTGCTCATACTCGACGACTCGACATCCAGCGTGGACACCGAAACCGAGGAACACCTCCAGCGGGCATTAGAGACCGTAATGGAGGGCAGAACCACGTTCGTTATCGCCCATCGACTGAGCACCGTGCACCGTGCCGACCTCATCGTCGTACTCGACAACGGCCGTATCGTCGAGCGCGGCAACCACGCCGAGCTTCTGGCCGCCAACGGTGCGTACAAACGCATCTACGACCTGCAATTGCGACCACGCGATCGCGCCTCCAGTGTCGGGGCTCCTGGCGGACAGGGCGCGCGCGGCCCGAAGACAGGCCCCGTACCGGGACACCCTGCGCCCGGTGGCCCGGTGCCCGGTTCACGGGCCGAAGAGTCGTCGCCGCCCGATGGCCTGGGGGACGGCATCGAGCCCGGGAAATTGGGAGGCGCGCCAGCATGATGTCCGGGTGGATGATGGGCGGCTCTACCGGCGCCCAGCGCGACGAAGAGGTGTTCGGCAGCGTCTACGACCCCAGGGTCGTTAGGCGCATGCTGGGCTACATAAAGCCGTACCGCAAAGAGTTGACCATAGCGGTACTGGCCATGTTCGTCTTTACCGCCACGATAACGGCGGTCCCGTGGATCATCAAAATCGCCATCGACGACTTCATTGCCGTAGGCAACCTCGCCGGCCTGTGGTGGGTAGTCGGCGCGTTCATGGGAATCGCAATAATTAACTGGGCAGCCAACTACGTCCAGCAGATCGCGATGGAACGGGTGGGCCAGGGCCTCCTCTACGGCCTGCGGAGGGACATGTTCGCCCACCTGCAAAAACAGTCGGTCTCATTTTTCGACCGCACCGAAGCTGGCCGTCTTATTTCGCGAGTCATCGGCGACGTGGGCCAGATGCAGGAGATGACCTCCATCGTGGTCATGACCCTGGCCGACTTCGTCAGCCTGGTATTCATCGTCGGTGCCGTACTGGCATTGGACCTGCGGTTGGGCCTCATCTCTATGGCGACGCTTCCGGTGCTTGCTGTCGTCGTAATCGTCTGGCAGCCGTTCGCCAAGCGCGAGTTCCTCAAGGTGCGGCGCGCTATATCCATCGTTAATGCTGACCTCAACGAGAACATGTCCGGCGTGCGCGTAGTGCAGGCAATGAACAGGCAAGAGGCCAACCTGAGCCGGTTCGAGGGCAGAAACCGCGACCATCTGCGGTCGAACCTGGTGGCGGGCAGGTTGTCGGCAGGCCTTTTGCCCTCCGTCGATATATTGACAGGGGTCGCCATGGGGCTGGTCGTCTTCTTCGGCAGCCGCATGGTCTCCGGCGGGGCCATCGAGGTGGGGGCTCTCATCGCCTACGTGCTCTACATCCAGCGCTTCTTCGACCCTGTGCGCAGCCTGACCATGCAGTACACGCAGCTTCAACGGTCGATGACCTCGGGAGCCCGCATCTTCGACCTGCTCGACGCCGCACCTGCGATGGTCGATGCGCCTGGCGCTCCTGCGCTACCGCCCATTAAGGGCCGGGTGGAATTCAAGAATGTCGGGTTCTCATACAACCCCGGCGTGGACGTTCTCACCGGTGTCAGCTTCATCGCCCAGCCCGGCGAGACCGTTGCGGTAGTAGGGCCGTCCGGCGCGGGCAAGACGACCATGGTCTCGCTCCTGTCGCGCTTCGCCGATGTCGAGGAGGGCAGGGGCGGCATCAAGGTAGACGGCTACGACCTGCGCGACGTGACCCGCGCGTCCCTGGTCACCCAGATGAGCATGGTGTTACAGGAGCCGTTCCTGTTCTCGGGCTCCGTGCGCGACAACATCAAGTTCAACCACCCCGACGTCTCGGACGAGCAGATGGTCAAAGCCGCAGACGCCGTGGGTGCGCACGATTTCATCTCGAAACTGCCGGACGGCTACGACACCGAAGTCGCAGAGTTGGGCGTCAACCTGAGTTTGGGCCAGCGCCAGTTGGTCAGCTTTGCCCGTGCCATCGTCTCGGAGCCCAGGATCCTGATACTTGATGAAGCCACTGCGTCGGTAGATAGCGAAACCGAACTGAAGATACAGCGCGCGCTTGGCGTGGTGCTCCAGGGGCGAACGGCAATAGTAATCGCCCATCGCCTTTCGACCGTCCGAGACGCGGACCGAATTCTGGTAATGGACGGCGGCTGTTTGGTGGAGGAGGGCGACCACGATACGCTCCTTGCGGCGGACGAGCGCTATGCCCAACTTCACCGGGCAAATCGACTGCTGGAAGGCTAGTCCTAGCAGGTCGTTTTAAGACCCCTCTCCGGTGCTATAATTCCCTCCACGAACGCGAGGAAAGAACACCTAAATGACCACGATTACCGAGCGCTTTTTCGAACTTCATCCAAAGTCCGCTGCTCTAGCGCAGCAGGGTCGCCGTCTGTTTCCGGACGGTGTCACCCACGACATCCGCCGGGCCGATCCGTTCGCCATGTACATGGACCGCGGCGCTGGGGCCCATAAGTGGGACGTAGACGGTAACGAGTACATCGACTACCGCACGGGCCACGGCTCGATGATCCTTGGCCAGGCCGACCCTCGTATCGTGGCCGCGGTATCTGGCGCCGTAGCCAAGGGCACCCACCTGTCGGCCTCCTCCGAAATGGAAATCAAGTGGGGCGAACTGGTTGCCGAACTGGTGCCCTCCATCGAGAAAATGCGGTTCCACAACTCCGGTACCGAGGCCGTGATGATGGCCTTCCGCATGGCCCGCGCGTACACCGGTAAAGATAAGATCGTCAGGTTCCAGGACGCCTTCCACGGCTGGGCCGACGGCCCTTACGTGGGCACCGACACCGACCACGGCAACAACGGCATTCCCCAGGGAACCCGCGACTCCATAATCATCGTCGAATACGACCTCGACCAGGTCGAAGAAACCCTCAAGACCAACGATGACGTCGCCGCCGTCGTGTTCCAGGGCAACGTCGTCATCAGGCCAGAGTTCATTGAGGGCCTGCGAGACCTGACCACCCGCTACGGCGTCCTGCTCATCATGGACGAGGTCGTCTCCGGGTTCCGCTGGTCCCTTGCGGGCAACCAGGGTCGCTACAACATCACCCCCGACCTGACCACAATGGCCAAAATACTGGCTGGCGGACTGCCCGGCGGGGCCGTAGGGGGTAGGGCCGACGTCGTCGACACCATCGGCAAGGGCAAAATCGCCCACCCCGGCACGTTCAACGCCAACCCCCTGTCGGCGACCGCAGGCATGACCGCGCTGCAGATCGTCCGCGACGAGCCCATCCTCGAGACGGCCGACGCCCGAGCCGAGCGGCTAAAAGCAGGCTTGAACAAAGTCCTTACCCGTCTAGAAGTACCCGGCTACGCGTACGGCGTCGCCTCCGTCGTGGCCACCAAGCTCGGCGTCGACCAAACCTTCGACCCCGTGTATGGCGGCTCCGGTGAGGCATCAGGCACGCCCTACTCCGGTGCCGTCCACTCCGTCCTCGACCAGGGCATGATCAACAACGGCATCTACTGCTTCGTCGGCAGTTTCATCCTGTCGGCAACGCATAGCGAGCAGGACGTAGACCGCACCATAGACGTCTTCGAGACCACGCTCAGGCAGGCCAGGGAAGAGGGGACCATTTAGTCGGATTGCCCTCGGGTGATGATGGCTAACCTGGAGTTTCCCTGGCTGGGTGAGCAGGGGGCACACGACCCGCGCTCAGTTGGCGGCAAGGCCGCCAACCTGAGCCTGCTGGCGGCCGACTTTCGCGTTCCACCCGGCTTTTGCATACCCTCGGCGGCCTTCGATGCCGTCGGCCCGAAGTCCCGGGACCTGGACGCCCGGGAGCAGGATGTCTGGGCCCCCGAAACCGAGGCTGGCGAGCGCTTCGGAGCGCTGATAGGTGCCGCCTATTCGCTTCTTGCAGGCAAGACAGGCACACCCGAACCCGGCGTTGCCGTCCGTAGTTCCGGCATCGACGAGGACGGCCAGTCGGCGTCGCTCGCGGGGCTGCACGACACGTTTTTGAACGTGGTCGGCGCGCATCCCATAGCCGACGCGGCGCTCAAGTGCCTGGCCTCGGCATTCACCGACAGGGCCATCGCGTACCGGCGCGACCGGGGCATCGACGAGCGCGCCGCCGGACTGGCCGTGCTGGTGCAGTACCTCGTGCCCGCCGACGTCTCGGCAGTCGCGTTCAGCGCCGACCCGGTCACCGGCGACCGGTCGCAGGTGGTCATCAACGCCAACTGGGGCCTGGGGGAAAGTGTGGCATCGGGCACCGTAACTCCCGACACGTTTACCGTGAGCAAAACTGACATGGAACTGTCTGGCACCCCGGTGTGGGACAGGACGGTGTCGGACAAGGCGAGCATGACCGTCCCGGTGCCCGGCGGCGTAAAAGAGGTAAACGTACCGAAAATGATGCGGTCAATGCCGTGCCTGGACGAGGGCAAGGCGACCGAGATAGGCCAACTCGCAGTGGCTTTAGAACAACACATGGGCTACGCGGTGGATGTGGAGTGCGCGTTCATGGGAGACGTGCTCTACCTGCTCCAGTGCAGGCCCGTAACAACGTTGGCCTGAAGAAAACTGGGGGCCTGGAGAAGATGAAGATGAATTGGAAGAGGCGATAGCTATGGACGCCACGCAAACAGCCGGGGGCCCGTCGCCGCCGCTGCCAATACCCGACAATTTCCCGGTCACCTGGGAGAGCCCGACCGACGAAATGGCCTTCTGGCACATCGACCCGATCCACTTCCCAACCACCGTCACCCCGGCGATGGAGATCTTCGGCGACGCCTTTACCAAGGGACTCGACAGGTCGTTCGCGGCCTACGAGATGCCCATCAGGCTCCAGTACAGGCGAATAAACACGTACTTCTACACGGGCAACTCCCTGCCGGTGCCCCCGGACCAGCTGGAGGCCCAGGGCGCCAAGGCGGAGGCTCGCCTGAAAGAGGGCGTCGCGGCGTTCCCCGACCGGTGGGAGAACGAATGGCTCCCCGAGGTGAAAGAGCACCTCGCGTTTTGGGACGAGTTCGATCTTGACGGCGCTTCTCCCGATGCCCTCGCCGAGCACTTCGACCAGACCCGCGTGCGGCTCGCCAGGCTTTGGGACATCCACTTCCTGCTTGAGGTCCCGGCCATACTCTCCATGAGCCTCTTCGATGAGGTCTTCAAGGACCTGCTTGGTGAGGAGGACACGCTGGCCTCATACAAGCTGCTGCAGGGCCAGGGCAACAAGACCGTGGACGGCGGACACGGCCTGTGGAGCCTGAGCAAAAAGGCGCTGGAGTCCGAGGAGTTGCGGTCGGCGATTACCGATAATCCTAGTGAGGGAGTCCTCCCGGCGCTGTCGGCCACGGCGGAGGGAAGCGAGTTTGCGGACGAATTCAGACGGTACCTGGCGGAGTGGGGACAGCGGACCGATGTGTTCTGCGAGCTTGGCTCCCCGAGCTGGGAGGAGGACCCCTCCACACCCCTGACCAACCTGAAGGACTTCATGGCTCAACCCGACCGCGACCCCGAGGCCGAGCTCAGCCTGTTGGCGGTGGAGCGCGAGAAGTCCGTCGCCGACGCCCGCGAAAGGCTGGCCGGATACCCAGAGGAGGCGCGAAACCAGTTCGAGTTCCTGCTCGCGCGTGCCCAATCGGGCACGAAACTGCACGAAGACCACAACTACTGGATTGACCAGATGTCCTCCAACAAGGTCCGCCAGATGGTTCTCGGCGTAGGCCGTCGCCTCGCGGCTGCGGGCTCCGTGGACAGCGCCAACGACGTCGCTTACCTGACACCCAATGAGATTCGCGAAGCGGCTCTCTCCAATGGCACCGGAGACAGGCGGACGACCGTCACTGAGCGCAAGGCAGAGATGGAACACTTCGGTGCAATCCAGCCTCCCCCCATCGGTACGCCGCCTCCCGAAGGCGAGCCGACCGACCCCATGGGCATCGCGATGATGAAATTCTTCGGTGCCCGCCCCAAAACGTCGGACAGTGCCGACGTGGTCAGCGGGAACGCCGGCTCGCCCGGCAAGGTAACCGGTACGGCGCGCATAATCCGTACTCTGGCAGACGCCGACAGGCTGGGCCAGGGCGACATTTTGGTGACCACGACAACCATGCCCGCGTGGACGCCGCTGTTCGGCACAGCGGCTGCGGTCGTCACCGACGCCGGGGGCGTGCTCAGCCACTGCGCCATCGTCGCTCGCGAGTACGGCATTCCCGCCGTAGTCGGCACCGGTAATGGGACCACGGTCGTCAAGGACGGTCAGGCCGTCGAGGTGGACGGAAGCGCCGGCGAGGTCCGGATCCTCGCCTAACCAGGCTGACGCCGTAGAGCCCACGCAACCCGCCCAGGGGAGCGTCACGTCAGTGCGATTGGTGACCATCACCGTCGCGCTGGGGACGGTGCTCGCCCCGCTCAACTCCACCATGATCGCCGTGGCGCTGCCCGGCATCATGGACGACTTCGACCGCAGTGTCGCCAGCGCTGGCTGGCTCATAACCGGCTACCTCATCATCATGGCGTCCTTGCAGCCGGTCACCGGCAAAATCGGCGACCGGTTCGGCCGCCGGCCACTGGTCATAGGCGGCCTGGCGGCGTTCGCCGTCGCGTCAGTGGCGGCATCGTTCGCCCCCAACCTGTGGTGGTTGCTGGCATTTCGCATGATGCAGGCCGTCTCGGGGGCGATCATCCTGCCCAACGGTGCCGCCCTCATGCGGCAGGTGGTTCCCGAGGCCAACCGGGGCCGCGAGTTCGGCATCATGGGCGCGGCAGTCGGCACGGCGGCGGCATTCGGCCCGGCAATTGGCGGAGTCCTCGCCGAGTTCGCAGGCTGGCAGGCCATTTTCTACGTCAACGCCATCGTCATCGCCCCGGCTCTGTATCTCGCCATCACCAAGCTGCCGAGGACCCGGCCGCAGCACTCCAGCGCTGGCTTCGATTTCGGGGCGGTGGCGATGCTGCCAATCATGCTGGTCGCCCTGGTGTTGGCCGTCCAGGGCATAGGGGACAGCACGACCCTGGTGATACGGGCCGCCCTGGGCGCGGTAGCAGCGGGCGTGCTGGTCACCTTCGTCTTTTATGAGTTACGCAACTCCGACCCGGTCATCCAGCCCAGGTTCTTCAAAATCAGGGCCTTTGCCGCTGCCAACTCGGGCGTCGGCCTGGGCAACATGGCCATGTACACGCTGCTCATCTCCGTGCCGCTGTTAATGGCTGCACGCTACGGTGACTCGCTACTCGACTCCGGGCTAATTCTCATCTCCCTGTCGGTCGCTTCAATACTTGTCGCCCCGTTCGGAGGACGGCTGTCAGACCGTTTCGGACGCCGTATCCCAACAGTAGCGGGGCACCTGTCCATGGCAATCGGGGCGCTGCCCATCGCAATCATCGGCGGCGACGTGTCCATCGTTGTGCTGGTCATCAGCCTGGCGTTCGTCGGCGTGGGCCTCGGTCTATCGGGAGCCAGCATCCAGGCAACGGCGGTAGAGTCCATCCCTGCCAGGCACGCCGGGTCGGCTTCGGGGACGCTATCGACCAGCCGGTACCTGGGCAGCATTACCGGCGCCGCCATTTTGGCCGGACTTCTTGGGGCCGACAGGGGCAACATCGCGGGCCTCGACACCGTGTTCTACGTGGTTTTTGCTGCGGCCCTGGCGGCCGTGGTTAGCAGCTTTTTCATGCGGGCCCGACCAGCCCGTTCAAGCTCGGAGATATAATGGCCGCCAAATTGAACTGGCCCAACCCGTACTGACCCGACTAGTACTGATCTAGGGTTACCAAGAGGGAGCTATTCGTGCCCACCAACGTCTCGTTCCATAACCTCAACCCTGTCTCTTTCCTGGACCGCAGCGCCATGGTCTTTCCCAACAAGACTGCGGTGGTCTACAAAGACGTGCAGTACACCTACGCCGAGTTCGATGAACGGGTAAACCGCCTGGCCGGTGCGCTCAAGGTGGCCGGTGTGAAAAAGGGAGACAGGGTCGGGTTCCTGTGCCCCAACATCCCCCCCATGCTGGAGGGCCACTACGGGCCCATGCGTATCGGCGCGGTGCTGGTGGCCATCAACTTCCGCCTCTCGGCCCGCGAAGTCACCTACATCCTCAACCACTCCGGTGCCAAAGTGCTCGTCTTCGATTCGGAGTACGCCCAACAAGTACGCGACATGAAGCCCGACCTGGAGACGGTCGAGACCTTCGTCCAGGTGGTAGACGAAGAGCCCCGAGCCGAGGACATCCTAGGCCCAGACTACGAGTCATTCCTCGCTGGTGCGCCTCCAGGCGTTCACAGGGACGAGCTCGACTCTGAATTGGACACGGTGGCGATCAACTACACGTCCGGCACCACCGGCCTGCCAAAAGGCGTCGAGTACCACGCCCGCGGTGCGTATCTGAACGGCCTGGGCGAGACCCTGGAAATGAGCCTGAACTGGCGCAGCGTCTACCTGTGGACCCTGCCCATGTTCCACTGCAACGGCTGGTGCTACACCTGGGGTGTCACCGCCGTCGGGGGAACGCACGTGTGTTTGCGCAAGGTTGAGCCCGAGGCTATATTCAGACTTGTTAAGGACGAGAGCGTCACCCACATGTGCGGCGCGCCCACCGTGCTCACCGGCATGTACGCGTCACCGGCCGCCGAGGGGCAGGACCTTTCCGGGCTGACCATCATGACCGGCGGTGCGCCGCCCGCGCCGCAGGTCATCCGCACCATCGAGGGCATGGGGGCCTTCATCCACCACATCTACGGCCTCACTGAGACCTACGGCCCCCACACCATCTACGCCATCCAGCCGGGCTGGGAGTCGCTGCCGGTGGCCGAGCGCGCCCGTCTGAAGGCCCGGCAAGGCGTTCCCCTCATCGTCGCCCAGACCGGCCTGAGAGTTGTGGACGAGAACATGGCCGACGTGCCCCGCGACGGCGCGAGCATGGGCGAGGTGGTTATGCAGGGCAACAACGTAGCAACCGGCTACTACAACAACCCCGAGGCCACCGCCGAGTCGTTCAGGGGCGGGTGGTTCCACTCCGGTGACCTGGCCGTGTGGCACCCCGACGGCTACATAGAATTGCAGGACCGCGCCAAGGACATCATCATTTCCGGCGGCGAGAACATCTCCAGCCAGCAGGTTGAAAAAGTAATCATGGAGCACCCCGGCGTCCTGGAAGTCAGCGTCGTGGGCGTGCCCGACGAACAGTGGGGAGAGGTGCCCAAGGCGTTCGTGGTTGTCCGCGCGGGCGAGGAGCTGGACGGGGCCGAATTGATCGAGTTTTGCCGTGAGCGCATCGCCCACTTCAAGGCGCCAAAGCATGTAGAGTTCGGCGACCTGCCCAAGACGGCCACCGGCAAAATTCAGAAGTTCGTGCTACGCGAGCGCGAGTGGCAGGGCGTCAACAAGCGAATAAATTAGGGGCCAGCCAGCCGGGCTCGACTTCGTCGAGGCTCTATTTTCCGAGCAAATCGCTACGCGATTTTTCTTGTGTCGGCCGGGCAGATACTTATTTGAAGAAGCCCTTTATGCGGTCGGTCAGCGATCGGCTGCCTCCGCGGACGCTCTTGTCCCAGGCCACTTCGGCCGACCCGGACCGCTTCAGGTCTTTGACCCGTTTGCGCATCAGTTCCAGGACCTGCTTTTCCTCGCCGGGGTCCAGCCAGAATCCGTGCTCGTCCGGGCAAAAGTCTATGGGCAGGTTGTAGGCCCGGTAGTTGAAGGTCGTCATCTTCTTGCCGCACTTGACGCAGGCGATGTCGCTATCGCGCTTGGCGTACATGCGCATGCCCTTGCCCGGGCCGTCGAACGCCTGGTCTTCCAGGTCGTCCAGTTCGTGGTGGTCGAGCCACCTGCCCTTGCAAGTCGGGCACTCATCAACCTCTATGCCCTTGTAGTTCTTAACCTCAAGGGCGGCGTTATCTCTGGGACAGTTCATAGGACTCCTCGTTGCCTGAATCTACGTTAGCACGAGGTGTCCGGATGGAGGCTGTATGCAATTCAGGGGCCGCCTAGACGCCGCCGCGAGTCTCCATGGCCTTCGCAACCGTGTTGACCGCAAGCAGCATCGCCCCAGCGCGCATGTCGGTCCCGTGTTTTTGGGATATCTCCTGCACCTGTTCGTAGCTGCGGGTGAGAATCTTCTCCATCCGGGTCGTCACCTCACTTAGCTCCCACCCGTAGCCCTGCACGTTCTGCACCCACTCGAAGTACGACACCACCACGCCGCCGGCATTCGCCAAAATGTCCGGGACTACGAGGGTGCCCTTGTCCATAAGTATCGGGTCGGCCTCCTGCGTTGTCGGCCCGTTGGCACCCTCGACGATCACCTTTGCGCTGATCGCGTCGGCGTTGCCCTCGTTTATCTGCCCCTCTAGCGCGGCGGGCACGAGAATGTCCAGGTCCAATGCGGGGACGTCCTCCGGCGAAATAGCGTCGCCGTTCGGGTAGTCCTTGAACGAGCGGTTGCGCTGCTTGTATTCGAGCAGGCCGTCGGCGTCCAGGCCGTGCGTCGAGTAGACGGCGCTGACGCTGTCAGAGACCGCCACCAGTCGCGCGCCCTCCCTGGCCAGCAGGTGAGCGGCCCAGTACCCGACGTTGCCATACCCCATGACGCCCACACGAGCCCCTTCGAGACTGAGGCCGATCTGGGCGGCTGCTTGCCGAGCCGCCACCATCACGCCCCGGCCCGTGGCTTCAGTGCGACCGACCGAGCCCCCCAGATGAAGGGGCTTGCCCGTAACGGTGGCGTAATTTGGGGCGCCCTGAGGCCCGGCGCTGAGTTCATCCATGAACCAGGCCATAATCTGCCCGTTGGTGTTCACGTCGGGCGCGGGAATGTCCTTGTCCGGGCCGATTATCGGTGCTATCTCCGCGGCGAATCGGCGAGTCAGTCGTTCCAATTCACCCTGCGACATGGTTTTGGGGTTGCAGGTTATGCCGCCTTTCGCTCCGCCGTAGGGGATGCCGGTGATCGCGCCCTTCCACGTCATCCACATAGCCAGGGCGCGGACCTCGTCCAACGACACGCCGGGGTGGTAGCGGAACCCGCCCTTGGCCGGTCCTCTGACCATGCTGTGTTGCACCCGGTGGCCGGTGAACACCTGTGTCTGCCCGTCGTCCATCCTCACTGGGAGGCTGACGGTCAGTTCCCGTCTCGGTTGGCGCATGCGAGCGTGCAACCCGGCATCGATGCCGAGGCGCTCGGCTGCGTCGTCTAGCTGGTGCAGGGCACGCCGGTAGACGGGCTCGTGCTCGGGTGTCTGTTCGGCTACTGGAGTGGGTACGGTTTTCGTGGCCATTGCTACCTCAGTTGGCATTAGGGGCGGATTAACGCTGCTTTCTAGGTAATCCGATGCGGCCAGACGCTAAACGGCCCATGCTCATGAACCGAGTCGGTGGATGATATTGGAGATGGTGCTGTCTCCCAGCCCCGGTGCCTGGGACTCCGCAAACACCTTGAGGTCCGACAGGGCCTGTGCCCGGTTGCCCAGTTTGAAGTGGACCAGGCCCCTGTCGCGCCGCTCTTCGGGCGAGGTCGGATGCATCGCCACCAGCATGTCTATGATGCGCACGGCCCGGTCGAAATCCTGGAACCGCAGGTGAATGCCCTTGAGATTGCGCAGCATCCGGGTGACAAAATCCCTGTTCGTGACCGGGGTCAGGTAGGCGTCGTCCCATTTGATCTCGCTTTGGCCCTGGCCCTTGCCCCGGCCCTGGGAAGGACCACTTACAGGCGCGTTGGCCATCATGCGATCAAAGAGCGCCTTCGCCTCCTCCCGGGAAATGAGAGTGCCACCGTGAAACGGGTCAATGTAGTGGTCGTCGATCCCGCTGTGGCCGACGAGAAAGTGACCCGGCATGCCTATTCCCACCAAAGGCATCCCGGCTCGGCGGCCCACTTCAATGTAAATCAGCGCAAGACTGATCGGAATACCAGAATGCCGATCGAGAACATCGTTTATATAGCTGTTGCGAGCGTCGTAGTAGTTGTCATGGTTGCCGGAGAAGCGCAGGTCATCGGCCAGCCACGTGCTGATGATGTTCATCCGGTGCAGCGCGCCCTCGTCGCCGTCATCCTCGATGCGCTGTCGGACCACCGCAGCCATGCCGTCGAGGGCCTCCAACTCCGACTCGCCCTCCAGGTCCGGGTACTCGGCCTGGGCTATGAACAGGGCGGCGACAGCCAGGTCGATGTCCTCGTCCGGCATGTGGCCCAGGCGCTCGAAGTCTGTGGTCCAGGACGGATCTCTGGTTATGCGGTCCATATTCTCTCGTCCGATGAACTAGTTTCCACGTCATCCATTAGATAAAGCGTCAGATGCCGAGACAGTCGGCGAACCCTTCTTTGAACGTTGGGAAGCGGTACTCGCCGCCCAGCAAACCGGCGGCGTACTGGCTCACGACGCTGCGCCCCTGTGGTGCGGCCGTGCGCCAGTCGCCGGGCACGGTGATTCCCAGCAAACCCTCAAGATGCCCGAACGTGTCACGATTGGAAGACGAGCGTTCGTCCACAGCATTTACGGTGCTGACGGGCAGGCCGACATCGGCCTTGCCGAAGGCGAGTATCAGCCTGCAAAGGTCGTGGACGTGTATCCGTGTAACCATTCGATTTCCGGCGCCAGCCCTGGCGAAATCGCCATCGCGAAAGCGGGTCGCGACACACCTGCCCGGGCCGTAGATGCCTCCACTCCTGAGTATTCGTGCTTCAGCGTAAGTAGCGGTGACTAGCTGTTCAAGCAGTAGGCGGTCCTTCGCACGATCAGAATCGGGACCGGCCGGTGTGCGCTCATCCTGCGTCGGCAGGTCGTCTTCGCGCTCTGCGGTGAAGTCTGACGAGTAGACCGACGTGGTCGAGATGTGCAAAAACACGGGCCAGTTGGGCCCCGTCATCAGTGGCTCTAGAACCGTCTGGTAAGGGAGAATTAGCTTCCCGTCGTGCTTCACCGTCGGCACCGTGTCCAATACCAAATCTACCGGTTCATCGCCCGGGGTTGACTCCGGGTCCATAACTGCGAGGCCGTCGGCCACCAGCCGCTCCGGGTCGCGAGCGAGGAACGTCACCTGCGCCTCGGGAAAGTTGCGGGCCAGGTACATGCCCGTGTAGCTGCCGCCCAGGCATAGAACTCTCAATTTCCCACTCCGCTGCCTATTCCGCCCTCGGCGGTCAGGCCCATTACTCGCATGGCATTCTCCTTGAACAGTAGGGGCAATACCTCTGGCCGCATCGGAATCGAATCGAAGTCGGCCAGCCACCGTTCCGGGGTTATGTACGGGTAGTCCGAACCGAACATCGCCTTCTCTCTTAGGCGGGTGTTAACCTCTCGCATCAGCGCCTCGGGTATGTAGCGGGGTAGCCAGCCCGACAGGTCGAGGTACACGTTCGGTTTGTGCAGCGCCACGGCGATCTGGTGCTCCACCCAGGGCCAGGACGGGTGTGCCAGTACGATTGTTAACCCTGGGAAATTGGCCGCCACCTCATCTGCCCAGGGAATGGGACAAGCCTGCTCCAGCGTCAGGCCCGCGCCGCCGGGCATGCCCGCGCCGGATGCTGCGAAGCCCGAATGGAAGATCACCGGCACACCGTGGGCGACGCAGGTCTCGTACAGGGGGAAGAAGCGGCGCTCGTTGGGGAAAAAGTTCTGCTGCACGGGGTGTAGCTTTAGCCCCGACAGCTTTAGTTCGCCCAGCGCCCGCTCCAACTCCGTCACTGCCGCATCGCCCTTGTGCGGGTCCACCGATGCGAGGCCGACGAACCTGCCCGGATGGGCCGCGACAATCCCGGACGTGTAGTCGTTGCCGTCCGGCTTATCACCAGTCGTCGTCTCCGAATCGACCGTCAGCAGCACGCCAATCGTGTCCAGGGCTTCATAGCGGGCCGCCATCGCCGCCACGTCCTCCAGGGGCTCTGGCACCTTGAAATACCGGCGCAGACTCTCCTCAATGGCCGACTCCGGCAACTCCGACCGTCGGGGAGGGTGGACGTGCATGTCGATGGCCCGCATTAGCCTATTGTCACACGTGTTTGACAGGCTATATACCCGGCGGTACGCTCCCCCGGCGAACCCTTGAGACCGGGTTTCACGAGGAGAACACAATGACTGCCTACGCACGCTACAAAGACCAGCTCGACATCGAGATGGCCAACATCCGCAAGTCAGGCCTCTACAAAGAGGAAAAAGTAATCACCTCCGCCCAGAACCCCGACGTTCATACGACCGAGGGCGACCTGGTCAACTTCTGCGCCAACAACTACCTCGGTCTGGCCAACTCGCCCGAGGTGGAAGAGGCGGCCATGACAGCCATGCGCACGCACGGCTTCGGCATGGCTTCGGTGCGCTTCATCTGCGGCACCCAGGACATCCACCTGGAGTTGGAGAAGCAGATAACCGGCTTCATGGGCACCGAGGACACGATTCTCTATACGTCCTGTTTCGACGCAAACGCTGGCCTGTTCGAAACCCTTCTGGGTCCACAGGACGCCATCATCTCCGACGCCCTCAACCACGCCTCCATCATCGACGGTGTGCGCCTGTGCAAGGCCACGCGCAAGGTCTACGCGCACTCCGACATGGCCGCTCTGGAAGAAAAGCTAAAAGAGACGGCAGACTCCCGCTTCCGCATGATCGCCACCGACGGCGTCTTTTCCATGCAGGGCGACCTCGCACTGCTGCCTGAAATTTGTGACCTGGCCGAGAAGTACGACGCCATGGTCATGGTGGACGACTCCCACGCCACCGGCTTCATCGGCCCGAACGGCCGGGGAACCGCCGAAGAGCTAGGGGTGATGGACCGCATCGATATCACCACCTCGACTATGGGCAAGACCATTGGCGGCGCTTCTGGCGGGTTCACCACCGGGAAGCGAGAGATCGTCGCGTTCCTGCGACAGCGCTCCCGGCCCTACCTGTTCTCCAACTCGCTGCCCCCGGCCATAGTGGGCGGGGCTTTTAAGGCTCTGCAAATTCTGCAAGACCGGCCGGAACTACGCGAGAAACTGCACGAGAACACCCGCTACTTCAGGGCGGGAATAGTGAAACTGGGATTCGACATCATCCCCGGACCGCACCCCATCGTGCCGGTCATGATCGGCGACGAAATAAAGAACGTGGCGCTGGCAAAAGCCGTGAACGAGCGCGGCATCTTCTGCGTCGGGTTCTCCTTCCCCGTAGTGCCCAGGGGCGAGGCGCGCATACGTTTGCAGATGTCTGCGGCTCACACGCGTGAGCAGCTCGACCGGGCGCTGGCGGCCTTCGAAGAGGCGGGCAAAGAGCAGGGGGTCATCTAACAATGAGCATCGACCCTAACGAGCTAGACGGCCGCGTCGCCATCGTCACAGGCGCAGGCCAGGGCATGGGCCGCGAGGTGGCGCAGCGTCTGGCGGCAGCCGGTGCATCGGTGGTCGTCAACGACGTGCGGCCCGAGGCCGTCGAGGCCGTGGCTGAGGCACTGCGCTCTGGTGGCGCAGAGGCCATAGGCGTTGCCGGGGACGTGACCAACAAAGCCGATGTGGAGGGCGTGGTCAGGGCCGCGCTCGACCGCTACGGGTGCGTAAACGTACTGGTCAACAACGCCGGTGTACTGCGGCCCACCAAAGTCATCGACATACCCGAAGACGAGTGGGACTGGGTCGTTGCGGTCAACCTCAAAGGCACCTTCCTGTGCTCCCAGGCCGTGCTCCCCGCCATGCGCGAGGCGGGTTGGGGACGCATCGTCAACTTCTCGTCCACTGCGGGCAAGAACATATCCACCGTCGGCGGCGCGCACTACACCTCTGCCAAGGCTGGGATTTTGGGCTTTACACGCCACCTGGCAAAAGAAGAGGCTGGTCATGGCATTACCGTGAACGCCGTCTGCCCCGGCCTCATCGACACCGAGATGGTGCGCAACATCATTGACGACGCCCGCGCCAGGGCCTACACCGACTCGTTCCCCATTTCGCGCATGGGACAGCCCGCAGAGGTGGCCGAACTGGTCGCCTTCCTCGCCTCCGACCGGGCCGCCTACATTACCGGCGCTTCTCTCGACATCAACGGCGGCGACCTCATGATCTAGTGGTCGTTCTGTTATATTGCCGCAACCCAGCTTGGAGGATCAGATGAACGCAGCCGAGATACGAGAACTCTTTCCCATAACCAAAAAGCGCGCCTACATGTTCTCCGGGGGCATCGCCCCCGTGTCAGTTAGGCACGACGCGGCCATGCAGGCGCACCTGGACTGGCTCCGCAACGACCCCGACGACATGTACGCCAACGGGCTGGACGCCGACGCATCCGACTGCCGCCGTATGTTCGCCCAGTTGATGGGCTGCGACGAGGGCGAGGTGGCCATCGTCGGTTCCACCGGCGAGGGTTCGTCGATAGCTATCGACCTCATCCCGCCGAGGCCCGGTGCTAACGTCGTCCTGGACGACTTCTCCTACCCCTCGTCGGTCTTCCCCTGGCACCTACCCCCGCACGAGGACGTGACCAAGCGCTTCGTGCATGCACGGGACGGCATCATGCATTTGGAAGACTTCGAAGCGGCCATCGACGAAAACACCCTCGCCGTTTGTGTCTCGCACGTCACCCCAATTGAGGGCTTCCGGCAGGACATAGCCGCGCTCGCCAAGATAGCCCATGCAAAGGGCGCGCTGCTCATAGTGGACGGGGCCCAGAGCGCCGGCGCCATGCACATAAACCTGCACGAGACTGACGTAGACTTCTACTCCTCGACCGCCATGAAGTGGCTGTTGGGCGCAGCGGGTGTGGGCTTCATGTACTCTGCCAAGCGACACCACGACCGGCTGCCTTCTCGCGCCGCTCACGAGGGTACCTACTCCTTCAATATCCACGACTTCAAGCTGCGCGACAACGCCAGGCGGTTCGAGCTGGGCATGCCCTCTCTGTTGGGACTGGCGTTTTCCAAGCCCGGACTGGAAATCCTGCTGGAGACGGACATGCACATGGTCCAGTCCCACAACCTCGGTCTTTCGGGGCAGGCCATCGCGGGCATGAAGGAGCGGGGCATGGAGGTGGTCACCTCTGACGACCCCGAATACAGACTGGGCGTGGTTGCGGCCCTCCATGACGATGCCGAGGGTCTGTGGAAGTTCCTGCACGACCGGGAAGTGGACACCTACTACAGCGGCAACCTGTTCCGCATCGATCCGCACGTATTCAACAACCACGACGACGTCGACCGCTTCCTGGACGGCCTGGACGCGTACAACGCCAAGTAGACCCAAAGACCATGACTGACCAGAACAACGAAGCTACCGAGATGTGGCACCACGTGTTGGTGACCGGCCACCGCACCACCCTGTCGCGGCTGCCGGGTTCCCATCGCTGCGCGCTCTGCTCCCTGCCGTTCAACGGCGTCGGCGGCGTCGTCACGCGCATGGCGGGCCGCAGCACCTCATAGCGCAACCCGCACCTGTGTGACTACTGAGACGACGTGCTGCCCCCGGGTGGGGCGGAGATCGACCTGGCGGTGATGTTCGTCGACATCCGCGGCTCCACGGCGCTAGCTGAGCGCATGGACTCGCGAGAATACGCTGGTCTGCTCGACAAGTTTTACGACATCGCATCCAAAGCTCTCATCTCCAACCGGGGGATAGTGGACAAAATGATCGGCGACGAGGTAATGGCCCTGTTCGTACCCTCGACCGTGGGCGGAGACCTGTGCGAGGCGGCGGTGAGTACGGCCGTAGACATCCTGCACGGCGTCCGGGCCATTGGCGACGGCGTACCGGTCGGCATCGGCATCCACTTCGGACCCGCCTACGTCGGTAAGGTAGGTACGGAGAACATCAACGACTTCACGGCCGTCGGGGACACCGTCAACACGACCGCCCGGCTGCAAGGTCATGCCCAGGCCGGGGAGATCGTCATGAGCGAGGCGGTCTACCGCTCGATTGCCGCCGACTACCCGGGGTTAGAGTCCAAGACCATAGAGGTGAAGGGCAGGGAACAGCCGGTCGAAATTCGGGTGCTGCGGCCAGACTAGCGGGCTCTCCGTTCGCTTCGCTCACTCTAGGGCTCTTCGGCTCTTGGCCTCATCACATCTTTGCGAGGCATCGCCTCGCTAGTTAGTGTGTCACCCACCCGGCGGAGACGTTGATCGCCTGGCCCGTTATCGCATGGGCTTTGTCCGAGGCGAGATACACAATGAAGTCGGCGACCTCTTGCGGCTCCAGTAGCCTTTTCTGAGGGATGTCGGGGAAGAAGACCTGCTCCAGCACCTTCTCACGGTCGATGCCGTGGGACCGCGCCAGCCCGTCCAGTTGCCCCTCGACAATTGCCGTTTTCGTCACACCCGGGCAGACGGCGTTGACGGTAATGCCGCCCTCGGCGACCTCTAACGCAAGGGACCGGGTAAGGCCGATCACCCCGTGCTTAGCGGCGGTGTAGGCGGGCTTGAACTTGGCGCCCACCTTGCCCAGCGTGGATGAGATGTTGATGATGCGGCCGCTCCCCTGTGGAATCATCGACCGCAGCGCCGCCTGGGAGCACAGGAACGTGCCGGTCAGGTTAATGGCGATCAGCCGGTGCCACTGCTCTTCCGGGAACTCCAATATCGGCGCCACGAACTGCACGCCAGCGCCGTTCACCAGTACGTCCACCCGGCCGAACTCCGTCAGGGCCCGGTCGACCATAGCTTCTGCGCTGGCCTTGCTGGTTACGTCGACGGTGACCGCGAGGCTGCGGCCGCCAGCCGTTGCCACTTCGTCTGCTACGCGGCTGGCCGCGTGTTCGTCGATGTCGGCTACCGCGACGGCGACCCCCTCGGCGGCTAGCGCCAGGGCGACGGAGCGGCCGATTCCCCCGCCGCCGCCGGTAACGATCGCCGATTTGTCTTGTCTAGTCACTGCGTTGGTTGCTCCTAAAGTTTCGGGGCGGATGCGTCCGCCAATTCGCACACCATGGCCACTTCACCGATCAGTTCTTGCAATTGAACAGGCTTGCTGAGCCAGGGCTGACCGGTGCCAGTGAGAAAATCGCGCGTCCGCTTCGACACCGTGTCCCCGGTCATAAACACGACTCGGTGGGCAAGGTCGGGCCGGTCACGGCTGATGAAACCGAACAGATCCTCTCCACTCATTCCAGGCATCTTGAGGTCCAAAACAAGACAGTCATACAGCGAGTCCTGCATAAGGATCAGCGCCTCCTGAGAGTTGCGGGCGACGTCCACCCGGTAACCCCGGCGCGATAGTGCGGCCGCGATAAACTCCCGGATGTGGGGCTCGTCGTCCACCACCAGCACCCTGCCGGAGCCTTCCTCGGCCCCGTTCTGTGCGGGTGTCTGGTGCATGGTCGGCTGAACGCCATCTCTCGCAAGGCGTACCGGAATCTTGATATGGAAGCTCGTCCCTCCGCCCGGTGGACTCTCGACGGATATCTCCCCGTCGTGCTGGCGAACAATACCGTAGGCCATGCTCAGTCCCAGGCCAGTGCCCTCGCCAACCTCTTTGGTTGTGAAGAACGGGTCGAAAACTCGATTCACCACTTCCGGTGCGATACCCTGGCCGTTGTCGGAGACCGATATGGTGAAGTAGTCCGACCCTCTGGACATCCAGATCGCAATCTTGCGCCCATCGGCGAGTTCGTTCAGGACCTGCTCAGCGTTGGTGACAATGTTTAGAAGAACCTGGGTCAACAGGTGTTCGTCCGCCATGGTCACGGCCGGGTCTTGAGGAATGTCGATCTTCACTTCGACGTTAGCGGTCCGCAGGTCGTAGGCCTTGAGTTCGACAACACGATCCACCACGCGGCGCAGGTCCACCTCGCCCTTTTCATTCGCCAGTCGAACGGCCTCTGCCTTCGATGTGATCACGCCTCCCGACCGGAAGGCCGGGACGTCGTAGACGGTCTGGTCCCACCTTCGAATCGTTCCAGACTGCATCCAGGGCACATGTTCTCCTGCAATGTGGGCGACGGTTATCTCGTCGGTTCCGGGACCGAGAGTGGCAATCACGACAAGTTCGAACGGCATGAGTCTGCCGATCACCTTGGCGAACCGCTGGTAGACCGTATCGATATCCAGAGACGACCCCATAATCCGGCCCGCTTCGGCCAGCGCTGAGTTCTCGCCCGCCAGGGACTGTAGTGGACTGACGGAGCGGCCTTACACCATCGCTAAGCCGTGCTCGTGCCCTGGCCCGAGGGGCCGGAATCGATGGCAGTTCCAAGTACCTGGCGCAGGTCTTCCAGCCTTGCGGGCTTTCGCAAAACCGCGAACGGCCCGGCCTCCATCGCCTCCGCCATCAGCTTGGATACCGGGTAGGCGGCAATGATGATCACCTGCACGTCGCGGTTCCTCTTGCGCACCTCTCCCATAAGCTGCGCGCCGGTCATGACGGGCATTACCAGGTCGGTCAGCAGCAGGTCGTAAGTCGCCTTTTCCATTTCCTCCAGCGCAATCAGCCCTGACTCGACTGCCGTGCAGTCCCATCCGCAGCGCTCCAGCGCCCTGGCCAGGTACTCCCGCACCCCGTCGTCGTCATCCACCGCCAGCGCTCTGGGGCGACGCAGGTCGGGCTTCACGGCGAAAGTCCCGTCGCCCACTTTCCGGGCAACGTAGCCCTCAGACTCCAGCACATCGAGCGCCGCCTTGAAGGTATTGAAGGCCACGTTGAACTCGCTGGCCATACGGTGCTGAGAGGGCAAGCGCTCTCCCTCGCCGTAATGCCCGGAGATAATTCGCTCTCTAATGGTGGCTGCCACCTGCTGGAAGCGGTGTCTATGCTCGCCGTTCACGCTCGATGCCATCTTGGCTGACTCTTACTTCTCTAATGCCTTACTACCGGAATCGACAGTGTACTAATATGCCACGGCCGATCACCGATTCCGCCCGTGGGCGGGCCAGTGGGTGGGAAACAGCGCAGCCGCACAATAGAATGGCGGCCATGTCCGAAGTTATGACAGTCACCGGCCCGGTTCCCGCGGACCAGCTGGGATTCACGCTGATGCACGAGCACCTGTTGCTCGACCTGCTCAAAGACTCGTGGTCGAGCAACAGCCTCCTCTACGAGCCCGACCTGGCTCTACAAGAAGTGAGTCGCTACAAGGCAGCCGGGGGTGTGACCCTGGTGGACCAGACCAACCGTGGCCTGGGTCAGCAGCCGCTCGCCGTCAAAGCGATTGCCGAGCAGACCGGCCTGCAGATCGTGCTCGGGTGCGGCTGGTACCGGGAGCCGTACTACGAGCCCTATCTGCACAGGTGGTACGCCGACCAGATCGCCGAGCAAATGGTTAACGACCTCACGGTCGGAATAGACGACACTGGCGTCCGTGCGGGCATCATCGGCGAACTGGGCGCGCACGACCGGTGGGTGTCGCCCGCCGAAGAGCGCATGCTCAGGGCCGGTGCGCGGGCTCAAAAAAAGACGGGCGTCACCTTGACCACGCACGGAACCAAAAGCCCGGTAGCGTTGCAACAGCTGGACATATTGCGTGAAGAAGGCGTCGACCTGAACCGTGTGGTGGTGGGCCACTCGCACACCTGGCCGCATCCCGACTTCCACGAAGAAATCGTCAAAAGAGGGGCGTGGCTGTCATTCGACACCATTTCCGACACCAACGACTACGAGCTTTCCAAGGCCGTGGGCCTGATAAAGGCGGTACTGGACGCCGGCAACATCGATCGCCTGCTACTGTCGCACGACGTGTGCTATCGGACCCACTACGTCGCATACGGTGGGAGCGGCTACGACTTCATACCGACTCGCCTGTTTTCGCACCTGGCGAAAATCGGCATCACCGAAGACATGTTCGCCCGCATCATGGTTGACAACCCGCGCAGGGCCCTGACCGGTGAATAGCATCAACACCGTAACCGGCCCCATTCCCGCCGATCAGATGGGCATGACGTTGCCGCACGAGCACGTGTTTATCGACCACATGCTCGACAACTGGATGGGGAGCAACCTGCTCAACGACCCCGTGGTCGCCGAGCGCGAACTGGTCGTCGCCCGTGACGCCGGAGTCGTTACGCTGGTGGACCAGACCGGTCGCGGTGTTCACCGGGACCCGGCCGCGCTCAGGGCGCTCTCGGAAAAGACAGGCGTTCAGATCGTGACCGGCACCGGCTGGTTCAAAGAGCGCTTCTACGACCTCGACTTCGCCAAAACAAACGCCGACGCACTGGCCGCCGTCATGGTCCGAGACATAACCGACGGTATCGACGACACCGGTGTGAGAGCGGGCCTGATCGGAGAGATCAACGTGCATAATCGCTGGGTCACGCCCGGAGAAGAGCGCATGCACCGCGCCGCAGCCCGTGCCCAGCGCGAAACGGGGCTGGCGCTGGCGATCACCGGCACTCATACGTCCACTGCAATGGAGCAACTGGACATACTGGCTGAAGAGCGAGCCGACATGAACCGCGTCATCGTCGACCACGTCAATGGGATTGCCGATCACGACCTGCACGCGGCCATAGCAGGGCGGGGCCCGTTCACCTGCTTCAACACCTTCCCGCTGAGCAGCGCGGATCTGCTCAATCGGGACGTCCGGCTCGTAAAGGCCATGATCGACGCAGGCCTGATCGGGCACATACTCGTTTCCACCGGAGTGTCGGTGAAAAAACACATGTCCGCCTACGGCGGCGGCGGCTATGCATTCGCGATCTCCGAATTATGGCAACACGTCGAGGCCGCTGGCGTATCTAAGCAGGCCTGGGAACAGATAACGCAAGACAATCCGCGAAGGGCCCTTGCCGGTGAGTAACGCTACCAACTTCACCCCTGGCCTCTCAGAAGTAATGACGGTGACCGGACCGGTCAAGCCCGAGGACCTCGGCTTCACTCTCATACACGAACACGTTTTCCTGTCCATACTGACCGACTACCTGGACACCAACCGGGTGTTGGACGACCCCGACACTGCCCATGCCGAACTGCAGCTCTTCAAAGACGCCGGGGGCGGCACCGTCGTCGACCAGACCAACAGGGGGCTGGAGCAGGACCCGGCGGGCGTGCGGGAAATGGCGCTGGCAACGGGCCTGAACATCGTGCTCGGTTGCGGCTGGTACCGGGAGCCGTACTACGAAGCCCGTCTGTACCGCGAGACCACCAACGACGCAGCAGACGAAATGATCCGCGACATCACCGAAGGCATCGACGGCACCGGCGTTCGTGCCGGTATCATCGGTGAACTTGGCGCCCACGAAACCTGGGTGTCGCCAGTAGAAGAGCGGATACTCAGGGCTGGCGCTCGTGCCCACCTGCAGACCGGTCTGACCATAACCACTCACGGCCTGTTCGCACCGGTTGGCCTGGAGCAGCTAGACATCCTTACCGACGAGGGGGTCGACCCCAGACGTGTCGTCGTGGGCCACGCGCACGACTACCCGGAGCACGAGTACCACGCCGAAATCGCCCGGCGAGGTGCATTCATATCCTTTGACGGCATGAGCGATCGCAACCAGTACCTGCTGGAGCGGGACCTGAAAAACATTCGCAAAATCGTGGACGCGGGCTACATCGACCACCTGCTCCTGGCCCACGACGTATGCCTCAAATCGGCCTACGTCACCAACGGGGGTGGAGGATACCAGTTCATCTCAAACGACCTGTACCCGTACCTGAAGCAGATTGGTCTTACCAACCAACAATTCGAACACATCATGGTGGACAATCCTCGCCGCGCGCTGACCGGTCAGGCCTGACTCCGACGGCCATCTTCCCGCTGCCCCGCCTCCTATCGCCCTGGTCGCCCCGGACCATCTGGCCGGTGCTCCTGTTCGCCGCATTGACGCTTGCTGCGCTTGGTTGCACCCAGGCCGCCGGTGCCGGTGTCAACGGAACGCCGACGGCCGTATGGGAGTTCACTGTGGTGCCCGTCGGCACGCCCGCTCCGACTCCGACCCCGACCCCGGTGGTGACGCCTATCAGCACCGAACTCGACATAGACCTCGACCCCGGCTTCGAGCTGGCTGGCAGTCTTTCCCAGGGCCGGTGGGGTTTGACGGTGACCGTGCTCGACAACGGAACGGTCATGGCCGTCGGCGGGCAAGAGCGCAGGAGCTTTTCCCGCAACGCACCCATCGAGGCCGAACTGCTGGCGGCCGGTAGCAAAGAGTGGCTCAAGACAGAGCCAATGCGATACGAGCGCAGCTTCCACACCGCCACGACCCTGCCCGACGGGAGGCTGCTGGTGGCCGGTGGCTCCGGACGCGAGGTTCTAACCGAAGAAGAGGCACAGGACCGGCCGTTCAGGGGCAGGCAGGACCTGTCATCTGTGGAGGTCTATGACATAAACACGGGCGAGTGGACCGAAGTCGCTGAGATGCAATCTCGCAGGCATGGCGGTGGGGCCGTCCTTCTAGAGGACGAAACGGTGCTCGTCGTCGGCGGGTCTTCGGGTGTTCAGGTGGAGGCCAGGGCCGAGTACTACGTTCCAGACCAAGACGTCTGGGTCGAAATCGCACACCTGTCACAGGCACGCAAGTTCCACACCGCCACGCTAATGGTTGACGGCAGGGTGCTGGTGACCGGTGGGCAGACCCGAGAACTCGCGCTGGCGTCGACCGAAATCTACGATCCGTTCGACGGCATCTGGACCATCGTGGCCGACCTCGTCCGGCCCAGGTCGGGGCACACCGCGTCCCTGTTGCGCGACGGCCGGGTCATGGTCGTCGGAGGGTCGGACCTGGGGGCCACCAACGTGCTCGGCCCAGAGACCAGTGCGGAAATATACGACCCGGTAACCGACAAGTGGACCGTAATATACGGCGACCTGCGCCCCAGGCTAGGCCACGCGGCAGTCACGCTTCCCGACGGCAGGGTGGTGGTGATCGGCGGTGAGGACCTGGTGGGCCTGTCCATAGCCGCCGTTGAGGTCTACCAGCCCGCTACCGATACCTGGAAAATCGCCGGGTCGCTCCCCCACGGTCGTAGCTTGCTGGCGGCAACGCTGCTGCCCGACGGCTCGGTGCTCATAGTCGGAGGAGGCACGGCCTCGGGGTTCGTCAGCTTCCCGGATTACGTACTCAGGTTCCGGGTACCGAAGTAGCGCCGCCTTCCGCCCTTGTTGCGCCTAGGGGGGAGGGGCGGGCGATCTCAGGCTATGCGAAGCTCGGCCTGAAGAATCTCGCCCTTACCAGTAATCGTGTAGAGGCGCACCTCCGGGCTTTCCCTGTTCTCCAGGGACACCAGAATGTAGTACGGGTCCAGCCAACCACTCTCTACAGCCATGCGCACGTCCGTTTGCGACGGGTACGGTGCGCTATGGGTATGAGAGTGGTAAAAAGCCACCAGTGACAGCTCGCGGCTCTCGGCGTCCTTGTCGGCGTTGAGGAACTCCTGCGGGTCCATCAGGTAGCGAAACGGACTCTTGGCGGTGTTGGTAATCCGGTAGCCGCGCTGGGCGTCAGAGTCGTCCCCGGCAATCATCCCGCAGCACTCGTTGGGGTCTTCAGCCCGGGCGTGGGCAATCATGTCATCGACTAGCGACCGGGGCATGTTGAGCAAGCGAATCTATACCCCGTTAGCGACAGTGGGGCTCGAAACCCCCGGCTGCAGTTGACCCGAAGTCAGCCCTTCGGCGGCCCTGACCACCAGCCCGGCGGCGTACTCCAGTCCGATGACGCTGGTGTTGATTGAGATATGGAACTGGCGCACATCCTCCGGGTTGTCCATCCCGAAGAAGCGCTTGAAGTGGTACTCCCTGGCCCGGTCCCTGTCCGTGATGACGTCGGCTGCTTCGCTGGTGCCGATGCCATCGCGCTCCATAATGCGGGCCAGGCGGTCCTCATACTCGGCGTACACGCCTATGCGCAGCACACGAGGGTCGGCTTTAAGAATGGCTGAACCGCTGCGGCCGACAATCACCACGTTGCCAGAAGAAGCCACGTCGTTCAGAACGTTGCGTAAACCCTCCAGATACGCCTCGTCTTCAACCTCGTGGCCCTTGGTAATGGTGGGCTGAGGCAGGTCTTCGTACTCCTGGGTCAGAAACGCCACGGCACCCGGCCCGAAGTAGGGGTCTCCACCCGCACCGCTAACGGCGGAGCGCTCAAGTATGCGCTGGATGAGTCTGGAAATTCGCTCGCCCCTAGTCGGCGGGCGTTCTTCGCGTTCAAGCAGGGCCTCGACAGTCGCGCCCACCTCTTTAGCGGCCCCGGTGAGAATCAGCCGGTCAACGTAGTCGGCTTCGAGACGGTTGGCGACCATCTGGCCCAACTGCCTGCCTCCGCAGCCTGTGAGTCCACCCATCGTAATTACAGCCATGGATCGCTCCTCATCACTACATTCGGTTCTTCGTCGCCGAGCCCACCCGGCCGTACAGGGTCTATCCGAGAGGGGCTAAATGGTGACAGCGGGCCTTACCCGGTGTCAACCGGCCAGCCTCCCAGGCTGCCACCTTATGAGATCGACAGCAGTGTGTGGACGGGTCGGCCCGTAAGACGGCGACGCCCGCCGAGGGCCTCCAGTTCAACTACAACGCCCAATTCGACCACCTCGCCGCCCCCCGTTTCCACCAGTTCAGCAGCAGCGGCCATCGTTCCTCCGGTGGCCAGCAGGTCATCAAGAATCGCAACCTTGTGCCCCTTTGCCAGGGCGTCGGTGTGCATCTCAACCACGTTGCTGCCGTACTCTAGGTCATACGCGACCGAGTGGGTGTGGAAAGGCAGTTTGCCCTGCTTGCGCACCGGTACGAGGGGAACCGAGAGGCGGTAAGCCACCGGCGCTGCCAGGAGGAACCCGCGAGCGTCAATGCCGACAATCACGTCCACAGGCTCACGCGTGTACCGCTCCACAAAGTGGTCTATTACCGCAGCGAACGCTTCCGGGTTCGCCAGAACAGGCGTGATGTCCTTAAAGACAATCCCCGGTTCAGGGAAGTCGGGAATATCACGTATCAAGCGCTCAATGTCCATCGCCGGAAATGGTATATCAGCGGCCCGTATAATGCCGCACGGTGCCCCGGCTATAGTCCGTACTATTCAGCGCCATTTTGGGGCCACTAAGCGAGGTGAGCATGTTTGCAATTTTCGTGACAATCGACATCAAAAATGAGTTCACAGACCGATTCATCGAGGCTAGCTACGGCGACGCACGCGGGTCGGTGGGAGACGAGCATGGATGCTTCCGGTTCGATATCGCCCGCGACGAAACAAACCTCGACCGCTTCTATTTGTACGAGGTTTATGCCGACGAAGAGGCGTTCGCCGCACACCAGACCTACCTCCACTATTTGACGTGGCGGGACACGGTAAAGGACTGGTTCGACGGTACTCCCCAGCTGGTTCGCATGGGGACCATGTTTCCGTCCGACAGCGGCTGGCGCGCACAAAAAGACCACCTGCTGGACTGATTGGTGTTAAAAACGCGAAATTCCATCGGGGCCGCCTTCAGCGTTGTTGGGCTGGCTGCGTTCTTCATGGCTGCCGCCTGTGGTGGAGGTGACCCCGAAAATGCGGACAGCGAAATCGTCAGCGAGTCTCGGACCCCGACACTGGCCGTCACCTCTGTCACCCTGCCCCTGAACGAAGCCACCGTCGGTCCGGGGCCGACAGCGCCATCTCTGCCGACCGCAGATGCAACCCCCGTTGTTGGGGCAACACCCGATCCTGCGGGCGGGCCCTCGGCGACGCCGGAGCCGCTGCCCACGGTGACCCCGACCCCTCCGGCCACGCCCATTCCGGTACACACACTCAGCCAGGCCGAGCGAGAGGCCATCGCGACATCGTTCATCGAGGTTACGGCTGCAGGCGACTACACCGGTGCCGCGGCTCACTTCGATGAAACCGTGGCCGAGGCTCTGTCGCCGGACGAGTTGGCCGTCTTGTGGGAAGGGCTAACGGGGTGGGTGGGTGACTATCTCGTTGTAACCAGCTTTACAGAGAGCGACCAGGGTTTCTTTAAACTACTGGTCGCAGAAGCCTTGTTCCAAACCTTCACCGTCGATTTCCGATTCACCTTCGACGTCGACGGCCAGATAGCCGGGCTCTATTTCGGTGCCAGCCGTCCGGCCGATGGATTCCCCATTCCCGACTACGCGGACGATGACACATTCACAGAGTCCAACGTAGTCATCGGGGCAGATGGCGACTGGCCCCTGCCCGGCACCCTCACCCTGCCCGTTGGCCAGGGACCCTTCCCGGTCCTAGTTTTGGTTCACGGCTCCGGCCCTGCCGACCGGGACGAGACCATCGGCCTGGTCAAGCCCTTCCGCGACCTCGCCTGGGGCCTCGCCACCCAGGGCATCGCCGTGCTGAGATACGACAAGCGCACCCTCACTCACAGTAGCCGCGTCATCGAGGCGTCGGCCTCGTTCACCCTCGCCGGCGAAACACTCGACGACGCGCTCGCGGCCATCGCCTTGCTCGGACAGGTCGGCAGAATCGACCCGACGCGCATCTTCATACTTGGCCACAGCCTGGGCGGCTACGCCATTCCCCTTATATCGGCCCAAGTTATATCGGACCAGACTGGGAACGTCGCCCAGAACGTCGCCCAGAACGTCGCAGGGTACGTGTTGCTGGCCGCCGCCGCCCGCCCCATCCCCGACCTGCTCGTCGAACAGCTGGAATACATCGCCGCGTTAGACGACGAAGTCACCGGCGACGAGTTCGAGACCTTGGAAAACGCGCGAGTCACGGCCGCCGAAATCGCGTCGCTCCATTTGGGAAGCGATTCGGGCGCGCTGCTACTGGGCGCGAGCCCGGCGTACTGGCTGTACCTAGTCGGCTACCAGCCCGCACAAGCGTCCCGGGCGATAGAGGCACCCATGCTCATCCTGCAAGGCGGAGCCGACTACCAGGTCACCGTTGCGGACTACAACCTGTGGCGCTCTGCCCTCGCCGACCGTTCCGACGTCCAGTTCAAGCTCTACCCCGGCCTAAACCACCTCTTCGTGGAAATTGACGGCATCTCCACCTCCGACGACGCGCTCACACCGGGCAACGTCTCCCAACAGGTAATCGACGACATAGCTGCCTGGGTGATAGACAACTAACCCTCTCCCCGCCATAGAGGCCCGAAACCGAGCTAACACCGGCCCGACTACAGCGTTATACTGCCGTGCCACGAAATCCGTTTAAGAACGGGATTCGTGAAAGCAGATATGGCCCTTCTCCACCCCAAAACCCTCACGAACCGGATGCTCGCCGCCCTAACGGCGGCCGTCGTACTCGCCCTCGCCCTCACCGGCCTCATCCTAACGGGCATCGTCTTCGCCGCCACCGGCACCATCACGACGGTAGCTGGATCGGACAACATAGGCGACGGCGGTCTAGCGACGGCCGCGACATTGGACACGCCGTACGCGGTGGCGGTTAGTGCCAGCGGAGACGTGTACATAGGGGAACTGCAAGGGAATCGAGTACGTCGAGTGGATGGGGTGACGGGAGAAATCACGACGGTGGCCGGAATCGGCGTGTTCGGTTCGCAGGGAGACGGTGGTTTGGCGACGGCGGCGCATGTGGGTAATCCGTTTGGCCTGGCGTTGGATGCGCCAGGGAACCTTTTCATATCGTCGTCAAATCGAGTGCGCCGGGTGGATGAGGAGACGGGAATAATCACGACGGTAGCGGGTGGCGGGAGTGACGTGCCAGGCGACGGCGGACCGGCGGCCAGCGCATCGATTTTCCCGATAGGGCTGTGGATCGACGCATCAGGCGATCTGTACATCGCCGATAGCACCAATGACCGCATCCGCAAGGTGGAAGGCGTAGCGGCCGCAGAGCCCACGCCAGTCCCAACTGCAACCCCGACGCCAGTCCCGACGGCGACACCGATTCCTAGCCCAACACCAACGCCCACTCCCACGCCGACACCAACTCCCGTGCCGTCATCGACGCACTAGGGCCTAATCGCAATGGCCCTCGCCTTCGCTGGCATGTCCTATGCAACGCTACGGAGACGAGCGCGCTCGAAGACGCGCTAACCCCTACTCCATGCGAGAGCCGCCCCAGGCGGCGCTGACCCCGGCGGCTGTGGGCTCCACAATTACGTTAATTACGGCGGGTTTGCCCGAGTCGAACGCCCGCTGCAGTGCCGGGGCAATGTCGTCCGGGTCCTCCACCTTCTCCCCGTAGCAACCCAGCGCCTGCGCCATCTTGTGGTACGGGGTGAAGCCCAGTTCCCGGCCGGGCTTGCGCGAATACGGCGTGCGCACCGTCCACCCGGCGTTGTTGGAAATCACCGTAACTACCGGGAGATTGAAGCGCACCAGAGTGTCCAACTCCATCGCATTCATGCCCATGGACCCGTCGCCGTGCAGCACCAGCACCTGCGTGTCGGGCTTGGCCAGCTTGGCCCCCATGCCGTAGGGCAGGCCCACACCCATCGTCCCGGTAACGCCGGAGTTGAGCCGATGGCCGGGCACGTAAGTGTTGATCGACTGGCGAGCGAAGTGAAGAATCTCGTTACCGTCCACCGACACAATCGCGTCGCGGTCGAGGAAATTGTTTATCTCGTTGCACAGCCTCAGCGGGTGAATGGGCGACTGGGACGAGGTCAGCAGTTCCTGCATCTGTCCAGACTTTTTGTCCTGATAGTCCGACAGCTTGCTCACCCATGGCGACTCGCGCCTGCCAGCGAAGTCGGTGCTGCGCGCCTCTGCGGCGTCGGTAAGCTGGCGTAACGCCACCCCGGCGTCGGCGACGATGCCCAGCTCGCAGTCCCGGTTGTGGCCAATCTCGGTCGCATCAATGTCTATCTGGATGATCTTGGCGTCGCGAGCAAAGCGGCCGCCGTACTGCATCATCCAGTTCAGTCGTGTGCCCACCACCAGCACCACGTCCGCCTCCCTTATAGCCGTGCTGCGCGAGGCCGGGAACGCCAGCGGGTGGTCCTCCGGTGCCAGCCCGCGCGACATGGGTGCCGTGTAAAAGGGCGTAGAAGTAACGTCCACAAAGCGCTCGAACTCCGAAGCTCCGCCAGAGAAAAACACGCCGCCACCGCCGAACACAATTGGGCGTTCTGCGCTCGCGAGCATGTCTACTGCCTTATCTATGGCTGCGGGATCTGCGGCCGGTTTGGACCTTTCGACGGCCCTGCTAGGCCTTATCGCCTCGTCCTCTTCCACCTCTTCGTACAGCACGTCCGCGCCGCAGTCTATGTAGACGACTCCCGGCTTGCCGGACGTAGCCTGCCTGAAAGCAGTGCTGATAATTTCCGGGTAGCGAGCGGCCTGCGTGGGCTGGTGCACGTACTTGCACAGGGGCTCGAAAATGCCCATCTGGTCGACCTCTTGGAACGCCCCCCGGCTTATCTCGTGCACCGGCCCGGCACCGCCCAGGATGATCATGGGAGCGCAGTCGATAGACGCCGTGTAAGCGCCGGTCAGCAAGTTCAGGGTGCCGGGGCCGGAAGCGGCGGTGCAGACGCCGGGCTTGCCGGTAACGCGGGCGTAGGCGTGGGCGGCGAAGGCAGCGGCCTGCTCATGCCTAAAATCGACCGTCTTTATGCCCAGATCCTGGGCCGCCATAACCAGGTCGAAGTTAGGACCGCCCATCAGGTAGAACAGCACCTCTACCCCTTCCTCTTTCAGCGTGCGTGCTATCAGGTAGCTGCCAGTCACGGTGCCCATAAGTTCCTCCTAATCGCCGAAATTGGGGGCGCAAAAATTAGTGTCGTCAAAATTGGCCGAAAGCGTACCACAGCATCGGCCGTAGACCCCGGTTTAGTCGGGCGCGGACGAGTCCCGCTCGGAATGGGTTAGACTACGCACCCTCAAGAATTCTGAAGGTAAAAAGATAAACGAAAAGGCCGTCCCCTGCATGTTTTAGGCACATGTCGTAAGCATGTTCATGGGGGCGGACAGCACCGGGAGGCAGAAATGCGCAGGTCCGCATTACCCGCATCTTTCCTTATTGTGGCTCTTTTATTGACCGTGGCGGTCGCATGTACAAGCGACGCGGCTGCGCCCTCCGGCGGAGAGACCGCAAGTGACACCGTTGGCTCCGACACGGCCAAGGTCACCCCGGCCGGACCCGGCAAATTTGTCGCCACCGACAAAATGGTGGACGCCCGCGGATACCACGCCGCCGTCAGAATGGCGGACGGCAGGGTCATGGCCATCGCGGGTAAGAGCCGCGGCGGTGCGTCCGCCTGGAAAGCGTCGTCCATTGAGGCGACCGCCATCTACGATCCGGCAACTGGCGAGTGGACCGACTCCGCCATTCTCTCAACCGTGCGGGAGGCTCCGACCGGCCACCTTTTGCTCGACGGCCGGGTCATCGTCATCGGTGGATCGGCGCTGAGGCAGGAGCCGCTTGTCAGCTCCGAGGTTTACGACGCCGCTGCCGACACCTGGACAGAGGTCGCTCCCATGTCCATAGGGCGCTGGCGACACGGCTCGGTAATGTTCCAAGACGGCCGAATAATGGTGGTAGCGGGCGAGACCAACGACCTTGTGCTCGTCGCCGAGGCGGAAATCTACGACCCGGCGACCGACACATGGACAGCCGCCGGAGCGCTCAACGAGGCTCGGGCTCTGCACACCGTGACATTGCTTAATGACGGTCGGGTGCTGGTGGTAGGTGGCGGCAAGCGCGACTCGCCATACATCAAGACACCTGAAATATGGGACCCGGCAACGGGCTTATGGGAAGAGGGCGCACCCACGCAGGCCGCCCACTCTGCGCACACCGCTACCTTGTTACCTGACGGCCGGGTGCTGATAACGGGCGGCAAAGGGAAGGTGACGCTGACCGAAATCTACGACCCGGAAACCAACACCTGGACAACGCTGGCCCCACTGTCTGAGTGGCGGGCCGAGCACGCCGCCGTGCTGTTGGCCGACGGCCGAGTCATGGTCTCCGGTGGCGTCGGCAAGGTCGCAACAACGGACCTGTTCGACCCGGCCACCGACACCTGGACCACCGGTGCAAACATGGTCGAGACCCGCTATGCGCACTCGATGACACTGCTTAATGACGGCAGAGTCCTGGTTATCGGCGGTAACTCCACCGACGGCGACCAGCGTGGTGTAACCACCGAAGTAGAGGTGTGGGCTCCCTAGTGCCTCCAAATCTGTCCTCCATGACCCCTTCTCGCATTGCTTGACTGCGTAATTATTGGCGGTGGCCCGGCAGGCCTGGCCGCCGCCACCACCCTGTCCGAGGCTGGTGCCGACTTCGTATTGCTCGAAGCCCAGCACGTCCTGGGCGGCAGGGCCCAGAGCGGAGCGCTTTCGGACGGCACGCCCATCGAGCGGGGTGCCCAGCAGATACACGGCCCCACCATCACGACCTGGGAATACCTGCTTCGCCACGGCATGACCACTCACTATCTCGTGCCCGGCATCAAGGGCGTGGACGCGGTCTTCGCTGGCGGCCAGTGGACCGGTGGCGACGCACTGCGTAAAGAGGCCTATCGCCTTCTAATGGACGCCCTGGTTCACCGTTTCGGGGACACGAAGTCCGACGACATATCGGTCCATCAGGCCCTCGTGGACGCAGGTCTCCAGGGCGATCAACTAGCGGCGGCCGACGGGCGATTCAACGTCCTGTGCCCCATCCCTCCCGACCAGCTTTCGTCTCGTGCCGCGGCCGAAGCCCTGCGCTTCAACGGCACCGGCCTGCCCAACTTCGCCATCGTCGAGGGCTACAGCGAGCTATGGCGGCGCATGGCGGGGTCTTTCGAGGCGCGCATACGCCTGGACACCCCTGTGACGGCTATTGACTGGAGCGACGACGGCCCGGGCGTGACCGTCACAACTCCCTCCGGTGAGCACAGGGCGGCCACCGGCCTAATAACCCTGCCGGTAGGAGTGTTACAGGCTGCCGGCGTTTCCTTCCAGCCCGAGCTGCCAAAAGGCAAAGCCGAGTCAATCGAAGGCCTGGTAATGGGCCCCACCATCAAGGCATTTGCCGAGTTCAAACGGGCGTGGTGGGAAGACAGCCTCGGCAACGTAGCCGGTTTCAGAAACGTCGACTCGGTCTTCCACGGCTGGGAGTCCCTGTTTTGGGACCGCCCCGGCCCGCCCGTACTCAGCGCCATGATCGGCCTGCGCGGTGCGGAATTGAGTGGCGACGAAGATGCAGTGAAGTCGGCCTTCTTGGCCGACCTTGCTGACATGTTCCCAGGCATAGATATCGAAGCCGAGATAGTGCAGCTAGAGGTATGGGACTGGACCGCCGACCCCTACGCCGGTGGCAGCCTCAGCGTGGCCCAGGTGGGCGGACAGGCCCTACGCGAAGAACTGGCCTGGCCGACGCCGCCACTGTTTTGGGCCGGGGAAGCTACTTCGACCAACGGCAACGCCACCGGTGTGCACGGCGCTCTGGAATCGGGCAGGCGGGCCGCACAGGAAGTGCTGCACGCCCTCCGTCCCCTCTATGCGACGGATCCCGACTCGCGCCTCGACTGGCGAGCCCAGGTGCCCAGGCCCACATTTACCGCTGGCCGCTAGTAGCTTCGCCCGCCGTTATTGAGCCGAGTCCATGATGCCCGTGAGAACGGAGCGGACCTCGTCTCGGCCGAAAGGCTTTACCAGCAGCCCGTCTGGTTCAAACCTGCGGGCGTCCATCATAAGAGCCGAATCCGGATAACCGGTCATAATCACGACCCTGGTCGTGGGGTCGGCTGCCTTAATTGCTAAAAGCGCCTCTGGACCATGCATCCCAGGCATAACCAGGTCCAGGAAAACAGCGTCGTAGTGCGCGCGTTGAGCCTCCTCCACCGCCCAATCTCCCGACCCAACCGACACGCACTTCCACCCCTCTACGTGGTTCGTCGTCCACTACCAGGGCCGAGAACGTCCCGGGCGATATGTCGAATCTCATGGTCATTTGGGGTAGTTGAAACGTCCGACTTTTTACACATTATCCGGCCTGTCTAACGAGTCTATGACGGCCAGCCAACAATTTCGTTTGCACTTTGTGAGCCCCAAGAAATTGAACGTTCCTTAATGCATTTAGCGCGCGTCATCGGCCCGGCCCGGCCCAACATGGGGGCCGCGCGGGTCGGGTTGGCGTGGGCAGCCGTTGCCCCCCGAAACGTCCACGGAAACGCTCCATTGTTGTGCCCTCAACTCGTCTGGTATACTGGCCGCGGTTTTCGGGTCCGAGGAGGGCCCGGCACGGCGGTAAGGGGTACTCATCTACGCGGTCCCGGCTAGCTCCGGGTTCTTCGCGTTCCGGTGCGCACGCTTCGTCGCTGAATCTGTGAGAACCACGCCAAGGAGGCGGACCATTGAAGTGGATTGACTATCACAGGCCCTCATCTGTCGATGAAGCCATAGGACTACTGAGTAAGTACAAAGGGAAGGCCCGATTGTTGGGCGGCGGCACCGACCTGCTCGTCCAAATGCGAGGCGGCAAGTACGAGCTTGACGCCGTTATCGACGCCAAGCACATCGAAGAGCTGAACGTCCTTTCGTACGACTCGACCAACGGCTTGATCTTGGGAGCGGCTGTTCCCTGCTACAAGCTCTACGGCGACGAAGCCATAGCTGCGGCGTACCCCGGGTTGATGGACTCCGCGACGCTCATCGGTGGCATCCAGATACAGGGTCGCGCAACTCTTGGCGGCAACCTGGTAAACGCCGCTCCCAGCGGAGACGGCATTCCCGCGCTAATCGCCCATAGCGCCACGGCGAAGGTCGTCGGGCCCAACGGCTCGCGCGACATCCCCGCAGAAGACGTCTGCACCGGTCCCGGAAGGACCCAGCTGGCAGACGACGAAATACTGGTGTCCATTAACGTACCCGCCCCGGCCAAAGGTTTCGGCGCCCGCTACGTTCGGTTCATCCCCAGGAACGAGATGGACATCGCCGTCGTCGGCGCTGGCGTCTCGGTAACCCTGAACAACGGGACCATAAAGTCCGCCAGAGTAGCCCTCTCGTCGGTCGCGCCCACACCCCTCTTCGTCGAGGCCGCTGGTGCAGCCCTGGCGGGTAAAGAGCCAACGGACGCGAACATACAGGCAGCCGCGAACGCGGCGAAAGACGCCGCCACTCCAATTACGGACATGCGCGGCACAGTCGAATACCGAAAGCACCTCTGCGAGGTCCTCACCCGCAGGGCGCTTCACACCGCCATTGAGCGCGCGCGGGAGGCCAACTAAATGTCCGGCAAGAAGGTCCACGTAACAACAACATTGAACGGCGAGGCCGTGGAGTTCCTGTGTGAGCCACGCCAGAGCCTGCTCGAAGTCCTGCGGGACGTAGTCCAGCTCACCGGAGCGAAAGAGGGCTGCAACGACGGCAACTGTGGCGCATGCACCGTCAACATGGACGGGCGTATCGTCGACAGTTGCCTGGTTCTCGGCGTCGAGGCCGAGGGCGCGAGCATCGGCACAGTAGAGGGCATCGCATCCCCCGAGGGCTTGCACCCCATCCAGCAGGCGTTCCTAGAGCACGCTGCGCTGCAGTGCGGCATTTGCACACCGGGCTTCCTCGTAGCGTCCAAGGCGCTACTGGAAAAAGAGCCCAACCCGTCCGAAGACCGCATCCGCATGTGGCTCGCGGGCAACCTGTGCCGCTGCACCGGCTACGACAAGATCGTGCGTGCAGTAATCGACGCCGCTGGCCGCATGGCAGGTACAACAGCCTGATTTGGTAGATACTAGACCAAACAAGTAAAGAATTGCTCGAAGGAAAGAGCGTCGACGCAGTCGAGGCGGAGGTGGGCCCACCGGGGCCCGAACGAGTACACCCGAGCGAGCTACAGGGGAGACGATGACAACCACCTACGAGCCCAACCAGGTTCTTTCGAACGAAACTTTCAAGGTAGTCGGCACCCGGCCCATCCGTCACGACGGTGCCGACAAGGTCACAGGCCGCGCCAAGTACGGTGCCGACTACACGGCTTCCGGGCTGCTGCACGGAAAGACTCTGCGCAGCCCGCACGCCCATGCGCGCATCAAGTCCATCGACACCTCTAAGGCAGAGGCGCTCGCCGGCGTAAAAGCCGTCGTCACGTCAAAGGACTTCCCCCCCACCAAAGACACCGCCGACTTCGGACTGGGCGGCCAGCCCATGGATCGGTTCCGGGGCAACCTCCTCGCGGGCGACAAAGTCCTCTACCGGGGCCATGCAATTGCGGCAGTCGCCGCGACTAGCCCCCACATCGCCGAAGAGGCCATCGGTCTTATCGAGGTGGACTACGAAGTTCTGCCCGCCGTCTTTACGGCCCCCGACGGCATGGCCGACGATGCGCCCATATTGCTGGAAG
>Ga0114996_10000397_pt1 | contig 60775 bp, 61 predicted proteins | sample ArcticOcean_MG_C_4_FD_87039 | JGI IMG/M metagenome (GOLD analysis project Ga0114996, IMG submission 87039) | Marine microbial communities from western Arctic Ocean - ArcticOcean_MG_CB4_134 | ecosystem: Environmental > Aquatic > Marine > Oceanic | place: Arctic Ocean: Canada Basin | collected...
ATGCGAAATGTTGAGATTATTGATTCTTTCACATTTGAATCTGGGGAAACTCTAAAAGAAGTCCCAGTTTCTTATTCCTTTTGGGGTAATTTAAATAAGGAAGCCAATAATGCTATTCTTGTATGTCATTCTCTTACAGCCGATACAAATGTTGAATCTTGGTGGCCAAATCTTCTAGCTTCAGATGGTGCATTTAGTACTAAGGATTATTTTGTAATTTGCCTTAATATGATTGGTTCTCCATATGGCTCAGTTTCACCTTTAACAATCAATCCCCATTCACGCGCTCCATATGGTAAGGATTTTCCTGTGCCTACGATTAGGGATCATGTCCAACTTCATAAGTTAATTCTTGATAAGCTAAAAATTTCTAGTATTTATTGTGCTGTTGGTGCATCGCTTGGTGCAATGCAAGTTTTAGAATGGGCAATACAGTACCCAGACTACATCAAAAATATTATACCTATAGCTGTTGGAGCCTCACATTCACCCTGGTGTATAGCATTTAGTGAGGTACAACGACAATGCATAGTTAACGATAGCGATTGGAATCAAGGTGATTATGATTCGTCATACCCACCTAAAAAAGGTCTAGGCATAGCAAGGCAGATAGCTATGCTCTCATATAGATCTTCGCAATCATTTCAAGAAAAATTTGGACGAGACACCGATTCTAATAGTAAAGATTATGAGGTGATAAAATATTTAGAGCATCAGGATTCAATATTTATTAATAGATTTGATGCTAATTGTTACATAACGCTCATCAATTCAATGGATACCCATGATATTGGATACCCTGATAAAGATATTAAATGCACCATTCGTAGCATTAGTCAAAAAGCCCTAGTGATAGGAATTACTAGCGACATACTATACCCGCTGGATGAGCAAAAATTTCTAGCTGACCACCTACCAAATAGTGACCTTGTAATAATTGATTATCCTCATGGTCATGATACTTTTCTGATAGAGCTAACTAAATTAAATGAAATATTTTTAGATTGGCTACAATAATTTAATGGCAAAACAGTTAGCTATAACATTAGTATTGTTCTCATTGATGAGCTTTATTTTGCTCTCAATCATTGAAGATCTCTATTTTAATAAAAAATTAAATATTAATTCCGATACGATAATTTCTATTGAAATGGGATCCAATATTGATATCCTTGGTCGCCAGCTCGTTGAGCTAGAGATAGTTTCTAATTTACATCTTTTTAAGTTCTTTGCAGTAAAAAATGGAATACATAATAACATTCGCGCAGGTGACTTTTTAGCAGAGGAAGAGGACACGCTTTATACCATTATAGAGAAAATAAAGAGCAGCGATGAAATCATTTATCAGTACCGTATTATCGAAGGAGAGAAATTCATCAATGTTATCAACGACATCTTGTCCACAGATTTATTTAATTTAAATAACTTTTCTTTAGATAAAATTGATTATCATATTGATGCTAATTTTGATAATCCCGAAGGATTATTTTACCCTGACACATACAACTACACAGCAAATATTGACCCTATCTCTATTCTTCAAATGTCTCATGACAAGCTATATCAAGTATTAATTAATGCGTGGGAAGCCCGTGATAGTTTAATAAGTTTAAGCACCCCTTATGAAGCCTTAATTATAGCTTCTATTATTGAGCGTGAGGCAGTTGTTGATGATGAAAGAAGTATAGTTTCTGGAGTAATACATAGAAGATTAAATAAAGGCATGCCATTGCAAATGGACCCAACTGTTCTCTATGGCTTATCTAAAGATTATGATGAATCAATCATGCTTTCAGACCTTAGATACGACACTCTTTATAATACGTATACCAGGGCTGGCTTACCACCTTCTCCAATATGTTTACCAAGCCGCTTATCAATAGAGGCAGCTCTAAATCCTGATAAATCAGAAGTTTTATATTTCGTTGCTACCGGATTAAATGATGGAAGGCATCAGTTTTCAGAATCGCTTGAAGAGCATAATGAAGCTGTTAGTCTATATAGAGAAAGGGCGTCTCAACAATAATGAAGAAATCAAAATTTATTACATTTGAAGGAGCAGACGGTACTGGTAAATCCACCCAGATAAAGCTTCTAACGGACTACTTAAATACTAAAGATATTAATTTTATTGTTACTAGGGAGCCAGGCGGAACAGAAATTAGTGAAATTATAAGAGAGTGGGTCCTTCATGGTGAGCATGATAAGTTACAACCACAAACAGAAACTTTAATGATGGTAGCTGCTAGGTCTTATCATACAGAAAGCTTAGTTAGGCCCTCATTAGAGGAGGGGATATGGGTCATTTCGGATAGGTATGCAGACGCAACTATTGTTTATCAGGGCTGTGGTGGTGGAATGCCTACTGATGTAATTATGCAATTAAATAATATAGCTACTGGCGGCTTAACTCCCGACATTACATTCTTGCTAGATGCTGATTCAAGGTTAGGACAAGGAAGAATTGCAAATAGGCAGTTAGATTATTTTGAGAAAGAGAGCAAACTTTTTTTTAAAGAGATTAGAAATGGCTATTTAAAACTGGCTAAAGAAAAAAAAGATCGAATAAAAATTATTAAGGCGGATCGCACAGAGGATGAAGTTTTTAATGAAATAAAGCAATACATTGCAGACTTCTTATGAGGAATTATGGTTAAAGTCATACCGTGGTTTGAATCATCGCTACAAACGGTAAAGAGCCAACTTCGCAATAAACGATTACATCACGCTATTTTATTGTATGGCAAGCAGGGGATAGGCAAACAGAATCTTGCTTATGCAATTACCAATCTTATTATTAAGCAGAATGATCATTTTGAAATGATAGCCTCAGTTGAAGCTATGAATGTTGATGATTTTGAGCCATTTAGATCAAATAATTACCCAATTGAATCTATAAAATTTATAGAATCTGATAGTGAAAAAACAGAACAAATATCAATAGATCAAGTTAGAGGCATTTGCTCAACTATTTACCTCACTAATAAAGCTGATATTAATAAAATTGTTGTTATCAATAAGGTTAATAATTTGACTATAAGTGGTCAAAATGCACTCCTTAAAATTCTTGAAGAACCTCCAACTAATACCTATTTTGTTCTACTTCAGGACGAAAACACAACTGTACTTGAAACAATTATCAGTAGATGTAATAGATACACATTAAACCATTTAACTATAGAGGATCATTGTCATGATTATTTAGATCGTAGAACACTACTAAAGTTTAATTACGACTTGAGGACAATATTAAATTATGATCGAGAGGAAGTTGTAAATTTATCTGATACTATCGATGACTACTGTAATGATATTTTTGATAATAAAAATTCTATTGATGCCTTTAAGATAGCAAGTGAAATCATAGAAAAAAATTTATTCAATTTATTTCTTAATAATCTAATATGTGAATTTTATGAACGCCTATCGACCACTAAATTAAACCTTGCTTCAAGGAAAATGATTTACATATTATTTGATAAAATTAATTCTGTTACACGGCTTGAAAAAAACAACTTTAATCGAGAGATGTTTATTGTCAACTTAATATGTGATGTGCGTTTAATTTAATTGTTTAAACAGTTATTAGAATTTTCCGCAGAGCTATTGTACGCAATTAATGAGCTTGTCATATTGCTAACTAAGTCTGACAATCTTCTTGAGTCAGATGGGTGAGTGGAAGAAAACTCAGATCGTTGCTGATCGCCTTGTTCCGACATATTCTTCCAAAGGTTAATGGTACTCCTAGGGTCAAATCCAGCTTGCGACATATAGTTTAGACCTACAATATCAGCCTCACTTTCTTGTAATCGGCTAAATGGTAAAGTAAAACCTAAGGCTGTTGCAGCTCTTGTTGTTCCAGACAAGCCGGTAGCAGCCGTTCCTAGGATATTTAGAGCTTCACCAGCTAAAAACCTCTGGGCACGCTCAAAGACGTGGTCTTCGGTTAAATGAGCAATTTCATGGCCGATTACAGCGGCTAAGGCATCTGGTGTCTCTGCAACTGAAAATATTCCAGTATTTACTCCAATTTTACCACCTAGTAAGGCATAAGCGTTTGGAGAGTCATCCTGGAACACAACAATTTCCCAATCTAAATCACTATATTCATCAGGAAGGACCTCAATAAGCTGGCTTGCGATACATTCAACAAAGATTTGTATCGCAGGGTTTTCAGGTTTTGGGTTATTTATCTTGGCTCGCAGCCAAGTAAGTCGTGAAGAGCGCTCAATTTCTGACTTGCTAGTTGAGAACTGCCCAAAAGCTTGATTGACGCTTATGGTAGCCATCGCCATTAATATTAGTACTTTATAGTATTTCATTATGGTTCGTATAATATATATTATGTAAAATTATCGTTTAGTTATAGTTTATCTATATATTATATAATGTATAAGAAAAAAAAGGGCCGCCCTGTTTAAAAGAACGACCCAATGATAAGCTTGTTGTAAAGTTATTAGCTAGTTGCTTTTTCGTAAGCTGCCAAGACAACGATTACAATAGCGCCGGAATTAAGCAAGTTACCTAACTGAGCCATTATTTCTCCGACAATTGGTCCGACAGTAGGAACCGCATTCATACCTCCAGCAACGATGCTAACTGCTATTGCAGTTACAAGTGCTCCTTTACGGTCTGATGCAAAGTAACCACCTACGGCACCAAGCAAAGCAATTGCTAATGCTGCTTGTGGAATAGCCACTCCGGCACCTGTAAGCACTACTAATGCTAATCCGACTAAGTATACAATTTTTTCTAAGTTCAATTTACTGTCCCCCATTTGTTATTCAGTAGTATTATACACATTAGGACGTACATTACTTTTTTCAAGTTAATTTTTATAATAAATTACATGGTTGTTTTATTTATAGTAACTAATTAAATATAAAACAATAGTTTAAATAGTATTTATGAATTTTTTTTTAATTATCTATTATAGGATTATGTTTTTAAAGACATGAAATTATCTCCTCACCCTGAAACCCTTGTTATATTTGACAAAGTCTCCTTTGGGTATGCGGTAAAAAAAATACTAATTGAGGCAAACTTTGCGCTATCAAAGCAAGAACGTGTGTTTTTTGTTGGTAGAAATGGTTCAGGAAAATCGACAATTTTTAAATTGATCAACTCAGAAATTGTTCCCGATAGTGGTGACATTCATTTTTCACCTAAAATTAAGATTAGTTACTTAAATCAAGCGCTTTCATATAGACAGGATGTATCAATAAGGAATTATATATTAAGCGCCTTTAATGATTCGTTGGCTTTGTTGCAAAATTATGAAAAACTTATATCCAGCCCGTTAAAGAGCAAAAGTTACATTAGTGAAGTTGGATCCCTTGAAGATCTGATTAAAAAAAATGATCTTTGGTCTATAGGAAGTAAGGTTGATAGCATTATTACTCAATTAGATTTAAAGCCCAATCAATTGCTTTCGCATCTTTCTGGTGGCCTATCAAGAAGAGCAAGTCTAGCTAAAGCAATTGTAACAGCACCCGACCTTCTTCTTCTTGATGAGCCAACAAACCACCTTGATCTAGAATCCATTAAATGGCTTGAGAAATATATAGGAAGGTTAAAATGTGCCATTGCTTGCATCAGCCATGATCGCACGTTCATTGATGGTCTGGCTGACCGAATTGTAGATATAGATAGAGGTAAAATCAAATCATGGAGCGGCAATTACTCTAATTATATACCCAAAAAAATTGAAACTAACCGTATAGAAGATCATAGCGATCGCTTGTTTAATAAAAAATTAGAACTTGAGGAAATTTGGATTAGAAAAGGAGTTAAGGCTAGAGAAAAAAGAAATGAAGGCAGAGTTAGAAATTTAGAAGAATTAAGAAATATCAAGGCTTCTAAAGTAAAGCGATTAAGGGAACCTAGAATCCCAATTAATAGATCAATTATTGTACCTGGTAAGCGTATGTTTCTATTAACGAACGTCAACTACTCAATCGATGAACATAAAGTGTTATCTAATATTAAATTTCTAATACATAAACATGAACGTATTGGCTTAATAGGACCGAATGGGTGCGGTAAGTCAACGCTGCTTGGCGTCTTAGCAGGCCTTAAGACTATTGATAGTGGCAACCTAAAAATTGGGACTAATATTGAAATTGCTTACTATAATCAAGAATCTGAAGTTGAAGATTTATCTATTTCCTTAAAAGACTATGTGAGCGATAAAAAGGACTATATTGATATCAATGGAAAACGTAAGCATATTATTGGTTATTTGAAAGAGTTCTTATTTGAGCCCTCTGAATGTTTGTCCCCTCTCAGTGTTTTGTCAGGTGGCCAGAGAAATAGAGCCAAATTAGCAAAGACTTTTACTAAAAGCTCAAACTTACTTATTCTTGACGAGCCTACAAATGATTTAGATATTGAGTCTTTAGAGGCCCTTGAGGGAGCTATTAATAAATACAGGGGTACTCTTCTTGTAGTCTCTCATGACCGATATTTTTTAGATAAGGTAATCAATCGTGTATTTGCTTTTGATGATAAACGCAAATTGGTTACCAATTTTTATGGTAATTATACTTCTTGGATCAATCAGGCAAATGATTATATAGAGACATCTAATAGTCCTGATAAGCAGGAACCAGAAAATAGTTCTCATAAGATCAAGCCAAAATTATCGTATATAGCACAAAGAAATTTAGATAAACTACTGATAAATATAGAGAAAAAGGAAATTAAAGTTAGTGAACTGATTAAATTTATTGGCTCTAAAGAGTTTTCCTCTTTAGATCATCATGAAATGTATGCTATAACTTTGTCACACGAAGCAACTCAAAATGAACTAGATATGCTTTATAAGAAATGGGAAGAACTAGCTAATTAGTAAATATATCCATATATCTCTAGAAGAAATTACATTTCTTCGATAATATAAGTAATCAAAATTCGGGGGTTATAATGCAAAAATTTCACAATCATATTGTTCCTCAAACGTTATACCAGTGGTTATATTTAATCTGGTTTATGATTTGCTTAGTTGCTGTTTGGATTATTGCACCCTTTTATTTCAATGAACCTATTCCAGTATTTGGTTTTCCATTGTTATTTGTTTGGGTGACAGCCTGGGGATTTGCGTGGTTAATAGGTTGCGTTTTTTTAGGCCTAAAAATAGAGAAAGAACGTCAAGATTTTAAAAAAATAACTAAACCTAAATATATAGATTATTAGGAGCTGCCAGTGATTTCATCATCTACATTAACAATTATAATCTGCGCTTGCTACGCAGCCCTTATCCTTTATGTTGGAACCGGAAAGTGGACTAAAGGCGGCGCTGTTCGAATGGATGACTACTTTAAAGTAGGCCCTGGCTTTGGTTTCATTGTCCTTTATTTAGGCATAGCTGGTGGCTTTCATACTGCTTTTGCTATTCCGGGCTCGATGGGCTTCTACTATACTCACGGTGTGGCTTTTGCTGCTAATATTTTGTGGACCGTATTAACACCGCTTGGAGTAATCTATTTTATTGGCTCTCGTATTACCTGCCTGGGTAAAAAGTTTAATTACATTACTCCTGCCGACTTACTGGGTGACTACTTTGGCGAAGGTAAGTTTAAGATTTTTATTGCTTCATACATATTAATTGGCTGTATTCCGCTAATGTCAGCTAATATTATTGGCCCAGCGATATTGCTATCAGAGGGTATTGGGCCTGATATTTTACCTAGATGGGCTGCCCTTCTAGTTATTTCAATTTTAGTTATGATCTATATTACTAGTAGCGGAATGCGCGGACTGACATGGACTACAGTCGTTCAAGCTGTTTGGATGTTCATCGCTATTTGGTTGGCTGCTTTTTGGTGTTTGTCTTTGTTTGATGGCTCAATGTTAGATCTTTTTAATACCATAAAAGATCAGAGGCCTGAGTTATTGACACTTCCAGGTCCAATGGGAAATAAGACTGCACAATGGTGGATGACATGGCCTGTATTTGGCATTGCTTTGTATTGGGCAATTTTGCCTAGAGGGTTTCTGTTCTTTTACTCTGCTAGAAACGTAGAAACAATAAGAAAAATAGGACTTACCGTCGGATTCTACCTGATGATGTTATATATACCTGCAATTATTATTGGATTTGTTACTTTTGTAATGATGCCAGACATGGCTGGAGATAAGTCATTCCCTGCCCTTTTAGCTGAACAGGCTCCATGGTGGGGTGGATTTATTATTGCTGGTGGGCTTGCAGCTGGTATGTCTTCCCTTGATGCAGATATCAATGCTAACTCAGCGATGATTACGAAAGATATTTATTCTAAATATGTAAGACCTAACGCACCTGATGCTCACTATATTAATTTTGGTAAATTAGTGATGGTAACTCTTATAGTCATTACCGTTATAACTTCCTTAAGAGATTGGGGGTTGGTTACGATCATGATTGGTGTTACCGCTGGTATGATCACGCAGATTTTGCCAGCTGTCTTAGCAGTAACTATTCCTACTGGCCTTAGAATTACCAAGACAGGCATTTTAGCCGGAATAGTCGCAGGGTTAGTCTCTTTTCTTGTGGTTTTTCTTGGAACCAACCCATCTTTTGGGTTTATGACACTGCCACAAGGTTGGAGTTTTGACGCATCATTCTTTGGTTTGATCTTAAATGTGCCTGTTGCACTAATTGTTAGTAGGTTTACAGAGATGCCTGACCCCGAAAGAGTTGCCAGAATTCGTGGTGCTCTCGATGACGAGTTTAAGAGAACATCTTAGTTTTTAGCTGGTTTCAACCACAAGTAAATCAACTAAAATCTAACTCTATTTTAGACATTTAAATGTTTCGATAAATCTGTATGTCTAAAGGGTTTTCTGAGATAATACCCATGATTTTTATTAACATTTAAAAGGATCTAAAGTATGAGCGACACGCCTTGGAAGACCGATCAATTTTTTAGCAGTGCTTGGAATTATAGCGATGCCGTAACAAAAGAATTTAATTTCTCTAAAAACATCAAAATTCATGATGTCACTCTTAGAGATGGTGAGCAACAAACAGGCATAGCCTATAACCTTGATGATAAGCTTAGAATAGCAGAAGCTTTAGCTGAAGCTGGTATGCATAGAATTGAAGCTGGCCTTCCAGCAGTATCTGCTGATGACAAAAAAGCAATTGCTGAGATTGTAAAGCGCGATCTAGGTCCAGAAATATATTCTTTCTGTAGATGTATGAAAGCAGACATTGATGCTTCTGTAGACTGCGGTGTTAAAGGTTTGATTATGGAAGTTCCAGCAAGCACTCATCTAATCGAGTATGGCTATAAATGGCCACTTCAAAAAGCAATTGACACCTCCGTAGAAGCAACGGCTTATGCTCATGAAAAAGGTTTAGAAGTTGTATTCTTTCCAATTGACTTCTCTCGTTCTGAGTTGACTTGGGTTCTTGATCTTATTAATAAAGTTGCTACAGATGGTCACATGGATGCTTTAGCTTTGGTTGATACTTTTGGTGTTATCTCGCCACATGCTATGAAATATTTTGTGAGAGCAGTTAGGGAGAAGTTTCCTGATACTCGTCTAGAGGCTCACTTTCATCAAGACTTTAGCTTAGGTGTTGCAAATACCTTGCTTGCATTAGCTGAGGGTGTTGAAGTTGTCCATTCTACCGTTCTTGGTATTGGCGAAAGATCTGGTAACGCGCCAACTGAAGATGTTGTAATGGCATTGCTTACTATGTATGGATTAGATATAGGTATTAATACCGAGAAGTTATACCCACTATCAAAGCTTGTTGAAGAGATTTCTCGCATTAAGGTGCCAAGCAATAAGTCCATTGTTGGAGATATGCTTTATCAAGTAGAGTCAGGCATCATTGCCAACTGGTTTAAGAACTGTGGTGATGAATACCTAACGGAACTTTTCCCTATGAGACCAGAGCTTGTTGGGCAACCTGCTGCTGATGTTGTTATGGGCAAAGGTAGTGGCATTGATTCTGTAAGCATTTGGTTAGATAAAATTGGTGTTAAAACCTCTGATGAGCAAGCTCAAGAGATACTTAAAGAATGCAAAGCAACAGGACTGGCTACAAAGGAACTATTAACTATCGATCAATTTAAAACTATTGTCCAAAAAATTGTTGGATAATACTGCTTAATTAAGAGGCAATAAGACCATGCATATGACGCCAATGACTTATGAACAGCCCAAGACTCCAGCTGAAGCTATCTCTATACTTGATGAGTGTGGTGAAAAAGCTAAGGTATTAGCCGGTGGAACTGACTTAATTGTCGACCTAAAGCATAAGCCTGGTGGCGTATCTGTTCTTGTTGATGTTACAAGAATTCCAGAGCTCCAGGGTATAGAAGAAACTGCAGAAGGACTAAGAATTGGTAGTGCTGTTACATACACTGAAATTATGACGTCATCTGTTTGTCAAAAGCTAATACATGTCGTATGCGAAGCATCACATACTGTTGGTGCGGTTCAAACAAGAAGCTTGGGAACTCTTGGTGGTAACCTGGTGACTTGCGTGCCATCAGCTGATAGCGCCCCAGCGATAATGGTCTTAGAATCGCAAGTAACTATTGCAGGCAAAAATGGCGAAAGAACAATTCCCGTCGAAGACTTTTTTGTTGCCCCTAGAAAGACATGCTTAGAGCCCCATGAAATTTTAGTTTCACTCATGATTCCTAAAAAAAATCTTGGCAAGCCAGCATTTTTTTTAAAGGCTGGACTAAGAAAAGGTCAAGCGCTAGCGCTTGTGAATGTTGCATCATCATTAAATGTTGTGGCTGGTAAAATTTCTGAAGCAAAAATCGCTCTTGGTGCAGTAGCCCCGACTCCGATTAGAGTTCCAGCTGCTGAAAAATTTCTTGAGGGTCTTGACCCTACTGACGAGAACTTAAAAAAAGCTGCCAACATGGCCGTCGAAGCAGCTAAGCCTATTGATGACTTTAGGTCATCAGCAAATTATAGAAATCAAATTATTAATGTATTGACATATAGAACTTTAAAGTCTTGTGTAGATGCCCAATAATCATTAGAGGAGTTATCGCATGTTAGTAGAACTAAAAGTAAATGGTGAGAAACGATCAGCAGATGTTCCCCCAGAGACTACTTTGCTTAAATTCCTAAGAGAATACTTAGATTTAACTGGTGCCAAATTAGGTTGCGATGTTGGTGATTGTGGGACATGCACAGTTATTGTAGATGGCCTATCAGTTAACTCATGCTTAATGCTCGCTGTAAAAGCAACCGGTTCTAATGTTACAACAATCGAAGGGTTAGCAAATAATTCAGAGCTTCATCCATTGCAAAAAACATTTGAAGACCTTGGTGCACTCCAGTGTGGTTTCTGTGGTACAGGAATGCTTATGTCTGCTAAGCAGCTATTAGACGATAATTCTGACCCTACAGATTTTGAAATACGAGACGCCCTAGCCGGCAATTTATGTCGTTGCACTGGTTATACTAAAATTATTGCAGCCATTAAAGATGCTGCCAAAATACTTAGAGCTTAAGCCAAATTATTCGGAGATAAAATCATGGCAACAAAACCCACTAAAGATGTTATAGATCAAAAAGTAGGCATACAAGATACCGATAATTCTCTTACAGGCGCCCTTAGAGTAAAGGAAGATCATCCTGTAATTTACCCGTTATCACTTCCTGAAAACGATGAGAGACAAGCTACACCTGCTGTGGGACAGAGCGCAACAAGATCAGATGCACGATTACACGGTCTCGGCCAAACTCAATATATTGACGATATTAAGTTTCCAAATATGATTTATGCCAAAGTTCTTAGAAGTGAGAGAGCTCATGCCAAGATTGTTAGCATTGATGTTAGTGAAGCAGAGGCAATGCCAGGAGTTTATGCAACTGTCACCGGTAAAGAATTCCCTACAAATTCATTTGGACCAACATTGCAAGACCAGCCTGTTTTAGCTGACACAGTAGTTAGGCATTTTGGTGATGGTGTTGCTGCGGTTGCTGCGGTTTCAGAACAGGTTGCTCAAGAGGCTTTAAAGAAAATTAAAGTTGTTTATGAAGATCTCCCTGTAGTGTTAGATCCTGAGGAAGCCTTTAAAGATGAAATATTAATCCATGGACCAAAAAGCAATACGTATGCAAGCAAAGTAATTAAGAAGGGTGACGTAAAAAAAGCTCTAGCTAAAGCAGATCATGTTTTTACCAATCGTTATAAAACTCAATTCGTTGAACATGTGCCTATTGAGCCACATGCTTCTATTGCTTTATGGGATGGTAATGGCAGAGTGACTTTATGGTCAAGTCTAGGAAGAATTACTCTCGGTAGAGAAGATATATCAAGAACCTTAGATATTCCACAAAGCAAGGTTAGAATGATTGGTACGATTGTAGGAGGTAACTTTGGTGGTAAAAATGAAATAACCAATGAACCTATACTTGCCCTACTCTCTAAAAAAACTGGTCGTCCCGTGAAGTGCACATACACTCGTGGTGATGAGTTTGTCTCTTCCACAATCAGACATCCTTTTATTATGGACTATACAACGGGCATTAATAACGATGGGAAAATTGTTGCTAGAAAAATTAGAATGTTACTTGATGGTGGTGCTTATTGCTCTTGGACAGGTACGACTATCGGTAAAGGATCGATATTAGCTGCTGGTCCTTACAATATAGACAATCTGCAAGTAGAATCATTTGCGGTCTACACCAATAAAACAACAACAGGAGCGATGAGAGGTTTCGGCGCTCCCCAAGTTTGTTTTGCATATGAGTCACAAATGGATGAAATGGCACATGCGCTTGGAATTGATCCTTTAACAATAAGGCTTAAGAATACTTTTAGAGAAGGTTCTTTGAGTCCGACTAGCCAAACACTTCATAGTGTTGTGGTTGAGGAATCATTACTTCAAGCAAGCGAAGCTTTTGGATGGAATAGAGGTTAATTATGAAAAGAACGGGTAAAGGAATGGCGTGCATGTGGTACCCAATTGGATTTACTGTTATGGCAAATCCTAGCGCAGCTATTGTAAAAGTTAATACTGATGGAACAGCTACCCTGTTAACAGGTACTGTCGAGACTGGACAAGGCGCTTTAACTGTTTTAGGTCAAATTGCCGCAGAGACATTAGGTATTGGTACTGATGATGTGCACGTAGTATCTGCAGACACTGATACAACACCAATGGATACAGGAGCTATTGCCAGTCGTACTACTTACGTGACAGGAAATGCTATTGTTCGTGCTGCTGAAGTAGCTAGACAGCTGCTATTTGAGGCTGCTGCACCTCTACTTAACGTCAAGCCAGATCAATTAGAGGCAAGAGATAGAAAAATCCAAGTCCTAGGTTTCCCCTCAAGGTCTTTACCTATTGCTAATGTTGCACTGTATGCTGAATCTACCGTAGGAAGACCGGCACTAGGTAGCGCATCATATAATCCACCGACTGTTGATATGGATCCTGAAACCGGTCAAGGTAAACCATTTAATACTTATGTATATGCTACCCAAATAGCAGAAGTTGAGGTTGATGATGAAACCGGTGAAGTTGAGATTAAAAAAATTGTTGCTGTCCATGACTGTGGCCAGCCAATTAATCCAATGCTTGTTGAAGGTCAAATTGAAGGCGGTATTTCCATGGGAGTTGGTTATGCACTTCAGGAAGAGATATTATTTGATGACACTGGGAAGCAAATTAATCCAAACTTAACCAATTACATTATGCCAACAGCACTTGATATGCCAGAGATTCATGTTGAGCTGGTTGATAACTATGACCCTACTGGTCCACATGGTGCCAAAGGTGTTGGCGAGCCAACAGCGGTACCTACAGCGGCAGCTATTATGAATGCTATTTTTGATGCGGTTGGCGTAAGAATCACCACCCTTCCAGCTACAGCTGAGAGAGTAATGGCTGCTATAAACGAAAAAAACGCTCAGAGCGCATAAAACGCTAAGTGGCTCCAACAATACCAGCTGACATGGATGCATGGATTCTTAAAGATCCAGGTGAGTTGAGCTATGTAAAGAAACCCGTACCGATGCCCGGTCCTTCAGAAGTGCTTATAAAAATTGATGCAGTTGCAATTTGCGCAACAGATCTAGAAGTAATTGCCCATGGTGCCCCAGCTCAGATCAATGGCGGGCCACCTTTTAATCAAAATTTTACCCCAGGCCATGAATTTATGGGTACGATAGTTAAGCTTGGTGACTGTGTTGATGAATATAAGATTGGCGACCGTGTTGCTGTAGAGATTCATGCTGGATGCATGCGATGTGAAAAATGTCGAGCCGGTATGTACACCTCTTGCTTAAATTATGGCAATAATTATGGTGACGTAAATAAAGGACACAGGGCCAATGGTTACACAACTGATGGTGCATTTACTCAGTATGCCGTTAATCATATTAATACATTAGTAAAAATACCGAATACTGTTTCTGACGAGGTTGGGACATTAATTGTTACTGCAGGAACAGCCATCTATGGTTTAGATGTCCTTGGTGGTCTTATTGCAGGCCAAAGCATTGTCATTACGGGTGCTGGCCCTATTGGATTGATGGCTGTAGCTGTAGCAAAGACACTTGGGGCATCGCCAATAATAATGTCTGATGTTGCTGATGACAGGCTGAAAATTGCTGTGGCTTTAGGTGCCGATGTAATAATAAATCCAAATAAAACACCCCTGATTGAAGCCGTAAAGGCACACACTAGTGGGTTTGGCGCTAATTATGCATTTGAGTGTTCTGGAGCTAAAGGAGTACTAAATAATTTGCTTCATTCCTGTCGAAGGGGTGCCCGTATTTGTCTAGGAGCGTTTTCAAGTGATAAAGAAGAAACAGATATTAAATTTATTGTATCTAATAACCTCTACCTGTTTGGTATTCGTGGTGAAGGTAAATCAGCCGTTAAAAGAGCTGCAAGCCTAGTTATTACAGGTGCCATTGATCCCTCTATAATTCATACTCATACTTTTGATTTAGAGGAACTGCCAAAAGCCTTAGATGTCGCAAAAAATAAAACTGATGGCGCAATAAAAGTTATAATTAAAGTTCATTAAGGGAGGTACTATGGCAGCGTATTGGTTAGCTAGAGCGGTCGTAAATGATCCGGTTGAATATAAAAGATATACAGACCTTGTCCCAGCAATTATTGCTAAATATCATGGCAAAGTTCATGCACGTGGTGGGAATTTTAAACACTTAGAGGGGAATGGTCATTACCAGCGACATATCGTAATTGAGTTCCCTACTTTCGAAGATGCGATTGCATGCTTTGAATCTGAGGAGTATCAAGAAGCTCGTAAGTTTCGATTAAATGGTGTTGGGGATAATGAACTTATGATTGTTGAGGGAGGAGATGCTACGACTTAGTAGCATGATTAAATATAAAGCTTTAAGCTTTTTATTTTTATTTGCTTTTAACAATTCATATGCAGAAAATATTTTAGTTGCTACGTCTTCTAATTTATCTTTTGTATTACCCTATATAACGGAACAGTTCTATAAAGAATCAGGACACACTGTTGTTACGTCATTAGGCTCAACAAACCGTTTATACAACCAAATAAAAAATGGTGCCCCATATGATTTATTTCTGTCAGCCAACACAAATGCTATATTTGACTTGATATCTGAGGGTTACATTGAAGAGATGAATGCATTTATTTATGCTGAAGGGGTGCTCGTTTTATATGCTAACTTTGATATCTCCAACTTATCAATAGAAGAAATTTTAATTCATACCTCGGTTAATAAAATTGCATTACCTAATCCCGAATTTGCACCTTATGGATTTGCTGCTTTTGATTATCTAAATAATCATCACAACTATGATGTGCTAAGAAATAAGATTGTCTTCAGTGCTAATGTTGCACAATCTTTCCAATATACTCAATTAGGTGTTGCTGAAGTTAGCTTTGTCCCCTTGTCATACGTCATTGGTAACAATACCTCTGTAGATAATTATGTAATTATTAACGACGATCTTTACCCTCCTATAGCTCAAATGATGGGTGTCTTAAGAAATACGTCAAACAAAATACCCGCATTGAATTTCTTAACCTTTATGGGCACCCCCCTAGTTCAGGATTACTTAGTTGCTAACGGATACAATTAATTATGATCGCTTCGCTATTTCTAACATTAAAATTAGCATTCATTACAACTCTAATTCTTATACCAATCTGTTTGTCTTTATGTGTTTGGTTATATGGACCATTAACACCTATAAAACGATTAGTTTTATCATTTTTAACGCTTCCTCTTGTCTTGCCACCTACAGTCTTGGGTTTTTACTTATTGATTTTTATGAGTCCGAATGGATTTATTGGGTCCTTGGTGAATAATATAGGAATTACCTCACTTGTATTTACCTTTAAAGGTCTTGTAATTGCTTCAATTATTTACTCTATTCCGTTTGTACTACAACCAATGTATGCGTCATTATCATTAATTGATAAGGGTTTTTATGAAACGTCAAGAGTGCTAGGAAAATCTAAAATATTTTCTTTTTATATGGTTCTCGTACCTATGGCAAAATATGGGATATTAACATCTGCTGTCCTGGGTTTTTTGCACACTATTGGTGAATTTGGCGTGATTTTAATGATTGGCGGCAATATACCAGGCGAAACTGGCGTTGCTTCGGTGTATCTATACGATTTAGTAGAAAGTCTAAATTATGATGAGGCGCACCAACTCTCTGCAATATTAATCATTACTTCACTCGCCTTCTTATATGTTCTTTATTCTCTATCTAGGCTAGTTTCAGGGAAAAAACATGGTTAATCTCGAAGCAAACTTTCAATTTAACTATGAGAATAGCTCTATTGACTTTAATTTCTCTAAAATAAATTTTAATACACCAATAACTGGAGTTTTTGGTCATACAGGCTCAGGAAAAACAACCTTACTTGAATGCATTATTGGAATTAATAATATTAATTCGGGCTATATTAAGTTAAATGATAACGATCTTGTATCCGATATTAAGGATACTGTAGTCGGACACCGTGGCATCTCTTATTTAGCACAGCATACTTACCTATTCCCACACCTTACTGTCTTTCAGAATATTATCTACCCCTTAGGCAAGAAAGGTCAGCTAGATTATGCGAATCAGCTTATATCAATGCTTAGTCTAAGTAGCTTGTTAAGCTTTTATCCCAATCAACTTTCAGGAGGCCAGCAAAGGCAGGTCGCCTTAGTTAGAGCCTTAATAGCACCTCATAAAATATTAATATTAGATGAACCATTAAGCGGTATTGATAAAGCTGCGGCAGTAAAAATAAATAAAATTATTAAGAAGCATTCGGGTTCCTTAGATAAGAATGTACTTTATGTTTCACATAATATTTACGACCTAGCAAAGATCTCAAATGAAATATTGGTAATTGATAATGGGGCAAATAAATATAAAGATTCTACTAAGTCATTGCTACTGAATTCTGAATTTTCGATAGCATATTTAAGCGAGCCTATCTCAGTACTAGATTCTCCAACACAGGTTACGAATCATGGTCGTGGAGTAAATTTATTTTTTAACAAGATCAAAGTGACCGCACCTAATATTAATGACCCAAATGAAGCAAATCTAATAATTAATAGTACCGATGTGTCCATTTCTTTAGATAAGGTTGACAATACGTCTATCTCTAATCAATTTCCTGTAACTGTTATCGATATAATAGACTTCCCAAAGCATAATAGTAAATTAGTAATATTAAAATCTAATGAATTTATACTTCAATCACTTATAACTACAAATTCGCTGAATTTACTTGAGCTTGTTGTTGGGGAAAAAGTATGGTGCCTTTTCAAAGCATCATCATTGATTTCTTGATCTCTCTCTTAAGGCGAAGAACATGCCAAATAGTGCAATAACTGAACCAATAACAGCCATAAAAGACCACTCAAAGTCTTCAAAAAGACTTGATAGTAACATTGCAATTATAGGTATGATTACTCCTGTGTATGCAGCTTTTGGTGCGCCAATACTTCTTGTTAGTTCTACATATGCATAGAAAGCTATAACGGTACCAATTACTGAAAGGTAAGAAAGACCTAATACTAAATTTATTGATATATCGATATCTGGAATACCAGAATACAACAAGGAATAGATAAAATTAAAAAAAGTTCCTATAAGCATCGACCAAAATAGCAGTGGGATAAGTGGTAGCTTTTTAGCTACTTCTGAAGCTTGAACAACATTGGCTATAGAACAAGAAAGAACACCTGCCAAACTGAAGCCTATACCCAATATAAATTCATGGCGCATAATCAAGTCACTAGGCATACGATCTAGAAATAGCAAAGCAATTCCAAAAATGGCTATTACAGAGCCTAAATAAAAACTTATCGTATAGCGTGTACCAAGAAATATGTAAGAAAATATTGCATTTGGTATAAATAGCAATGCAAATAGAATCGCTACTAATCCAGAGATAAGATAAGTCGCTGCAACATAAACCGCATTAAAGTTAATAAAAAAATGAAAAATACCAAAAGTTACTATGATTGGTATTGAGCTTAAATTTAGACGAAAGCCCTCTCGACGCACGACAATAATAATAAGTAATACAATGGTCGCTATAAAAAATCTTAAGAAGACTGACCAGTGAGGATCAATATGATTTACCTGATCCTTAACGATAATCCATGTTGCACCCCAAACTATGGAGCATGTAGCAAAGTAGATAAGATCTTTTTTGCTCACAAGAGAGGCTAATAAATACTATCTATTACAATATTTAGGGGTGATAAAGAAGATGCCCCTATTTCAGTTCTATTAATTAAAACGACGCCATAAATATCACCCGCAGCTGATAAGGGGTTACCACTAAATGATAATCGAGCTTCAATAAAAAGAGAATCAGGGAGGTTTTGTAGAGTGCCGGGTATCATAACATTAGTATGATTAAGGTTGTAGGTCCTGCTCTCTGAAAACATTTCATACTGAGCCACTGCAAGCGGTATATTTTGTCCCTCTATTTTCGCGATGACATAGAGCCTTGATGACGCATTATATAAATTAAGTTTATTGCTAAGTTCAGATGACAAAGAAGGCTGGATAGTGATATCAAAAAAATCTACATCCTGAAAGCTATTAATTGAAACAAGTTGCTCAGTGATAAAGCTAGCCAGGGGCTCTGGGGGTGATAATTCACTTAATTTTGTCCAATAAAGAGATGTATTATCAAGATCATCAATCAATCGATACGAAAGACCAAGATACCACAACGCTTTAATATTGGCTGGGTCTGAATTAACGACACTTATTAATAATTGGCGAACATCATCATTTAATAAAAGCTCTTGGTCAATTAAAATAAATGCCTCAGCTATAATAAGTTCGTCTTGAATCGTTAGATTTTCAATGTTCTCACTAAATTGCAACGCGATATCCGATGCATCTTCATATTGCTGTGATTGTATGAGTAATTCAATTAGTGCTTTGTAACCCTCTTTGTCATAAGGATTACTTCCTAAGGTTTCTCTAAGTCTAATCTCTGATTCCTCAATTAGGACAGAAGGGTTAACAGGTGGCCGATCAAAGAAATTAGGATTAGCGTATACATAAACCCCAATAATAGTGATAAAGAGAATCGCTGGAGCTAATACAATTGGAGTAAATAATTTTTTATTCATCGCCTTGGAAACCAAAAAAATAAAGATTACAACAAAAATTATTGTGAGAAATATAGTCAATAAATACATTACTAACCCTTAGCACTCTGTCGCAATATTCTTATGAAAACAAAAAAAGCTATCAATAGCATAATAAATGGCCCTGACCATAATAGAAAAGTGACGGCTGTGAAGCGCGGCTTATATAAAACAAAGTCACCGTACCTATCAGTGAGGTACTGAAATATTTGATTATCATCATATCCATCATTCACAAGGAGGCTAATCTCTCTTTTTAAATCTACGGCAAGCGGTGCCTGCGAGTCAGCTAAGGATTGATTCTGACAAACCAAGCATCGGATTTGTTCAAACAATACCCTTTCCTGTTCAGAATAAGCAATGGGCTGAGTAGAGGCAGTCTGAATAAAAAAAATGAAAAAAATTGATATGATTAATTTCTGCATGGGTAGCTACCACAAAGATCAGTAATTCTTGGGATAAACTCACCTTCCCAAACATCGACAGTCAATGGTGCAATATGCTTATAAGCAATGGTTCCGTCTGATCTTATAAGATAAGTTTCGGGTGCACCATAGACCCCAAAATCAATTGATACCTTTCCGTCTGGGTCAAATGCTGTATCGATGTAAGGATTGCCTAAGTTATCCAACCACAGCAATGCTTCACTCTGGCTATCTCGCCAATTAAGTCCCAATATAGGTATACCTGAAGCTGAAGTGATAGTATTTAAAAAATCATGCTCGATCCGACATCCAACACACCACGTGGCCCAAACATTAATCAAATGGACTTGATCAATGAAAGAATTATTAGTAATTACTGTATCTGAATCAAGCAATGATGGGAGAGAGAATACAGGCACAGGCTTATCTATTAAAGGTGATGGGACGACAGTTGGATCAAGGTCAAGCCCCCTATACATGATGAATAGAACTAGAGTCAGCGTTATAAGTGGTATTGAGTACTTAATCATGGCTTTATAAGATCAGATTTGTTAAAAAAATAATGCTTGAAAGCAGCCAGAAGGCCGCCGAGCGCCATAATTAAAGCGCCAAACCATATGCATCGTATAAATGGCCTATACTGAAATCTAAATTGCCACTCATTAGAATCAATCGCATCACCAATGGCAACAAAAAGATCCCTAGATATAGCCCCGTCAATAGCAGCTTCCGTCATGGCATTTTGATTTTGCGTATAAATACGTCTTTGTGGGTAGAATAATATGGTGTCATCATCATTTGTATATATTATTTCAGCCTCTATTGCTCTGTAATTAGGACCTTCAACCTCATTCAGATCAGAAAATAGCCATTCTGAACCGGCAAAGTTAATTGATTGATTCATCTGAACGGCTTGATCAGTAGTAAGGCTGTAATTATTTACAAATGTTACCCCTAGAATAAAGACACCAAGACCAATATGAGCAATCATCATGGGTAATTGCATAATCAAAGATCTATTATTTCTAGCAACTCTTAGCTTAATACCATAGTAAATGGTTGAAAGCGCAATCCATCCGGCAGACCAAAAACCAAAAACAGTTAGAAAGGATACCGAAGAGGTCCAGACAAAAATAGCAGCCAATACAGCAACCATAAATATGGTAGCAATGTATAACAATTTTTTAAAATTAAAGTCCTTAGCCTTAATCCAGTCAGCATGGATACCAATACCAACTGCAATCATTAATGGCATCATCAAATAAAGAAAAACAATTTCGAAATAAGGAGCTCCAACTGATATCTTTCCAAGACCAAGTGCATCAACTATTAATGGATAAAGAGTTCCAAGCAAGATCGAAAGAGATGCAATTAATAATAAGAAATTATTAAGGAGTAAAAAGGATTCTTTAGATATATATGAAAAGCTAGCTTTGGTGTTAAGTTGATTGGCCCTAAAAGCGAATAAAAAGAGCGACCCACCCAAGATAATAGCAATAAGCAAAAGAATAAATAACCCTCTGCCAGGGTCAGCAGCAAAAGCATGCACACTGACAAGCACACCGGAGCGGACCAAAAAGGTGCCAAGCAAGCTCAAAGAAAACCCGATGATACACAGCAGAATAAACCAACTCTTAAAAAGGCCTCTAGATTGCGTAACTGCGGCTGAATGTATTAGCGCTGTAGCTATGAGCCAGGGCATAAATGAAGCATTTTCAACCGGGTCCCAAAACCACCAGCCACCCCAACCTAACTCATAGTAAGCCCACCAACTCCCTAATGTGATTCCTATAGTAAGGCATGACCACGATAGTAAGATCCATGGACGTAGCCATGCAATGAACGAGGGCTCTAATTTACCAATTATTAACGAGGCGACTGAAAACGCAAAGGGTATAGCTAAGCCAACATAGCCTAGATAGAGCATAGGCGGATGAATAGCCATACCAGGATCCTGTAATAATGGATTTAAGTCTGCGCCCTCATAGATATAATTCTCAGCTAGTAAGAATGGGTTAGAAGTCAGATAAATGAAAGATAAAATACCAAAAGCAATAGCCCCAAGTACCGCTAGCATAAGTGCGCTTAGCTCAAGAGGTATAGATTTAATTGATCTAGATACCGCCAAAATCCAAATGGATAAAAAAAGCATCCAAAGCAACATAGAGCCTTCATGGCCGCCCCAAACTGCAGTAACTTTATAAATAAGTGGCAATAGTGAATTTGAATGATTCGCTACATATAAAATCTGAAACTGGCCTTCAAGAAATGCCAAAGTTAATACTAAGTAAGCCATTACTATGCTTAAAAACAATAAGATTGCTAGTAATGATGGTAGCTTTAGCCACTCATTAATTTTTTTTAAGTAACCTAACATAGGTAGTAAAACCAATAAAAAAGATATGGCTATAGCAAATACTAAGAAAATATTGCCAAATATAGAGTACATATTATCCTAATGATATTTGAAGTGCTTCAGTCACTTCAGGAGGCATGTAATTCTCATCATGCTTGGCTAATAATCCATTTGGTGACGTAATAAAAATGCCGTTTGTAATTATACCTAAAGCCACAATACCTTGTCCCTCACCAAACAGATCGGGCGTTAAACCTGAATGTCTAACAGTGGTCTCATTGAGATAGTCAGTGACAATAAATTCAATATCTACGTCACCAATTGATTTTAAACTTCCTTCTTTAACCATGCCTGCAATACGAAACTCTGTACCAATAGGCGCACTTCCCTCCTCAATCTGGGTTGGCGAAAATGAATACAGTAAATTTTGTTGAAAAGCAGACCACAGAAGATAAAAGGCAACAACAATTAGTGTAAGCATTATGAAAATAGTAGTCATTCGTTTATAGCGCAATTTCATAAATTATAATTCTTTAAATGTGGTTCGGACAGGTTGCTTCTTACTTGATTTTAACCTATATAGCTTTGCTATATACGAATGCTGAAATGTAACAAAAATACCTAAGGATAGTAATGCTATAAATGTGCACACATAAGAGATAGTTATATAAAACCAATAGCCACTCATTTTAATAAATCACTAATCCAACGTGCCCCATGCTCTCTAATTAATATTAATGACTTAATTCTAATCCATGACAGCCAAATAAAATAGCAACTCATTCCTATTAGCATAAACAATAAAGGAGTTAACATAGAGGGATCAATTGATGGTCCCCCTTCTCTAATCAGAGATGGACCTTGATGTATTGAAGTCCACCACTCAACAGAATAATGAATTATAGGTATATTGATAATACCAATAATAGCCAATATTGAGCTAACTCTGTCACCAACATCCCGCTCACTAAAGCTCTTGCTTAAAATAATGAAGCCTAAGTATAAAAAGAGCAATAATAACTCAGACATCATTCTTGGGTCTGTCCATTGCCAATAGGTGCCCCACATAGGCTTGCCCCAAAGTGCGCCGGTAATAAGCGTTAATAAGGTAAAGATGGCACCGATTGGCGCTATAGCTTGAGCGGTATAATAACCTAGCTTTATATGCCAAACATAAGCTACAAAGGAAGCAATCGCCATTATGATGTAACACATTAAACTGATGTAAGCTGAAGGTACATGAATATAAATAACTCTAAAAGCATCACCCTGGAGGTAATCAGGAGGTGCAATAAATAGACCTTGATAGGTACCAAGGCTGATAAATACTATTGCCAGGATTAAAAAGTAATTATTTATTTTTGTCCCTAAATTATAAACAAATCTAGAAGATGTAAATTGATGGAAAAATCTTTTAATCCCCATTACTGGTTAACCTCTTTAACAATCAGCATATTAAAATAAGGAATAAATATAAGAGACAAGATACTCAATGAAAATAATATTTTTAAAACAGCTGCATCATTAATCAAAAAAAGATTAGCCGTGGTGGCGGCAGAGGCAAATATTAGCAAAGGTAGCATGAGTGGAAGAACAAGCACGCCTAATAATAAACTACCTAATCTTGTATTATAAGCCATCAATGAACCGAGGCTTACAAAGGCACTGATAGTAAGAGTAACAGGAATAATCAAAACTAATAATTCTAAAATAGATTGATCATTACCTGACAGCTTAAAATTAACTAAACCGATCACACCTAATGGCAGCATAACAATTAACCAGTGTGTAAAAATCTTTATTACCATTAACAAGTGAAGCGATTCAAGAGATAGTATTAGACTGTCTAACGAACCATCATCAAGATCTTTGCAAAAAATTGAATTTGCAAAATAAATACTAATCATCATCATGAGTATCCATGTAACGGGACCGGTTATAATTTGGTAAATTGAACTATCAAGATTTGATATTGCTAAATTAATTAAAGAGATAGCTACTATAAAATAAAGCATTGACGTCAAGATGATGCCCCACTCTGAGCATGTATTTTTTATTTCCCTTTTAAGTAAAAGATTAATCATGATGAGTCTAGCTCTAGCTGGTGTGTTCCAATCTCTTTAAATTGATTAAGATTGTGCGTGGCAATTAAAAAAATAGACCCTTGTTTTAACTTTTGCTTGATAAATAAATTAAGCGCACTGCAACCATCAGCATCTAAATTAATTGATGGCTCATCAAGTAACCAAAATGAAGCATTCTTTAAAAAAGCACACACAATAGCCACTCTTTTTTGTTCACCAGCAGAAAGACTATCAACTTTTCTATTTAGTAGACCACTTAGGGAAAACTGACGAATAAAAAAATCTGTCTTTTTAAGATCAGAGTTATATAACCCAGAGAAAAAATGAATATTATCCTTCACGGTAAGGTTTTCACTGATACCGATTTTGTGTCCCTGATAAGCAATATGATTATTAATGTCTTCTTTTGATATTCTGATGTCATCCTTGCTCAATGATATAGAGCCAACAAAGCTTGAACGAAGTCCAGCTATAGCTCTTAGAAGAGTGGACTTACCTATGCCATTACTCCCTGAAATAATACAACAATTACCGGAATTAAGATTACAACTTAGACCAGAAATAAGAGCGTCATTATCTCTAAAAATAGTAAGTTCAGAGGCTTTAAAATTATATGAAATCACATCAAGTAAAAAAGTCACATCAAGTAAAATAAGATAAATTATACCCTATCTTTATCTTTGCCAATAGATTGATGTTATTACATATTTAGCTATTCCAGAATTGATGGAAAGATACTAATGAGATGGTCTTTTTCATCATCAGAAAGCTCTGGATATCGACCAATAAGCTCCATCAATTCTTCGGCCAACTCATCGAGATTAATTTCATCATTAAAAGCCTCAATGGGTAGCTCTATCTCATCAGATGACTCTACGTCATCTTCCTGGTCATAATCATAATCGCTCATGACTCGTCCAAATTGCCAAATTCAGGCATCAGCGGTGAGTTAACGTCTAAAACATAGTCTAAGTAATCAACAAACTGCGTCATATACTCACTAATACAGTAATTTTGGCTAACCTGCTCATCACCTTTATAACAAAAATATTGATCTACCTGACCATTGTCATCAAAGTTAATAGACAGGCCCTCTCTTAAATCCTTATCATAATGAATAACAGAATTAAGAAATTGGTTTTCCCCCCAAGATAAAGCCAAGCCATCTTTAAAATGATTAGTGTATTCAACGAGAGATTTACGAGACCTATTGTCATGCCACTCTTCAACAAGACCATGAATTTCACCATATGAAAATTGGAAACGCAGTACCAAGGACTCTTGATTATTTAATGTCACGGCTGTCCCAGTATAAGGTCGTCCGTTATGATATCCCCTACCAAGCTTATCCTGCGTTAGATCAGCTAGGGGTATCACTGCTTCATCGCCAAAAGCATGCTCTGAATAGTCAGATTCACAACCAAATAAGAATAAAACAAAAAGCACAACAAGCTTTATATTAGTTATCATTAGTACATAATAACCATGTAAAATAAATAATCCTAACTATCTATAGAAAATTTTACTGTCTCAATACTAATATATGAAATCAGAAATAGTCAGACTATATCACGCGTTTATAAATTCCTGCTCAGGAATCGCATCTTGCTGGAAAACTGAGGCAGCATTTAGATTACAGCTAAGCATCTTTATCATCACCCTCCCCTTGATATGTCTGATAGCCCCATCAGGTATTGAAAAATTAATACTTGTTATTGTCGGTATGATTGCCCTGATAACTGAAATGCTTAATACCGCAATTGAAAAGACAATAGACCGTATAGGAACTGACTATCATGACCTGTCGAAAAATGCTAAAGACATGGGTTCAGCTGCTTGTTTTTTTGCTCAGATAACCTGGTTTTGCTCATGGCTCTGGATTGTTGTCGCATGACGGTGCCCCTTCCCTAACCTTCCTAAGAAAATCAATAAAGAGTTTTATTTCAATACTTTATGATACTTACGATGGTGCCCGGGAAAGGAATCGAACCTTCACACCCTTTCGGATAACGGATTTTAAGTCCGTTGCGTCTACCTGTTCCGCCACCCGGGCAACAAATTTATTAAATTATAACTATTTATCTTCAATCTTATTAGGAATATTTGCTATTAAAGCGTGTCCATGGATATATAGTATTATAAGAACTATTAATTTCTTTTGGGGGACTTATGAAAAAACTTTTTGTTATTTTTATATTCTATTTAACGATCTTTAGTTTTCATCTGAATGCACAAGAAGTCGATGCTCGTCAGGCATTACAGGCTGCCATAAATGCTATGGGATCCGATCAAATGGAGACAGTTACCTATCAAGGGGCTGGCTTCTCATCTCGGATAGGTCAACAATACTCTGTTAATACTTCGTGGCCGGGTTATGCCGTACCTTATTACCAACGCTCTATTGATTATAATAATTCATGGTCACTTGAGACTTACACTAGGACACAAGGTGATTACCCTACCTTTGGGCGCTCGCCTATGCAAAACGAAGCCATCACCTCTATAACTAGGGGTAGCTCCGCTTGGGATATTAGAGATGAGCAAATAATTCCATTACCTGGGAATTACCTCAATGGCATCCCTTATAACGAACTTAGGCAACTTGAAATTGCAATAACGCCCCATGGATTTCTTAAAGCCGCGCAAGAGGCTAATGATTTGTCTGCTATCTCTCTACCAATCGTTGGGGCTTCAGACTTCGGCTTATCGCAATTTGGACGACAAGTGACCATCTTGTCTTTTACCTACCTTGGCAAATACAAGATAAATGGCACCATTGATGACCAAAATCTAGTAGAACTTGTAAGTACATGGATTGATAATCCTTTTTATGGTGACATGGACTATGAGATGAGATATACGCGTTATCAGAATTTTGATGGAATTATGTTTCCTATGCAATTTCATACACATCAGGCAGACCCAAGACTTAATACCTCGCATAATTATTATGAATACAACTTAACTGATGTATCCATTAACAATCCTGTAGAGGTCCGCCCAATTCCTGACGCTGTTATCAATGCAACAATACCTGCTGTACAGGTTATCTCTTCAGAAATTGCTGACGGTATATGGCTTTTAGGTGGTGGTTCACATAACAGCCTTTTAGTTGAGTTTGAACATTATGTCGCTATTGTTGATGCCCCAATTAATGAAGAGCGCTCACTGGCTGTGTTGGCTGAGGCTAAGCGCCTTATTCCTGATAAGCAAGTCCAGTACGTGGTTAATACACATCATCATTTTGATCATGTAGGAGGACTAAGAACATATTTATCACAAGGGACCACTATTGTTACTCATGATTCAAATAAAGAATACTATTTGGATATCTTATTTCATCCTTCTCCTAGGACGCTTAACCCTGACAGAATGGCCAAATATAGTCCAATGTACTGGATTAGTCGCCGGCCTGCCCCAATTGAAACGGTTGAGGGCGAGGCTAGAAGTACCGGCAAGTATGTTATAACTGATGGAGTTAAGATATTAGAAATTTATCATGTTCAGGATATGAATTACGAGCTTGGTGATCGATCACTGCGATACGGTCATCACAGTGAAGATATGCTTATGGCCTATTTACCGCAGGATGGAATACTGTTTAATGCAGATCTTTATTCACCGCCACAAAATTTCGATATGGCAAAGCCATCCATAACCATGATTACACTAAATGAGAATATCAAAAAATTAAGACTATCTCCTATTATGCACGTTCCTTCTCATGGTCAACCCGGATCGCACAGTCAATTTTTAAGCATAGTGGAACAATAGCTCTAAAAGCACAGCTATGAGCAAGCTAACTTTACTGGCAATGGTTCTATTTGTTTGTATATCCACAGGCTGTATCTCCTTAGAAGAAGGCAGCTCAGTAAGAGTTGTTAATGAAGCTTATAATATTGAACATTGTGTATATATAGACTTCGTTGAAACCTCAAGCTCTTTTTCAGTGACCCCCGGTGATGCTTACAATCAAGCAAGAAACCAGACAGCCAGGTTGGGCGGTAATGTTTTTCAGATACTAACATTCATCAGCCCAACACTCTCATTGGTTGGAAACGCTTACTTATGTTCTGATCAATGAGTAAAGGCACCGGGAGGCTAGGCACGGAATCGAACCGAGGTCCGCGGCTTTGCAGGCCGCTGCATAACCACTCTGCCACCTAGCCAGGTGAAGCATTATAACATTTCTTATGAAAGCAGATAGTATCCGGATAACTGAAATGTAATCAATAAAAAACCAGCTATCATGAGAAAATAATTGCCATTATTAGCATGCTTATTAAAACTCTCAGTTTGGCGCCAATAGTTAAAAAACAATAATATAAACGCTAAGGCTATAAATTGGCCTATTTCCACACCAATATTAAAACCGATCATATTGTATATAATTCCCTCAGGCGACAATGCTATGTCCTGCAGCTTACTAGAAAGACCAAATCCATGAAAAAGACCAAATATAAAAACGGCTACCTTTGTATTGGGCCTAAACGGAAGGTTATTAAAGCCACCAATATTCTCAAATGCCTTATAAACAACAGAAAACCCAATAATGGCATCAATCAAGTAAACATTAACGTTGATACCCGATAAGACCCCTAATAACAAAGTTGCGCTATGGCCGATCGCAAACAAGGTAACATAAATAGCAACGTCCTTAATTTTATAAAGAAAAAATATGACACCTGCTAAAAAGAGCAAATGATCATATCCTGTCACCATGTGCTTCGCACCAAGGTAAAGGTATGGAATAAAGTGTACCCCTGGATTATTACTGAGGAATTCCTGATCTGCACCAGTTATACCGTGGGCATATATAATTAATGGTAATATAAATATAAACAATGACTTAATAAAAAAAGTTAACTTAAAGTCTCTATAATTCATAAGCTACTCTCCCAATATATAGCGCTAACATTAATATTTATAAATCGGTTAATTTCTATATTTTAACGCAATATCTACTTATAATAAGCATTCAATTTTTTAATTTACTCTATGAAGATTTTTATGAGATTTAGCAAAATAAATCAAACAATTTTAATTACCCTTATAGCCCTTGGCATTCCTTCGCTTTATTCACAGACCTTACTTAGAGCATCTCATCAGTGGCCTGGTGGCATTGGTGATATACGTGATGAAATGGTTCAAATGATTGCTGATAATGTAAATAGTAGCAATCTTGGTATTGAAATCAGAGTCTACCCCTCTCAATCTCTCTTTAAAGCTGCTGATCAATGGTCAGCGATGGTAAGAGGTCGTGTTGACATTATTGCCCTACCACTTGACTATGCCAGCGGAAGACACCCTGAGTTTAATGCAACATTAATGCCTGGGCTTGTAAAGAATCATGCTCATGCACGAAGATTAAGTGAATCAGAGTTTATAGAGAGGATTCATGGTGTGATTGAAGGCGCAGGCGCTGTTGTTCTTGCTGATGCGTGGTTAGCTGGTGGTTTTGCTTCAAATGATCGCTGTATTCTTTCTCCTGAGGATATTGAAGGCCAAGTTATCCGGGCTGCTGGACCTGCTTTTGAAAGAATGCTGGTTGGGGCCGGTGCTTCAATTACTTCTATGCCAAGCTCAGAGATTTATACCGCTATGCAAACAGGAGTGCTGGATGCTGCTAATACCAGTAGCGCCAGTTTTATGTCGTACAGAATCTATGAACATACTTCATGCATGACGGCACCTGGAGATAATGCTTTATGGTTTATGTATGAGCCTGTAATGATCTCTAAAAGGACGTGGGATCGGCTAACGCAGTCTCAAAGGGACGGCTTGCTCGAAGCAGCTCAATTAGCCGAGGTTTATTTTTTTGAGAAGGCCGAAAGACTAGACACAGAAATGGAAGAAGTTTTTTCTGAGGCAGGTGTTCAAATCGTTCATATGACAGCCGCACAAGCTGATGAGTGGCGAGCTATTGCTTTTGAAACTTCCTATAAAGTCTTTATTGATGAAGTTCCCACAGGTCAAGAATTAATTGACTTAGCACTTAGTGTTGAATGATTAAAATAGTTAACTATTATGTTTCTTTAATTATTTTCTTATCAAAGGTTTTTGGTTTTGCATCAACCGCACTCTTAATGTCTGCATCCCTTGTGGTATGTCAAATGGTCGTTATTCGATACGGTTTTAATTCATCGACAGTATGGCAAACCGAATTTGTTAAATATGCAATTATAGCTGCTACCCTTTTGGGGAGCCCTTATGTTCTAATGCAAAAAGGTCATGTGAGCGTTGATCTTATTTTTCATTATATATCTGATCGTAAAGGGTTTTGGATTTCACTTCTGGCTTCTATCATAGGCCTAGCATGTTGCGCCTGCCTAGCGTGGGCGAGTTGGATTTATTTTCTAGAAGCTTTTCATGCTGGCTGGGTTACTGCAACTGTTTGGGGGCCTCCCTTATGGATACCTTTGCTCCCGCTACCCTTGGGCTTATCACTCTTAACCCTTCAGTACTCCGTTATGATATTAACTGAACATGGCTCTTTTAATATAGAGGGGGAAGCAATTGGCGCCCCTTGAAATTGGTCTTTTGGTTTGCATATTTACCATAATAATTCTTTTATTAGGCGTACCGGTTGCTTTTGGCCTTACTTTTGTAGCGCTAGTCTTTATTCTTTACTATGACGGTTTTTTTGCCCTTAGCTTTGTTGGCGAACAATTCTTCTCAGGCTTAGATGATTTCACCCTTATCTCTATACCTATGTTTATTGCTATGGGAGCGGCAGTCGCATCATCACCAGCTGGTAGTGATTTATATGGTTCATTTGAAAGGCTCCTAAGAAAAGTTCCTGGTGGGTTAGCGATCTCTAATATTGGCGCTTGCTCAATTTTTTCAGCACTAAGCGGGTCATCTCCTGCTACCTGCGCGGCTATTGGTAAAATGGGCATCCCTGAAATGCAAAAGCGTGGCTACCCTAATACTCTTGCAACAGGAGCGGTCGCTGCTGGCGGTACTCTTGGTATTTTAATACCACCAAGTGTCACTATGATTGTCTATGGTATTTCTACGGGGACATCTATTGGTAAGTTATTCCTGTCGGGCATTGGTCCTGGTCTCCTTCTAACTACCCTCTTTTGTATCTGGGCGATCATTCACACAAAACTCTATGGTCAAAATATATCGCCTCCACCGCCTAAGATGGATTTTAATGAACTGCTTTTATTGTTGCCTAAAGTTCTTCCTTTTATCTTTCTCGTTATTGCTATTTTATTCGTTCTTTACGGTGGTATCGCAACACCTTCTGAGGCTGCTGGTGTAGGGGCCGTCATTTGTTTTGCACTTATAGCCATTGTTTATAAAATATGGAGGCCAAAACAGATTTGGTCAATCTTAAGAGACTGCACAAAGGAAAGCGTCATGATCATGATGATCATTGCTGCTGCGTCTTTATTTAGCTACATGCTTTCTAGTTTATTTATCACCCAATCAACTGCGGAATACATTGCCCTGCTCGACCTTAACCGATGGGCTCTACTAATTGTAATTAATCTATTTTTATTGGTTGCAGGTTTCTTTTTACCTCCGGTTGCAGTTATCGTGATGACTGCACCCGTGCTGCTTCCTATTATTACTAATGCTGGGTTTGACCCCTATTGGTTTGCAGTGATCTTAACCATTAATATGGAGATCGGGCTAATTACTCCCCCTGTAGGCCTCAACCTTTACGTAATTAATGCTATAGCGCCTGATATAAAGCTTCAGGAAGTGCTTAGAGGCGCCCTACCTTTTGCTTGCTTAATGGTGCTTGGCATAGTGCTAATATGCTTATTTCCTGGCATTGCCACGTTTATACCAAATAATCTAGGTTATTAGAGTGGAGCGGGAAACCGGGTTCGAACCGGCGACCTCAACCTTGGCAAGGTTGCGCTCTACCAGCTGAGCTATTCCCGCTTGGTGTATATTTTAAACCAATCAGCACTAGAGATAAATTAATAAAAATAATAATTTATTGCTTTTTTAGCGCTGACCAAGACCCAATAAAGTAATTAATCATAGACCAAATTGTCAGCATCGTGGCAAGAATAATCAAAATCATACCAATATGATAAACATCAACACCAAATAGCGGTAATCTATAAAACATAAATGAAATACCAAACATCTGTAAAGCAGTCTTCAGCTTTCCAAGAAAAGTAATATTTACCTTGTCGGACTCACCTACTTTCGACATCCATTCTCTCAGTCCTGAAATAATAATTTCACGCGCAACTATAATGATGACAGCAAAAGTAAAAATTTTATTTGGATCTTCTGATAATAATAAAATAAGCGAGATAGAGACCAATATTTTATCAGCAACCGGATCAAGAAAAGAACCAAATCTAGTCACTTGATTAAGATTTCTTGCTAAATAGCCATCGAGCCAGTCTGAAGAAGCTGCTAATAAAAAAAGTCCAAATAATATTAAATTATCATGTGCTAAATCAGCAAAAAAAACTGCAATGATAATCGGGATAATTAACAATCTAAACAAGGTAAGCAGGGTTGGTATATTTAAAATCATTATGATGATGATAGGTGGTTTTGGATTGATTGTGCAATATTATTAGAAATTCCGTCGACTTTGCTAATTTCTTGTATAGAAGCGCTCTGAATGCCTCCTATGCTACCAAAGTGTTTTAGTAAGCTTTTTTTCCTTTTCGGTCCTACACCAGGGATTATATCAAGGCTAGAACTAATAGATTCCTTACCTCTGCGCTTACGATGAGAGGTAATAGCAAAACGATGCGACTCATCTCTAATGTTTTGCAAAAGAAGTCCGCTGGGTTTAGACATATCAATTGGCAAAATTGTGTTTTTAAAATAAATTTTTTCAGCACCACGTTTCCTAGCTCGTCCTTTGGCAATAGATATTATTGGTGTAGTGATGCCTAGTTGATTAGCTATTTCTTCAATCGATGAGAGCTGCCCCTTACCACCATCAATAATTATCAAATCTGGCATTTTTGTCGTTTCATTAATAAGTCTTTGATATCTTCGTGTAAACGCTTGCCTAAGAGCTGCATAGTCATCACCATTGTCTACATTATTAATATTAAATTTTCTATAGGATATTTTTTTTGGTCCATTTTCATTAAATACTACACACGATGCAGTTGCAGAATTTCCAGAGGTATGGCTTATATCAAAGCATTCAATTCGATTAAGCTTATGAGAAATATTGCACTGCTTTCGTAACTCATGGAATTGTGATTGGTATTTTTTCATCTCAATATTCTTAACTTCAAGAGTATGTGATGCATTATCATTTGATAAATCAATCCATTTCTTTGGGTTACCTTGTTTTGGGTGAATAATTCTAAATTTGAAGTTTAATCGATCAGCTATAAGTGACTCAATTAATTGTTTATTTTCAAGCTTAGCTCCGACATATATCGTTTTGACTTGACTGGTATTAATGTCGTAATAATTTTTTAAAATATAAGCTTTAAGAATATTGCTTAAGTCGCTAGTTAGGGATAATTTAACAATACTCTGCTTGCTTCCCATCAACCTACCATTTCTGAAAAACATGTTACTTACGCATACATTAGCATCACCTAGGGCCATACCAATAACATCAAAATCACCCTTTTTGTTTGATACAATTTGAGTTTTAATAATCTGATTTAAATCAATAATTTGATCTCTAAGGTGAGCGGCTCTTTCAAATTCTTTGTTATTAGAGGCGGTTATCATTTCCTTTGAAATATCATCAATAATTAACCTAGTTTTTCCCTGCAAGAACTGTATAGCCCTATTAACATCAAAGTTATAGTCGTACTTAGAAATTTTGTCAACACACGGGGCTGTGCATCTATTGATCTGATGCTGTAGACAAGGTCTTGAACGATTATCAAATACACTTGCATGACAATTTCTTAATTTAAATGCCTTTTGAATGATAGTAATGCTATTTCGAGCACCATATGAATTTGGATAAGGTCCAAAATATTGATTGCTTTTGTTTTTAGATCCACGCTTAAAGTAGATACCTGGAAAATCATGGGACGTCGTTATTTCAATGTATGGAAAACTTTTATCATCTTTAAAAATTACATTATATTTTGGCCTATGTTTCTTAATTAAGTTATGTTCAAGTATTAATGCCTCTAACTCTGAGTTTGTCTGAACTATTTCAATATTAGAAATATTTCTAACCAGTTGGATGACCTTAGTAGTTTTGCTGGAATTATTAAAATAGCTTCTCAATCTATTTCTTAAGTTCTTAGCTTTGCCTATATAAATAATTTTTCCATTATTATTTATCATTTGATAAACACCCGGCTTGGTAGTAACTTTTTTACAAAACTTCGATGGATTAAATTCTGTACACATTACTTATTTATCCTTTTTTTTGCATTGGCAAAAACGCTCTCAAACATCTCTTTAGTAAGGCGTTTGGTTTGCGTGTTATATCGACTGCAATGATATGAGTCAATTAATACAATATTATCAAAAAGTTGATGAGTGGCATTATGTTTAAATACATATTGGCTCTGCCTTAAATTAAAAGCAGTGATAACGGCCTTATGTGCTACTAAGCCCAAAGCAATGATCACCCTTGCTTTAGAGATCTTAGCAATCTCATTTCTTAAGTATTTATTGCACTCCTTAATTTCAGAGGGGAGTGGTTTATTCTGAGGAGGGTAACATTTAACCGCATTAGTTAAATATGTATCCTTAAGTCTTAGCTTATCATCACATGAAATCGATTTAGGCAAAGTTGCAAATCCAAACTTATATAATGTCTCATATAATAGTATTCCAGCATGATCACCCGTAAAAGGTCTGCCTGTGGCATTGGCGCCATGCAATCCAGGGGCAAGACCCACTATAACTAAACTGCTATTAGTGTTTCCAAATGGTGGCACAGGCTTATTCCAATATTTATTGAAAGTAACTTTTAAATTATCAAAACTAGCGACCAGTCTCGGACAGTCAGAACATTTACTGTTGAACTCCATTTTGGCGTCTCAATGATTGAAATTGATTTGCTATCATCATGGCTATTTCCAAAGACTGTTCATAGTTAAGCCTAGGATCAACTTGTGTTTTATAAGCTCTTGATAAATCAGATTCATTTAGTCCAGAAGCTCCACCGATACACTCTGTAACATCGTCCCCTGATAATTCAAGGTGAACACCACCAAGAAAACTGTTGTTGTCTTTATGAATATTTATAGAATGGATAATTTCTTCCGAGATTTTATCAAATGCTCTAGTTTTATACCCATTGGTTGTTTTTTCAGTATTCCCATGCATCGGATCAGCTATCCATGTCACATGTGCCCCAACTTTTTTTACAATCTCTATAAGTCGTGGTAAATGATCTTGAACGTTGCTTGCCCCAAACCTCGTAATTAAAACAATACGACCCTGCTCATTGCTTGGATTTAGAATGGCCAATAAGGCCTCTAAATGTTTTTGATCCGTATCGATACCAATTTTAATGCCTATTGGATTTCTAATACCTCGGAAGTATTCAATATGAGCTTGATTGACATCAGTTGTTCGTACACCAATCCAAGGGAAGTGAGTAGACAAGTTATACCAACCGCTTCTATGCTGTAAAAACCGAGTTTGAGCTTCTTCATAAGGCAAGTGAAGACCTTCATGTGAGGCAAAAAAGCTTACACGATGAACATTCGAGCTATCCGTTGATATGGATTCAAAAAATTCAAGTGAATCACTGACGCTTTGGACTATGCGGTTGTACTCAGCAGCCATAGTAGAGGATTTAACAAAATCAAGATTCCAGTTCTCTGGATGATGCAAGTCAGCAAAACCACCTTCGGTTAGGGCCCTTACAAAATTCATAACAAGAGCTGCCTTCTCGTAACCTCTTATCATTAGATATGGGTCCGGCCTACGGGATAATTCATTAAAACCTATCTTATTTATGATGTCCCCTCTGTAACTTGGTAGAGTAACCCCATCGATGGTTTCAAAGTCATCACTTCTTGGCTTAGCATATTGCCCTGCCATTCTACCAATCCTAACAATTGGTCGTTTAATACCAACAGTTAAGACCAATGACATTTGTAATAATACTTTGAGCTTATTAACAATCATTTCAGATGTGCATTCATTAAAGCTTTCGGCACAGTCACCACCTTGCAAGATAAACACCTTTCCCTGCTCAGCCAATATAAATTTCTGACGAAGTTTTTCAATTTCCCATGAAGTTACGAGCGGAGGTAATTCAGAAAGTTCACCCATAACCTTACTCAGAAGCTCAGAATCATCATACTGAGGTAATTGAATTGCTTTTTTTTGTCTCCAGCTATCTGGTTTCCAATCTTTCATAATTTACTTCACTATTTATGCTGGGCGTTTAACGAGCCCATAATGTTTAACATTTTTTCCACAGCAATTACCGCTGCGCCTAACTGATCAGTATCAACGCCATTAGTAACAAAAGTTCTAGAGATATCCTGAGTATCCCACTTAATCAGCGTCTCAACAAGTGCCTCTGTCTTACCTCCTGGTGGAATCCGGACCCTAAAATCTGATAGATTAGGTAAGACTAAAGATTCACTAGACAAAGCTTTTGTAATTGCCTTCATCAACGCATCAAAACCTCCATCACCTTCTGACGATCCCTTTAGTGTCGAACCAAAAAAATCAATCACAATCATTGCAACGGGCTTTGCTGTGGATTCTAAATTAACTGAATACTGCGTTATTCTTATTGTTTTATCGGTAGGGCTTTTCAATACATCTGAAATAATCATAAGTAAATCTTCAGACTCAATGGTTTGCTTTTTATCGCCTAACTCTACTACACGTTTTAATACTTTATTTCTATTCTCTTCTGACAGTGATATACCTAAATTCTTAAGGTTATGATCAAGTGAAGCCTTTCCAGCAAGCTTTCCTAGGGCATAAGCTCTTACTCGACCAAATCTTTCTGGAACCAAATTTGTTTCATACAATTTACCTTTGGCGTCACCGTCAGCATGAATACCTGCCGTCTGAGTAAATACATCTTGACCAACCAGTGGTGTATTTGATGAAACAGACTTACCGCTAAAAGTCTCGACCATTTCTGAAACAGCGCTTAATTTGAGCTCATTAATATCATTAGTGAATTGAGTATGATCATTCATACAGGTGATAATTTCTGCCAGAGATGTGTTCCCTGCCCTTTCTCCCATACCGTTGACACTTACATGGAGACCATCAGCTCCAGCCTGTATTGCTTTTAATGCATTAGCTGTAGCCAAGCCATAATCATTATGACCATGAAATTCAAAAAGAGTGTCGGGATACAAGTCTTTCATTCTAGATATTAAATTATAAGTACTATCGGGGTTTAAAATACCTAATGTATCTGCAAGATATACACGCTGAACACCAAGAAGAATTAACTCCTTTATAAGAGAGGTAACGTAGTTTTCATCTTGTTGTATCCCTCTAGACCAGTCTTCGAGATAAGCATAGGGCTTGATAGCATTACTTTTAGCATAATCGATAGTTTTTGCAATTGCGTTTAAATGCTCCGAAAGGGTCATTCCTAACTGCTTCTCGCAATGTTCACGGGAGCCCTTGGTTAACAAATTTAGTGCTTTTCCATTAATCGCTTTTAACCAATCAACAGATTTCTTATGATCGCAAAAACCTAAAACTTCAATTTTTTCAACGCAATTATTGTCATGTGCCCAATCAAGCACCCTCATAGCGCCTTGTTGCTCACCAATTGATACTCTGGCCGATGCAACCTCTACACGATCAACGCCAACCTCACTGAGCAAAAACTTTGCAACATGAAGCTTTTCTGAAGGCGTGTAAGAGATGCCCGGTGTCTGCTCACCGTCCCTTAGAGTGGTATCCATGATGCTAATAGTTTTATTCATTTAAAAGCTTAATAATTAATCGATTATTATACTTACAAGACATTGATAATTCATAACAACTTATGAAATTGTTTTTTTAGATGAAAATAAAAAAAACAACCAATAATGATGATGGACATTATAAACATGATGTAGATTGTCCAATTAAAGATTGAATAGATGTACCCTGGCAGGTAAGTCCCAAGTGCTCCACCAAAATAATAACAACTTATATATAAGCCATTGGCAACTCCTCTAGATGACACTTGATTGTAGTGATTAACTAAAGCTGACAAGACAGAATGAAGCAAGAAGAATCCCAAGCAAAATATAGATAGCGCTATAAATAAGAATAAATAAGAGTCATTTAGGAATAAAACTAAACCAAGAATAATTGAAAAAATACCTACTTTAATTGCATTAAATTCGCCATGTAGGAGCTTGATAATATTACTGCAGTTATAGGCCACTAATGAACCAATAAGGTAGCCAAAATATATTGAAGCAATACTTATTTCATTTATATAGCCATTGATCTCAACAATTCTGAATGGAATAAAATTAAGAATAGAAGCAAAAGAGAAAAAAATTAAAAATATAAATATAAACGACGTTCGATTAATAGGATCAGATAAAATAATCCCAATATCGCCTTTCGCTAAGGTGGTAGATTTATTAGTAGATTTTTCAGCCAAATCACCAAGTAAAAAATAGAATACTAAAAGTGCTATTCCTAACAAAATAAATGATACTTGCCAAGTGTATAAGTATGTTAGCAATCCACTCAGCATTCTTCCTGCGAAGCCACCAATGATACTAGTTGCAACATACAAATTTATAGCCTTTTTAACGCTTTCAAATGGAGAATAATTTGCAGCCAATGTAACCAAACAGGTAAGCATGCCTGGCAAAAGCAAACCCTGAAATAATCGTATTAATAACAATGCATTTACATGCGTAGCACTAGCCAAAAAAAACTCAGATAGGGCAAGACCAAGCACACAAAATCTAAGAATTTTATTTATTGGAAAATAATTTAAAAGCCATCCATACAGGATTGGCATGATGCCCAGCGGAAGCATCGTTAGTGTCATAAAAAGTGCAGCTTCAGGCGGTGTTAAATGAAAAACATTAGCGAGGACAGGAAGGATTGGCTGAGGCATATACAATGCAGCAAACCCTAATATAGTTGTTATTAAAATTAAATTAAACTGTTTCACATGAATAAGAACAACATATTATTATATGTTTTGTATAGTATCATTGACAATATTTGGTTGGCTTATGAAAAAAATAATTAATAGTATTTTACCTTTATTCCTTCTATCTTTCGTGGGGATCGCACATAGCCAAGTAATCGAGTACCCTCATTCCGTCACGACTATAGTTACTCACTCAAGCCCTGGTGGGGGTAGTGACATTTTTTTAAGAACGTTAATTAACTATCTTGATGAGTATATCGATACAACATTTATTGTTGAAAATGTTAGAGGGGGCAGCAGTGCGCGAGCCATTGCTAGAGTTGCAGAGTCAACACCTGATGGTAGCGTTATTTATGCATCCACACCGACATATATACTAACCTCTTTACTCAGTAATCCGACCATTACTCATGAAGATTTAGATCCTCTAGTTAATATATTTTTTGACCAAGAAATTATCTACTCTAGAGAAGATTCACCTTATGACTCACTGACCGAGCTAATAAATGCCAGTATGAATAACCGTGTTAACTGGGGAGCATCTAACCCAGCTTCACTAGAAAGAATTGCACTAGAGCAATTAAAAATTGTGTCAGGTGCTAACGCATCAATCATCACTCATGATGGAGGTGGCGAGTTATTACTAAATGTTTTAAACGGGACACTGGATCTAGGTGTTGGTGAGGCACAAGAGCTTGAGGCACAAATACGTAGCAACCAAATCAAAATACTTGCAATCTTTAGCGACGAGAGAGCAAGCCTACTCCCTTTAATACCTACGGTGTCTGAACTAGGTTTTAATATAGAACTATCAAAATTTAGAGGCTTTGCCGTTCCAAAGAATACACCACCAGAAATTGCTATTATTTTCTATCAAGCCATCCAGAATGTTTTAAATAACCCTGAGTATAAGGCTATCTATGAGCAACAATTACTTATTCCTCAATTACTAAATACTATAGAATTTGGTAACTTTATTGATTCTTTTATCAGCACCACTGAATCGACATTTAACGACTTAGGAATGCGCTAATGAATAATCTCCTTTGTGGTGTCTTTCTTTTGTTAATCGCTGTTTTTTATTACTTTACAGCTATATCAATACCGGTCAGCTTCCTCAGCGATAATTTTGGTCCAAGTGGATTACCAGTAATTTACAGCTATCTTTTGTCTATAATCGCATTGATACAAATCTTGCATGGGGGGATTCAAATTTATAGAAGTGGAGCACCTAATATTATGATTAATTATAAATTTGATGGCTCTCTTAAGAATCCTTTTTTACTCCTTATGATCGGTTATTTATATATCTTTATACTTTTTGAAGTAGGTTATCTTGTTAGCTCTTTTTTATTATTAAGCACGATCCTTTATTTTCTTTCTAACTTAAAAATATACCGAATACTTCTTATTTCTATTATAGGCTCAGCGGCCTATTGGCTAATCTTTTCCCAATTATTTAATACCCGACTTCCAAGCGGATGGATATTTTAAATTTAATTACTAGTCTTACGATTATGGATCTTGCTTGGATCGCATTAGCCTCCTGGTGTGGCGTGTTCTGGGGTATCTTGGGCGGTGCTATTCCTGGTATCTCACCCTCCATAACAATGGCACTTGTACTTCCTTTAACTTATACATTTGATCCTGGTGTGGCAATTGTGTTACTTGCAGCTACCTATATAGGCGCCGAATATGGTGGATCGATCCCAGCAATTTTAATTAACACACCAGGAACTAATGCTGCGGCGGCAACGGTGCTTGATGGCTACGCAATGAACAAAGCGGGCCAAGGTCATAAGGCTCTTGGTATATCACTTTACTCGGGTATAGTTGGTGGTTTTATTGGTCTTTGTGGTCTTATACTATTTACCAAGCCACTATCTCAATTAGCTCTCCAATTTACGCCGATGTCATACTTTGGCATAGGCATTTTAGGATTAAGTGTAATTGTATCCTTATCAAAGGGTTCATTGCTTAAAGGCTTGGCATCTGGGTGTATTGGGCTGATGTTGGCATCAGTAGGAACTGACCCAGTAACCGGGGTATCGAGATTTACTTTTGGGTCAACCGATCTTTTAGAGGGTATTAAACCAATTATTGTTATGGTGGGACTCTTTGCGATAACGGAAGTAATTAATCAATCAGCTGATCCGTTAAAGAGATTTACTATTAATAACGCAAAAATTCATTTTCCTAACTTCAAAGAGAAAGTATTACTTTTAAAATCACAATTGATTGGTAGTTTTATTGGTACTATTGAGGGGATTATTCCAGGTGCAGGTGGCACAATTGCTTCATTTCTTTCTTATAACGAAGCCAAAAGATGGTCGTCTAAACCGGAGCTCTTTGGATGCGGATCAGCTGAAGGGGTAGCGGCCCCAGAGACCGCTAACAATACAGTCGCATGTACCGCGCTTATTCCCGTACTTAGTTTTGGCATTCCTGGATCTAACTCTGCAGCAATATTGCTAGGAGGTTTGTTGATACATGGCATCACCCCTGGTCCAACCATATTTACTGAAAACCCAGACACTATTAATACGCTCTATTTTGGCCTTATTATGGCAATCATAGGGTTATATTTTATTGGAAGACTTATACTCCCAGTATGTCTATGGATTGTAAATAAACCTAGATTTATTCTCATTTCATTTATCTATCTTACTGTTTTTACAGGAATTTTTAGTATTGATGACAGCTACAATGATATACTGCTTGTTATCGTTTTTGGTACTATTGGTTTGATATTTAATTACTTTAAAATTCCTTTTCTTCCATTAATACTTGGCCTTGTATTAGGATATTTAATCGAATCTAATATGAGAAGATCCTTGGTCCTATCTGATGGCTCCTATTCAATATTTTTTACGGACAAGCTTTGTTTATTGTTTATTTTATTGGGTACTTTGTTTATCACAACTGCCCTATTTAGAAAGGCGAAGTCATAATGGTCACCTACACACAGCAACTTGCTTCGATTATTACATCCTTAAAACCCAATGCATTTACCCCAATCTCACTAATGAATGCACGTGATGTCATGATCGATACAGTAGGCTGTGCCGTTGCTGCACATGATAGTGATTATGTTAAATCGCTAAACCAAGTCTGGAATCAGGTTGGTTTTTCATCCGTATGGGGTCACAGTAAATCACTTAATCTTTATGACGCCGCTATGATCAATGGTGTTGCCGCACATGGAGAGGATTTCGACTCAACATACGAGAGTTGTCCTGTTCACACTGGAGTGGTTATCGTTCCTGCTCTTTTAGCGCTAGGCCAGCATATTAACGCTGCTGGAGATCATGTCTTAAACTCGATGATCGTAGGTCACGAAGTGATGTGTCGGCTTGGAGATTTAGCTGGTACGTCCATTCATAAGCGAGGCTTTCACCCTACGGCCATTCTTGGGACCATTTCAAGTGCTGTAGCATCGGGTTACCTATTGAGATTAAACGAGAGGCAACTAACTCATGCCATCGGAATTTCAGGGAGTATGACATCTGGAATTATTGAATACTTGGCTGATGGCTCATGGACTAAGCGAATGCACGCTGGGTGGGCCGCACAAAATGGCATACGAGCAGCTCTGATGGCCCAAGCTAATTTTACAGGACCGGTATCAGCCATTGATGGTCAGCATGGCATATTTAATGGTTTTTCTTCTGGGTCTGACCAAGACTATGCATCGTTAATTGAAAGCTTGGGGACTGACTGGAAGTCAGATAGAATCGCATTAAAGACTTATGCAAGCGGGACCATGACCCATCCATTTATTGATTGCGCTATTACCGTTGCAAATAAAGTAGATATTAAAGCAATTAAAAGCATTAAATGTGAAGTTGGAGAAGGTACGGTTCATCGTCTATGGGAGCCACTTGAACTAAAACAAACACCACCTAATTCCTACTCAGCTAAATTTAGCACACCCTTTTGTATCGCACTTGCTATGAACTTTAAAGATGTGGGTTTAAACGTTTTTAGTGAGGCTAATATTAATAATCCTTCGATCATTGCTCTTGCCAAAAAGGTTACTTATACAGTTAATCCTAGCGACCCCTACCCTAAATCCTACCAAGGTAAAATTACTGTCACCTTGGATGATGGTACGAAGGTAGTTGAGTTTCAGCCACACCTTAAAGGAGGCTCATCTGAGCCCTTAAGCGAAGAGGCTATTAAACTTAAGTTTTTTAATAATTGTGCTATGCATTCTGACAACTATGGTGATCAAACTTGGAAGAGTCTGATTAATCTACAGACCCAAGAGAATATTAAAGATATTACCCTGTAGTAACCACATGGTTTTTTAAATGGTCAGCGCATTGCTTGTAAAGATACTCTAAATTATCTTTATGGGTACGATCAATAATCCTTTGGCCATCAACGGTATGATGAAGAATGCCATAGATTAGACCGTAGACTGATTTCATATTCTTACGATCTTTACTCTTGAGATTGTAATCAGATATATCCAGCCATCTGCCATCTTTTGAGGCAATGATCTTATCCATCTCTTCGATCACTTTACTAATATCTGAATTTAAACCCATATTATTTCTTTTTCTTCGGCCAATCTGGAGGGATATCGACATCACCAATTAGCGGCCGGGGCGGCCGCGTCATTCCTTTGATCATGCTAGTCTTACGAGAACCCTTCTTTCTATTGATTGCTACACAGCGATTTAAATGAACGTTTTCAATAAGCTCTTCATCGGAGCGGGATTCATAAACCTCTTTTTCACAACCGGAACAGAATTTAATTTTACTACCGTATTCAGAGACCTTATCAACCGATTGCATTAGATTCCAGTCCATATCGCATTAAAAACCAAAGACACAGTTTCTAATTCTAAATTTCAACTTATCTGATTTATTGCTTTTTTTAATCATAAATATTAGGTTAACCCGCAGCAGTTCCCAGAGCTATTAAAACCTTCTCTCGAAGAAAAGGAACTGATCTTAACCGAAGCCCAGTTGCATCAAAAAAAGCATTAGCAATAGCAGGAATAATAGTTCTTGATGAGGGCTCTCCAGCACCATAAGGAGGAAGATCATTGTGATTAATAAGAACGATATCGATATCATATGGCGCTAAATCAATATCTATAGTCTTATAGCTTAGCCAGTCTTTACTAATCACAGTATTATCATCAAAATGAACTTCTTCTAGCAACGCTCTGCTGGTTGCGTGAATAACATTACCCTCAATAGTTCTTCGTAACCACAGCGGGTTAATAATAATACCTTGATCTGATGCCACGATAAATTTTTGTGGATAAATGCGTCCTGTTTGTACGTTCACCCTAAGCTCACAGATTATGGCTACAACCGTATTATTTCTTCTTGTGTAGGCAACACCCCTCCCAATACGAATGCTCCCATCACGGACAGGGTTGGTTGAAGCAACTCCTGGCTGCCATGCATAGCGATCAGCTACAGATTGTATGACCTCACGGTCGCGTGCCTCACTGAGGTACTTAAGCCTAAACTCTATCGGATCTGTTTTTGATGCAAATGCCATCTCATCAATAAAACTCTCGCTCGCAAAGTGTATCTGTGGGCCTAGTGGATCTCTTAAGTGCGATGTTCTTAATGGAGATGCTCTATCAACTATGGGTTGAATGGTTTCCCAATAACGAACTTGATTTGGAAACTCATATTTATCGGAGGGATTTAAAAAGCGTGGTGTGTGATTTATTTCTAGGCCTGTTTGCATTCCTACAAGACTATGACTAGGGTTACTCTCATTACTTTCAATGTCACCTGCTGAAAATCCCTTTGAGTTAAATTTATAGGCAATCACATCGCCATTAGCATTAAATGTCGCTGATCCCATATGAACAGATGCCGGTGACTTAGGATCCCACTGTATCCCGTCTGCTCGCATTCCTTGCAAGCGTATAGGTCTCTTGGATAGGTAGGAAATCATAGCGGCATCTAAGGCACAATCCCCTGCATCATTCCTGCCAAAACTACCCGGACCAGGAACCCAAATAGCCCTAACATTACTAATATCGTAACCAAGAAGCTTGGCAACCCCCTCGGCGGCATAGTGTGGTTTCTGTGTGGCGGTATAAAGTATTACCTCATTATCCCTGACATCACATACCGAGCAAGCAGGCCCTATACTTGCGTGCGATTGAAATGGGTAATGATATTCAGCTGTAATAGTTTGTGCAGCATAACTCATGGCACGATTATAATCGGTCAGGTCAGGAGCAATATCCTGCTCCCTTGGCTCACCAGAAGTCAGACGTATCGAGCTGGATGATTTAATATGATCGTATATATTTTCATGAGTCGGAAGATCGGCTTCTCCATCTGACCAAACAACATCTAGATCCCTAGCGGCTTTAATAGCGTGCCATTCCTTTAATGCAATTACTGCAATAAAATCTAAATTTTGAATAACTTCAACATCGGCGATCATTGAAATAGAATCTAAATCATAACTAATAAGAGTGGCGCCGATTTTAGTCGGTCTAACCACTCTGGCATGCCACATCCCAGGTACCTTAATATCAGTGATATATTCATATTCTCCAAAAGTAATAGAGGCTATTTCAGGTCTTACATGTGAATAGCCTATGTATTTATACTGATTAGGATTTTTAAGAGTTGCGATCCCAGTGATATTTAAATTATTACCATAAGTGCCATTCCAATTTAGCTTTACATCAAAATATTGATTACCTATTAGTTCTGAATAAGATATTGTCTCAGATGGATTATCAACAAAGTATACGCTTGCATCACGTGCGCTTACTTGTGCTCTTAACAATCCTAATCGGCGGGCACCGAGCTCCAATAAATAGCGCCTAGCTTCAGCGGCTGCCTGGCGAATAGGCCTTGAGCCTAATTCTATGGCGGTACTACCACTACCTCCGCCCTGATTGACGGTAAGAGCAGTATCACCCATAACAACATTGATCGACTCTATAGGGACATCCAACTCATCTGCAACAATTTGTGCTATAGAAACATTGACGCCTTGGCCCATATCCATTTTTCCAAAGAAAATATCTACTGTGCCATCGGCTCTAATTGCAATATAGCTATCTAACTGACTTGGTGATTTTCTTTGTACTGATGATCCAATTTGAGCAAATGATTTACCAGCAAAAGAAAACCATATCGTTAAAGACCCAGAACTTTTTAAAAAGGAGCGTCTTGAAATTGAATTAATTTCAGTCATATAGTTCAGATGCTTTGATGATTGCTTTTATGATTGCTGAATGCGACCCGCATCGACACTTTAAATTACTAAAATGTCTTCGAATATTAGATTCGCTAGGGTTTGGGTTGCTATCTAGAAAAGCCACCGCTTCTAATATCCAACCATTCATACAATAACCACAAAACATTGCCTGCTCTTCTATAAAAGCAGTTTGTACTGGATGCGGTGCATTTGGGCTTCCAATACCCTCAATGGTTGTTATATCACCACTGATGGCTGAAACCGGCAACATACAACTGCGAGCAGGCGATCCATTAATGAGTACTGTACAGGACCCGCATTGCGCAAGACCACACCCAAACCGTGGGTTTTTATAATCTAACTCATCTCGCAACACATACAACAGAGGTGTATCTTCATCACAATCTACTGTATGCGCAGTGTTATTTACCTTTAATTCAAAACTAGCCATAGTGTTTTTATTATGTAACTTTTAATAAGTATGCTTTTCTGCTTAAATCATGGTTTATCAAATAAATAATACTCTAGCATGAACAAATATTCGACCCCCCTACTATTTGCAGTCTTAATCTTAACTGCTGTTAATCTTTTTACTTCATTCAATCTTTTGGATGACCAATCAGCAGATGCTTCCTTGTCTGCAGCCCCTTCCACGATTGGAGGACAAGATCATACGGGCCCATATGATGTTGATCCAGATTGGCCTTTACCATTAAGCAGTCTTAATTTAGACCATCAAGAGTGGACATGGGGGGCAATGCAGGGGGTCTTTGCTGAATCTGAAGATAGAGTATTCCTAATTATGAGAGGTGAACTTCCTGTTCTAGATAGACCAACAGAAATTCCTTATCCAGATGTTGGCCCCAGCATTTCCTTTCCAGTCACTGGAACACCATTTAGAAATGCATCTGTAGGGCCCATTACAAGCCCTGGTAATACCGGACCAGATGGATGGACCGAGTGGCAGGGAACTTTAGGTTACGATGCTCGATGGGAGCATATAATCGTTGTAGTTAATGCAAATGGTGAGATCACTGAAGACTGGTCTCGATGGGATCACTTATTTAGACGCCCACATTCTATAACAATTAACCCTTATGACCCTGACAAACATATATGGGTTGTAGATGACCGACATCATGTGATTTATAAATTTACGAATGACGGATCTGACCTGGTAGAAACGTTTGGTGAGCCAGGCGTTCCCGGTGACGATTCATCACATTTTAATAGACCAACATTTGTAACCTGGCTACCAAATGGAACTATGTTTGTCGCAGATGGCTATGCTAATTCACGGGTGGTTAAATTTGATTCAGAGGGTAACTATTTAATCTCTTGGGGCGAGGCCGGGAACCCTCCCAATGAAACAAGACCTGGGCACTTTAACGCTGTTCATGGAATTGTTGCTGACCCTGATTCAGGTAGGCTTTTTGTTACTGATCGCACTAACCGAAGGATTCAGGCTTTTGATTTTGATGGTAATTTTTTATATGACTTTTCTACTGGACCCTACTCTGTTCCACAATATCTATATATATCATCAGACCGCTACTTATGGATAGCGGATTATGCCACTAATAAAATCTTAAAATATTCTCTTGATGGAGAGTTTCTCTATTCATGGGGTAGCATGGGTGAATGGCCTGGTGCCATGTGGAATGTTCATGGTATGAGCGTTGATCCTGAAGGTAATTTATATATTGCAGAAGTAAACTCAGGAAGAGCTCAAAAATTTTTTCCAAGAGAAAGGGCCAGACAAGACCTCCTAATAATGGAACCACTTATTAGATGAAATTTACCACATCATTTACCAGTAGAAAATAATATGCAACGAATTGATCTTTAGGCATATACAAAATACAAATAACTAATTATAAATATGATGTCTATAATCAAATTTACTATAAACCTCTTTGTTGCTTTTTACCTTTTTATTGCTTCATTTTCTATGGCAATTGCTCACCATGGGCCAGGACAATTTAATTCTTCTATCCCAGTTAATATTACCGGTATTGTAACGAATGTACGTTTTGTCAATCCTCATGGCTACGTTTATCTTGATGTGCTAAATTATAATGGTGAAATGATTCCTTGGCGTTGTGAGTTACAAGCTGGTTCACTGCTTCGTCGTGCAGGGTGGACTGAAGATCTTTTTCCAATCGGAGTGGCTATAACAATAAGTGGTGACCAGGGTATGCAGGAAGAACACGCCTGCGCTTTACGCACTGCTGTCCTAGCAGATGGTAGATTGATACGTCGCAATGAACAAATACGAGAACTTGATAGGCCAACCACACCACTAGCAAGAATTCTTAACGGTAGCTTGAATTTATCAGGCCCTTGGACAGCACCGCAGCGATACCCACTTGGAGGTGCTGGTGAAGGTAGACCCCAAAGAAGAATGCGAATGGGGGCTAGACCTCCACGAATCAATCTCACGGTTGCTGGACGCCAAGCAATCAAAGATATTGATTTGGCGATAGATAACCCTCGCTTTAATTGCATGGCAACAAATATCATATTTGACTGGGAGTTTGATCGACACGTAAACGAAATCATTCAGACAGAAGATATAATTACACTTAAATATGGCTTCATGGATATCATTAGAACAATTCATCTAAATAATGAGCATCCAGTAAATATCGAACCGAGTCGAACTGGTCACTCTATTGGTCGATGGGAAAACAATACACTTATCATAGAGACAAAAGGATTTATGGAGGGTTACCTAATTACAACCGGTGGCAACATCGTAAAACACAGCAGTGAAATGCTTATCACTGAATGGTTTAGTTATGACCAGGCAACTCAAGGTCTCACTAGAAATTATAGGGCAACTGATCCACTCTATTTTAACGGTGAATTCACTGGACAGGATGTAGTATTTCCATCAAACATAACTTTTGAGGAATATGCATGTGAAGAGCTTAAAGATGCGGCCCTATGATTTTTAATATTACGTTTTATATTAGTTGTGATTGATCCTATTTCTTTGTATGGCATAAGAAATTTTAGCTTGAGTATATTTCAATTAAATTCTGAATAATTACTGCTGTAGCCCCCCAGATATGATGATCATTATAGTAATATTCAAAAATTCTAAATTCTGTTTCTTTGCGCTTGATTTTTTTCTGATGTAAATTCGTTTTGTCTTGAAAATATGAAAATTCAACTTCAAAACAATCGACAACTTCATCTTCATTTGGATGAGAAATAAAACTATCGGCGATAACTGCAACTATCGGTGTAATTTTGTAACCAGTACCAGTAACAAATGCATCTAATCGAGATAGAACATTACAATCACTGTTAGTTATATTGATTTCCTCATTTGCTTCCCTAAGAGCACACGCTTCTAGATTTAAATCTTTGGGGTCGCAAACACCGCCAGGAAAACAAACTTGGCCTGCGTAGTTTTTTAATGATTTGCTTCGCTTTGTTAGAAGCAAACTAGGCTTATCATTAATAAATCGAATTGGGACTAGCACAGCTGATTCTATATAATTGCCATTTATTATACTTAACCACTCTTGGCTTATTGGGCTTCTTAGGTCATTGAGTGTTCTAAAAGCTGGATGCTCCTCAGCTTGATAGCAGGCAATTTTACTCTCAAAAGAGCTCATTATTAACTTTTAATGCCGCCTTTTGTTAGTTCGAATGGGTCAAGTAATCGCTTTAATTCATCTTCACCAATATCAGTTTCTTCAATTGCTACTTCAATAATTGGCCTACCTTCTTGATAAGCTTTCTTAGCAATATAAGCACCCTTTTCATATCCAATTAATGGATTTAATGCCGTAACTAATATGGGGTTTCGAGCTAATGCATTTTCTATATTATCTTTATTCACAGTAAAGTCTTTGATGGCTTTATCGGCAAGAATCAAAGAAATATTAGACATCACTTGAATGCTTTGAATAATATTGTACAAAATGACTGGAAGCATAACATTAAGTTGAAAGTTTCCTGATTGCCCAGCGACAGTAATCGTTGTGTCATTACCTACCACCTGAGCTACCGCCATTGTTGCAGACTCAGGAATAACAGGGTTAACCTTACCTGGCATAATGCTACTTCCTGGCTGAAGGGCTGGAAGGGATATTTCGCCTAGCCCTGCTAGCGGACCACTATTCATCCAACGTAAATCATTTGAGATCTTGTTGATAGATATAGCGTAATTTTTTATCTTGCCCGACACTTCAACTACAGTATCTTGCGAGCTAAGCCCCTCAAAAAAATTCTTTGAACTTGAGAAATTAATGCCTGTATTTTCAGATAACCAAGCAGATACTTCTGCGGCTAGTTTAATGTCTGCATTAATACCGGTACCAACCGCTGTTCCTCCTAAAGCAATAGCAGATATCCTAGGAAGTGACTCTTTCAGGCGATCTATATTTTGATCAATTTGTACTGACCAAGCTGATAATTCTTGTGCAAAGGTAACGGGCATTGCGTCCATCAGATGAGTACGACCAGTCTTAACAATATCCTTGATTGTTTCAGCTTTTATATTAATCGTATCTTTAAGATGAGTCATTGAAGGTATGAGGTTTTCGACAATACCAAGAGTGGCGCTAATATGAATGATAGAGGGAATGACATCGTTACTACTTTGCCCCATATTCACGTGATCATTAGGGTAAACTTTAGCACCTAAAATTTTAGAAGCAAGATTAGCTATCACTTCATTAGCATTCATATTAGAACTTGTACCTGAACCAGTTTGGAAAATATCAATTGGAAAATGATTGTCATGATTACCTGTAGCGACAATTAATGCTGCTTTAACAATTGACTCGCTAATATCCTGAGATAAATAACCTAACTTATAATTAGATGCTGCTAGTGCTGCCTTTATTAGTCCCAGTGACCTTATTGCTGTTCTTGGAAGCGTTAATCCGCTAACAGGAAAATTATTAATTGCTCTTTGAGTTTGAGCTCCCCAGAGGGCCTCAATTGGCACATTTACCTCTCCCATACTATCTTTTTCTATTCTATATTTCGTCACAATCTATATTCCTTAAAGTTAGAATTTAAAAACTCTTGCAATTAATGCGTCCTAAGAGTGTAAATATATTATATAATTTCATTCTTTGATAGAAAGCGATGGCAAAACAGAAGGAATTTCAATTAAAATCCATTAGCCCGCTAGATGGACGTTATTATGACAAAACGGCTATTTTAGGTGAGCTTTGCTCTGAATATGCTTTAATAAAATATCGTATAGTTGCTGAAATACTTTGGCTTCAGCACCTTTGCAATAAAGATATATTTCCCTCAATACCCGAGGAAGACAACAAGAAGCTAGAAGCTTTATTAAACAACTTTAGCCTGACAGACGCTTTAGAGGTTAAACAAATTGAAACTAAAACCAACCATGATGTTAAAGCAGTAGAGTGCTATATTGCGCAAACATTAAATAACGATACCCTTACACCATTAATTCACTTTGGCTGTACTAGTGAAGATATAAATAATATCGCCTATGCCTTTATGCTTAAAGATATTAGATCGAATGTACTTTCTACGGAAACTGAAAATCTACTAAGTAGAATAGAAAAACTCGTTAAAGAATGGAAAAATATTCCAATGCTGTCGCATACACATGGTCAGCCGGCCTCTCCAACGACGCTTGGTAAAGAGTTAGCAGTTTTTCATGAGCGCATCAGAACTCAGCTTGAAACATTAATGAGCATATGCATTAAAGCAAAAATGAATGGCGCGGTTGGTAACTTTAATGCCCATCATATAGCCTTGCCTGACGTTAATTGGGTTTTGACTAGCAACGAATACATTGCTTCTCTTGATTTAACTCCCAATAATCTAACTACTCAAATAGAACCCCACGACTGGATTGCTGAATATGCGCATGCACTAATAAGAATCAACTCTATTTTGATTGATTTTTCTAGAGATATTTGGATGTACATTAGTATGGGCTATTTGAAATCTAACCCTGTCTCATCAGAGACCGGCTCTTCAACAATGCCGCATAAAGTAAACCCAATAGACTTTGAAAATGCGGAAGGAAATTTAGGCATTTCAAATGCCTTGTTAAATCACTTAGCAATAAAGCTGCCGGCATCTAGACTGCAAAGAGATCTATCTGACTCGACAGCATTAAGAAACTTAGGGTCCGCGTTTGGTTACTTTTTAATTGCTACAAAGTCTATAGAAAGGGGTCTATCACGTATAGATGTTAATCTCGATAAAATCTCTATGGACTTAGGCCACCAGCCTGAAGTTCTTGCTGAGGCTATCCAAACAGTTATGCGTGCACAAGGTATTGGTGATGCGTACGACCAATTAAAAATCTTTACTAGGGGGAAAAGAGTTAGCATAGAAGACCTGAGGTCATTTATTAAAACCATTGACATCGATGGTAAAGCTAAAAAAAGACTTCTTGCTCTAGAGGTTGCAGATTATATTGGTTTGGCCCAATCTCTAGCTGAAAAAATACATTCAAAATGACAACCAAGCAACGTATCGATATTCCTTCTGATAGCAGGATACTCGTCGCGTTATCTGGTGGCGTTGACTCAGGCGTATGTGCACTACTACTCAAAGAGGCAGGGTTTAATGTTGAAGCCATACATATGACTAATTGGGAAGATGATGATGGTTATTGCACAGTTGCCGAAGATATACAGCATGCAAATTTACTCTGTAAACAACTAAACATACCGCTGCACCAAGTAAATTTTTCTCAACAATATAAAGAAAAAGTCTTTAATGACTTTTTAAAACAGCTTAATGAAGGACTAACACCAAATCCTGATATTGCTTGCAATAAACATATTAAATTTGGATGCCTTAGGGAGTATGCCAATAAACTCGAGTCAACCTTACTAGTTACCGGTCATTACGCTAAAATTATTAATGCAGGTAACAGGATAGAGTTGCACCAATCCATAGATCCAAATAAAGATCAAACGTACTTTTTATATGACCTATCGGAAAAACAACTCCGTCATTGCTACTTTCCTCTTGGTGAGCTTAAAAAGGACGAGGTAAGAAAGATTGCAAATAAACATAACTTACCAATGGCAAACAAGAAGGATAGCACGGGGATCTGCTTTATTGGGGAACGCCCATTTGAAGATTTTCTACTAAAGTATATTAATAGGAATAATGGTTATATTAATGATTTAAAAGGAAATACTATTGGAGAACATATTGGTTTACCTTTTTACACTATTGGGCAAAGACACGGTCTAAATATTGGCGGGATCAAAGGGTTAGAAGAAAAGCCATGGTATATCGCAAAAAAAGATCATGAAACAAATACCCTCATTGCTGTACAAGGCTGTGATCATCCAATTTTATTTAAAAATAAGCTACTATTTAAAAAATCTAACTGGATCAATACCTTAGAAGGCTTTAGCCAATCAAAATATACCGCCAGAATCAGACACCGACAATCTCCTCAGTGCTGTGAGGTCAGACAAATGGATGAAGATTTATTTGAAGCAGCCTTTAAATCACCACAGCGTGCCATTACATCAGGTCAACATATTGTTCTATATGATGGGTCAAGATGCTTAGGTGGTGGAATCATTCAGTAACTACCCTATATTTATCGCTCTGGTAGGATTTAAAAAAACTCACTATCTGCTATAATTCACGCCAAACATTCACATAAAGGACCGACGCTATGGCGAACTCTTTTAATACCTTAGAAAACTTAAGCATTAACGGCAATAACTATGAAATATATAACTTAAATGCCGTTGCTAATGACAACGTCAAAACCCTTCCCTACACATTAAAAATTCTCCTAGAAAACTTGTTACGTCATGAGGACGGTCTAAATATCACTAAAGAGGACATAGATGGTCTCATAAACTGGGATCCTAAGGCTACCCCCGATAAAGAAATTTCATTTACACCAGCTAGGGTGATTCTTCAGGATTTTACTGGTGTTCCAGCTGTGGTTGACTTAGCTGCAATGAGAGATGCCGTAACTAAAATGGGCGGTGATCCTGCATCTATTAACCCTTTATCGCCTGCTGAACTTGTAATTGACCACTCTGTTCAGGTTGATAGTTTTGGCGCAAGCGATTCCTTAGAAAAAAATACTGCAATTGAGTTTTCACGTAATGCTGAACGTTATTCATTTTTAAAGTGGGGACAAAATGCATTTAATAACTTTAAGGTTGTGCCACCGAACATGGGTATCGTTCATCAAGTTAACCTTGAGTTTTTGAGTAGGGTTATTTTTGTAAATGACACTAAGGATAAACCTGTTGCTTATCCTGATACCCTGGTTGGTACTGACTCTCATACCACCATGATTAATGGTCTTGGTATTGTTGGTTGGGGCGTAGGTGGTATTGAGGCTGAAGCTGCTATGCTTGGCCAGCCCATTACTATGCTTATCCCTCAAGTTATTGGCTTTAAACTAACTGGTGTCCTCCCAGAAGGAGCAACTGCAACTGATTTAGTTTTAACCGTAACAGAAATGCTTAGGTCTTATGGTGTGGTTGGCAAATTTGTCGAATTCTTTGGAAGCGGCCTTAGCGAACTACCCCTCGCTGATCGAGCAACACTGGGTAACATGTCTCCTGAGTTTGGCAGTACCTGTGCAGTGTTCCCGATTGACCAAGAGACACTAAACTATCTTTTATTATCTGGTAGATCAGATGAGCAAGTGACGCTAGTTAAAGAATATTCGCAGAAAATTGGCATCTGGGGATCTAATGATGATGCCCGATATACGGATGTCATTGAGCTCAATATGAGCACTGTTGTTCCAAGCATTGCTGGACCAAAACGACCACAAGATAGAATTCTTCTTTCTGAAGCTTCGAAAACTTTTGAGTCCCTAGTTGACTCAATGAACGCAAAAGAATTCACCTCTTCAAATCTTAAAAATGGTGATGTTCTTATAGCAGCTATAACCAGTTGTACAAATACGTCAAACCCTGCCGTTATGATCGCTGCTGGCCTACTTGCTAAAAAAGCAGTAAATCTTGGTCTTAAGTCTAAACCTTGGGTTAAGACATCTTTGGCCCCTGGCTCTAGAGTAGTTACAGACTATCTTATCAAAGCTAATGTCCTTAATGATTTAGAGAACCTTGGTTTCAATGTCGTTGGTTATGGCTGTACCACCTGTATAGGTAATTCTGGCCCTCTGCCCACTGACATTGAAAATGAAGTGAGAGATTCAAATATATTAAGCTGTTCAGTGATCTCTGGTAATAGAAACTTTGAAGGGCGCATTCACCCTCTTGTTAAAATGAACTTTCTTGCTTCTCCGCCACTTGTCGTAGCTTATGCCTTAGCAGGCAATCTAAGTGTTGATCTATACAATGATCCTTTAGGCAAAGATAACAATGGTAATGATATTTATCTCAAAGATATCTGGCCATCGACTAAAGAAATTCAAGATGTTCTTCAGGCTAGCATAAATGCTGAGATGTTTAACAAGAGCTATTCTGGAGTTTTCCGTGGTGACGATAACTGGAATAACATTAGCATTCCCACAGGTGATACATTTGATTGGAAGGATGACTCAACATACATCAAAAATCCACCCTACTTTGATGGTATGACTCGGGATCTAATAGATGTTAATGAAATTGTTGGTGCGCAAGTCTTGGTAAAACTGGGTGATTCAGTAACTACTGATCATATTTCACCGGCGGGCTCAATAGCTAAAGATAGTCCTGCAGCTGATTACCTCAGAAGCAAAGGCATTAGTGACTCTGACTTTAACTCCTATGGTTCTCGGCGAGGAAATCATGAGGTTATGATGAGAGGTACGTTTGCTAATATAAGACTTAGAAACCAGCTAGTTCCAGATATTGAGGGTGGCTACACTAAATTTATCCCTTCAGGAGAGATAGTGTCTATATATGAAGCTTCTGAGCAGTACAAAGCTTTAAATACCGCCTTAATTATTGTTGCAGGCAAGGAGTATGGCTCAGGATCCTCTAGAGATTGGGCAGCGAAAGGAACCAAATTGCTTGGAGTCTCTGCCGTTCTAGTAGAAAGTTATGAACGGATTCACCGTTCAAATCTAATTGGTATGGGTGTGCTGCCACTTCAGTTTAATGAAGGTCAAAATGCAGAATCATTAGATATTCAAGGTGATGAAAAATTTACGATTAAATCAATCAATTCAGGAAAGAGTAAATTCGTGCCAGTTGTAATGGAAAGATTAAATGGTGATTTAGTTGAATTTGAAGCCATCGTTAGAATTGATACCCCTAAAGAACAGGAGTATTTTAATCATGGTGGAATTCTTCAGTATGTTCTTAGGCAATTGATTAGCTAGTGATTTGTCTGTTATCTTAAGTTAATTATAAAAAATGGTACCCACATGAATAAAAGAGAATTCTTAAAAACTACAAGCTTTGCAGCTGGCGCTTTAACTGTTCCTGCATTAAATTCACCTTTGAGAGCTCAAGGAAATGGCCCCCCGTATGAGATCGTTATGGGTGGTTACGCTCCCTCTACAACTGGTTTTAGTGCTGCCCTACGACAAATAGGTGCTCACTTAGAGAGTAAATTTGGCAATGATGTTCAAATTCGATATGTCTATAACATTATGGATCTTGGCTACCAAGGAAGCGATATCATGTGGCTAGTAGAAAATGGTTTGCTAACACTTGGGTACCAATCTAGTAGCTATATGACAAATCGAGTGGAAGAATTAATGATTGCAGACCTCCCCTTTCTCTTTTCTACGGGTGAACAAGCTAGATCTGCTATGGATGGAGAGCTTGGACGGCTTCTATCGGAGTCGCTTGAAGCGAAGATGAACTATCGTATCTTGGGATACTTTGAAAATGGATTTAGACATATTTCAAATCGATTAAGGCCAATTCATTCAATAGATGATTTAGAGGATCTTCATATAAGAGTCCTCCCTAGCCAGATTCTATTTGATACATTTAAACTCCTTGGAGCAAATCCAGAAATTATGGATTTATCTGAAGCAATAAGGCGTATAGGTAATGACCTAATTGACGGTCAAGAAAACCCACTGGCTAATACTGTTACCTACGGTATCCACAATCATCATATGCATCACACAATTACTAATCATGCTTACTTATCGAGACCAATATTTTTACACAAACAAACACATGATTCTTGGCCTCAGGAGCTTAAGGAAGAAATGCAATTAGCAATTACTCATGCCGTTGCTTTTCAAAGAAACTTACATGATCAGGAAGAAGAAGAAGCTGCTGAAATAATTACATCTACCGGTGGTGAAATTATAACTCTTACTGAAGACCAAATACAGCCATTTAGAGATAGGATTGAATCTTTATACGATCAAGCAAGAGTAAGGCATAGCGCTGAATTATTATCAGCTGCTGGTATTTAATGGTAGATGACTTATATCTTAAGCGCCTAGAGTTAGAATCAGAAAAACAGGAAGCTTATGAGCGTGAGCTACTTAAAATTGCTGCATTTAATAAATTATTTTTCCTTGAGTGCAATCAAAAACCATTAACAATGGAGCATTTATATGTTTGGGCTGCTGAAAAATACCCTCATTCAATCAACCCTTATGATGTGCTTACTCAAGATGAAATTGTTCAAGTATGGGAAGATGCAGAAAATCCATTACTACAATAATTACCTAAAATAATGATCGATATTAGTGTCAACCTAACGCATGAGTCCTTATCTCAATCGATCCCAGATATATTAAAACGTGCTACCAACTGTGGTGTATCTCATATGATTATCACAGGGTCCTCAATATCTGCGTCGAGTGAAGCAATTAAAATAGCTATGAAGTCACATGCTTTTTTTTCTACAGCTGGCATTCATCCACATCATGCTAATGAATTTAAAGATGAAGATATTGAATTAATATCGAATATGCTAAAACATCAGAAAACAGTCGCTATTGGTGAGTGCGGTTTAGATTTTAATCGAAACTTTTCATCTATTTATAATCAAATTAACTGTTTTTCTCATCAGCTTAATCTAGCAAAAAAAATGTCAGTACCGGTATTCCTACATCAGCGTGACGCACATGAACAAATGCTAGCAATACTTGATAATTACAACATGGATTTGCACCCTGGTGTTATGCATTGCTTTACTGAAGGTACTGATAAGCTTAGAGACTATCTTGATAGAGGTTTATATATTGGAATCACCGGATGGATATCTGATTTAAAAAGAGGTCAACAACTAAGGGAAAGTATCAAATTTTTACCCCTTGATAGAATGATGATTGAAACAGACGCACCCTACCTCCTCCCAAAAAACCTCCAAGTAAAACCTAAAGGCAGAATTAATGAACCTTGTTTTTTGCCTTACATTGTACGAGAAATAGCTCTTTATAAAGGGTGTAGTGTTGATGAAATCATCAGCAGCTCAAGAAAAAATACGATCGACTTATTTAAGCTACCTATACCAGTTAGCTAATTTTTCTGCAATAACTGGAACATCAAATAGTACAGTCTCAAAGCAAGTTGGTCTGGACTCTAACTGCATCATGGCATCATTTAGATCAATAGGCTTACCAATCAATGGGCTGACAATCTCATTAAATTTACAAGGATGTGCAGTAGCAGCTACTACAGAAATATTAGTTGAGTGTGATTTATCAAATGCATAAATGCCAGTAGCTGTATGAGGGCATATAACTTCCTTTTCTGTTTGATAAACATCATTAATTACCTCCTTAATCTGATCATCAGAGACTCTACATGCAGATAATTTTAATTCCTCGCTTAAAATATCTGGGTAGAGTGATTGTAGGCGTTCAAAATTGCTGGGATCACCCACATCCATTGCATTTGCTAATGTTGGGATGCTTTTACGTGATGTGTAAGTTCCTGTCTGAAAAAAATCGCTCAATGTCGCATTATTATTAGTAGCTAATGTGATTGAATTTATAGGCATGCCCATCTCTCTTGCCCAAACACATGCAAGTGCATTTCCAAGATTTCCAGTTGGAATAATAAAATCTATTAAATTTGAAGAAGAATGAAATAGATGTATAGCGGTATAAGCATGGTAAACGGCTTGGGGTAATAACCTCCCAAGATTTATACTATTAGCTGATCCAAAATTAAAATCCTCTCTATAATTAACCATAAGACTTTTTACGATCGACTGACAATCATCGAATGAACCATCAACCTCAAATGACTTAATATTATTATCCCAACAAGTTAATTGATATTTTTGCCTCAAAGAGACTTTGTCTTTAGGAAAGAAAATAGCGACATTAAAGTCACTTTTTTTATGAAAAGCAGATGCTACAGCACCACCAGTATCGCCAGATGTTGCAACTAGTATTAATTTTTTTTCATTCCTTTTGACTTTTTCAAGATTTAAAAAATTAGCCAAAAATTGAGCGCCGAAGTCTTTGAATGCGGCAGTAGGACCATGAAAAAGCTCCATTAAATAGCAATTTTCTCTATGGTTAAGTTTTTTAAAATTTAAAGGAAAATTAAAGGAGTCAGTACATAATTTATAAATTTCATCGTCGGTTAAAAAAGAATTTAAGAAAGGACTCAAAAAGGTACTTGCAAATTCTTGCAAACTCATCGATCTAAGTTCTTTTAAGTTGTTAAATTTAGGGAGAGATTTAGGGATATATAAACCTCCATCCGGTGCTAAACCAGTTTTAATAGCAACATCAACACTTACAGCTTCATTGCTTCGTGTGGAAATTATATCCATATTATTCAATATTAACTGGAAGCTTATACACAGCAAGCATAGTTGATAATCGTAAGATGTCGGAAAATATACCTGCCGCTGTAACTTCAGGACCTGCGCCTGGTCCAATAATAATCAAGGGATTAGAAGTATACCTTTTAGTTTTAAACTGAAAAATATTATCTGTCAGGCTTATATTAGAAAAAGAATGGTCGTGAGAAAATTCCTGCAATGAAACTTCATAGCTTGGATTTTCTATATCAATTTTTACCGCATAGCGTAACTTTTTATTATTACTCTCAGCTTTAGATAAATAGGGGTCAATTAAATCATTTAACTGATCTAGCTTTGACATAAAGCTGTCTAAAGGGACATCTTTTATAGCTTCACGTATAAGGCTTTGCACTTTAACATCACCA
>Ga0114996_10000398_pt1 | contig 60758 bp, 60 predicted proteins | sample ArcticOcean_MG_C_4_FD_87039 | JGI IMG/M metagenome (GOLD analysis project Ga0114996, IMG submission 87039) | Marine microbial communities from western Arctic Ocean - ArcticOcean_MG_CB4_134 | ecosystem: Environmental > Aquatic > Marine > Oceanic | place: Arctic Ocean: Canada Basin | collected...
GGATCGCTCACATACTCTGGCGTAACTCCGTTAGTGTCGGGCACCTCACTTGCGGAGATGACCTCAACATTCTCAGGAGCTTCCGCGGTCGGCTGAATCAACTCTATCTGCTGGGCCTCGATGACCTCAAGTGGTTCAGCCTCGACCTCTGGGACCTCAAACTTGGTGACGAACTCGGGGGCGTCCTCGGGCTTGAGTTCGTATTCCTCCTCATCGGCGTCGCTAGGATCATGCATATCGGTGAGAGCGAAGCTGGGCTTCTGCTTCGTGACCACTGAATCGTCCTTACCATACTGCTTGACATCTATGGTAACCTCATCCATAGTAAAGGCCGCATTACTCCAATCGATGATTTCGCCGTCATCACCTTCGTCCATTTCCTCTAAAAGCTCGTCGAAGAGGTCGGTGGCGATCTTGTCACCCACTGACGCATCCTGTTGGTGAGAGGGTTTTTGCAACTGATAGAAGCAACGTGAGCAGGACTCAGCGTCCTCATGGTTGCGCTGCTGGCAAAGCGGACACTCAACCCCCTCATCCTCTCGCTTTCGCCATGATTTGAATCGGTCGAACACCCTGAACCCCCCCTTGGATGGCCAATCTCGTTGAAACGTTCCGTATAATCTTCACCCGAAGTTGGTCGCTCACTGTCACAGACGATGGATAGGAAAATCTAGGGAATCGTGATGTGATGGAGTGTGTGCCGCAGGGGTGTGACAGACGAGTCTGAGGAGTTGCCTGCGCGCTTCAATCGTAGTCAGGACCATCATGAAGCCTATCTGAATCTGATAGGATGGGAATTGGAGGACGAGTTATCGATTACAGAGAAGAGGTTGCTAGATTGGACTGACAGCAGGCTCGCTGCAAACGGTATTGCCCTGTTCGACCTAGTGGCGAAAACCGATGGCTGGCTGTTCGGTCAGCGTATCGTTAAACTGCAGCGACGAGATCGGCAGGCCTTCGGAATGCATCGCTTCAGGCAGGGTGACATAGTCATGCTAAGTCGTCGGAATCCACTCTCTGAGAAGCCTGTCGATGCAATAGTCAGCAACCGTTCCAGACACTTCATCCGCATCGTTCTCCCGGAGCCCCCAACCGACCTGCGAAAGGATACCTGGAGGATAGATAGGGGGGCCAACAGAATTGCGCACGACAGGATGCGTGACGCTCTGAACTCGTTATTTGAGGAGGACGGTGGTGCTCCACTGCGAGACCTCCTGCTCGGGGGGGTCCACGACCCGGCCGGCACTGCCTCACTGGCCCCTCAACTCGGAGGCGCCCGGGCGCGCCCTGTCTCTCTGGCTTCCGATCTGAACAAGGTGCAGCACGAAGCCGCTCAGGCGGCTATGGACAGTCGCATGACTCTGATACAGGGGCCGCCTGGGACAGGTAAGACCCACACCGCAGTTCGGATACTCGAGGCATGGGCCAAGCAGGACATCGGGACCATTCTGGCTGTTGCTGACTCCAACGTAGCTGTGGACAATCTACTGGAGGGACTGCTCTCTCTCGGTGTACGAACCGTTCGTCTAGGACAGCCAGTCAAAGTGCGGGAGAGCCTGCGTGAGGCCACCATGGATGCCCAGATGGAGGAGCATCCACTTCGTCGCGACCTCGATCACTTGCTTGAGTCTAATGAGAAACTCTCTCGCCGTGTCAAGGGGATGAAAGGTAAGGAAAAGGGTTTGACACATCGTGATATTAGCAGAGGATGGAAGGAGGTCCGCAAGATAGAGTCGCAGATGCGTGATGACATTCTAGATCGTGCGCAGGTGTTGTGCTGCACCTGTATCGGCTCGGGTCACGAGCTCCTTGATGGTCGAAGATTCTCGCGAGTCCTCATAGACGAGGCCACGCAAGCCACCGAACCCGCCGCATTGGTGCCGCTGGTCCGCGGAGCACGTCAGATTGTGCTGGTTGGAGACCATCGGCAGCTTCCCCCTACTGTCATCTCTCAGCGCGCGAAAAATGGAGGGTTAAGTCGCTCGCTATTCGAGCGTATGGTGGAGGTCGGAATCAGCCCCCATCTACTGCGCATTCAATACAGGATGCACCCAGCAATCTCCGCGTTTCCAAACGAGCGTTTCTACAATGGTAGGCTTGAGGACGGTGTCGAGGCCTCAGACAGAATCACCCCTGCAGGACTGTTGTGGCCAGACTGGGAATGTCCGATAGCTTTCCTGCCAATCAAGGGAGGGGAGGTCAGATCCCCCGACGGCACCTCGAAGGAGAATCCGACTGAGGCTTCCTGGGTGGCTCAACTGCTTGAGGGGTTGATGAACGGTGGCGAGCTCAGACAGGATGATATCGGCATCATCACGCCTTACGCCGGCCAAGTCAGGGCAATTCGAGATAGTGTTCCCACCAGATACGACGAGGTCGAGGTCCGTACCGTGGACGGTTACCAGGGCCGGGAAAAAGAAGTCATCCTGTTTTCGTGCGTGCGGTCAAACAGCCAGGGCAACGTCGGCTTCCTCTCAGACTCTCGACGGCTCAATGTCGCCCTGACTCGAGCCAAGCGCGGACTTATCGTCATCGGGGACCCTGAAACACTGCGCTACGACGAAGATTGGGCGGCCTGGCTGGAACACGTGCGGAGTCGCAACCTTGAGGCATGGCACTTGCTCGGAATGGCCTGAGGGTGCCTATGTCGGACCATGACTCGCCAATACAGATGAATTCCGGTAGCGGTACGCTGGCCCAGCAGATTGTCTCCTCCGAACAGGGTCACTGGTCGGTGCCGGACGGTGCAATTCTGGCTTCAGGGGTCAGAAGGACTGCATCTTTCACCGTGGATGTAGTGATAGTAACGACGATACTGATGGTTGTCACAGGAGGAAGAATCATCGATGCCTGGAACCTTACACTGTGGTCCTCCGCGGACTTCCACTACGCTCTCGCTCAGGCCTTCGTGGTGCTGGCGGCCCACTGGCTATACTGGAGGCTTACTGGCGTCGCCTACTCACGTTCTCTGGGTCAGCGCATGCTCGGTCTCGCGGTGGTAGCCGAGGACGGTTCAGGCATGACTAGTCAGATGTGGGATGCGCGAGCCCTGCGCAAGCTGCTCTACCTCATACCTGTACTGAACTTGTACTTCGGAGCCTACGATCTGGCTAGGATATCGCAACGACACACGCATCAGTCCAACATCGACCTAATCGTCTGTTCAATCGTGGTGCACGCAGACTCGCTGCCGCCAGCGAGCAGGCAACACATCAGATAGGAGAGAGTATGGAAGAAGCGGTGCGGCGCGTGCTCGCAGGAGACTGTATCGTCTATCCAACTACCACTCAGCCTGCTCTCGGCTGCCTGCCAGAACCCACCTGCCTCGACCAGTTGTATCGATTGAAGGGGCGGGAGTCTGACGTGCCTGTAAGCATCGGTGTCGCTAGTCTGACTCAGGCCGAAACGCTTGTCGAGGTTCCCGATGGAGTCAGGGAGCTACTCGGTAACTTCCCCGAGGGCTCACTGACAGTGATTCTCAGGGCCCACAATACACTGGATTCCCGACTCGGTGGTGACAGCGTCGCCATCCGAGTGGTGGCTCACCCGCTCGCCAAGCGTCTGCTGGAAGCAACCGGTCCACTGACAGCGACCAGCGCAAACAGGAGTGGCGAGTACCCCGTAACTGATTGCGACGAAGCTGCACGACTCCTTTCAGACGACGGTGATACTATCGGGTGCGTGCCTGGATTTTGTCCGAGCGGAAGCCCCAGTACATTGATAGTGTGGTATTCAGTCTATGATTCAACCGAGTCAAGGGATATCGAGGTTCTCAGAGAAGGGTTAGTTAGCGAATTAGAGGTCAGATCATGGTTGAGGAAGAGGACCTGAAGCAGTGGCGGGACGCCGGTCACGTCGCACGAAGGACCTTGGACGGAATCAAGGGAGAGATTATCGCTGGAAAGCACTGGAACGATGTCATTGATTCCGCAGAGCGCTTCATCAGGAGGCATGGTGGCCATGCCGCGTTTCCGGTCACCATCTCAGTCAATGACATGGCTGCGCACTACACGACTAACAGCCTGTTGAATCCGCCCGAGGGGTTCGAGGGCGAGATGATTTTTGAGAAGGGCGACTTGGTGAAACTCGATGTTGGAGTACACATCAATGGCGCCGTCGCCGACAATGCCCTGACTGTCGAAGTAGGTGGGGGTGGCAACCACACCGAACAGATTCGTGCAGCCGAGGAGGCGCGCGATGCCGCCATCGAGAAGATGCATCCCGGCACTCCCTGGCACAAGATCGGCGCTGCCGCCGGGCAGGTTGCAAAGGATGCTGGCTTCGAGCCGATACGTAACCTCTGTGGGCACCAGTTGGAGCGTTGGAACCTGCACGCCGGGACTTCGATTCCATCGTACGCCTGCGGTTCCAAAAACTCTGGATTCAAGGGCTCTCCCGAAATCGGTGGGATATACGCCGTCGAGCCCTTCAACACGACTGGTGGATCGGGGATGGTGGAAAACGTTCCTCCATCCAATTCGTCAAACATCCTGAGGGTTACTGGTGATACCAAGATTCGCAAGGCGTTGGCCAAGGGCAAGGTCAAGCCGCTCGGTGCGACCATGGCTAGATACATCGAGGAACGTTACAACACCCTCCCTTTCGCAGAAAGGTGGGCCTATCCGCTGCTGGAGAGGCCGTTTCCCGAGGAGGAAGCAGAAGCGCTCCGTCGAAAGTGGGACGCATTGATCAAGAAACTCACTTCTATTCGTTTCTTAGAGATTTACGCCGCGTTGCGCGATGCAGATGGAGGAAACGTCGGACAGTTCGAACACACGGTGCTCATTACCGAAGGCGGCCCGGAAGTGCTCACTGTACATTAACAGGCTTGCAATACATCGTTTTACCCAAAATTGCGGCAGTTTCTCACAACGATTATTTATTGCCGGCTCCGATGGGCCTCCGTACAGGGACGACAGGTTCTCGCTGAGTGCATCCCATCCCCTCGCTTTTATCTCTCGCCCTGTACACCTCAATCGGGCTGCTGCAAGGCAGTACAAAGGCCTGTGAGAGAGTATCTAGCAGACAAAAGTTCCATTCGTACCACCACCATCTCAGAGTGTGGAACCCATAGGCGAGTGGACTGTAGCCGGGCTCAAGGTCGAGCTCAAGGAGCTCGGACTCTCGAACACTGGGGACAAGGAGAAGTTGTACGATCGTCTGCTTGAATATGAGGGAGATGAGAAATGGGACGAAGATGACTGGGATGAGGGAAATTCAGGATTCGACGCATCTGAACTGGTGGCCTCACTCACGGAAGTCGCCCTTAGGAACCGTGTAGTCATCGCAGCGGTGCTCGGTGTAGCTATGCTGGTTGCAGCAGTTGTAGTAGCCGGGCCGGCTGTCCTCGACATGGTCATGCCGGACAAGGAGGCCGAACCCGAAGTGAATGTGTGGGTGTTTACCCACGAGGAGCGAAACCAGACCGATATCCAGTCCTTTTTCGTGAATGACGACGCCACCGAGAATGTGGTCCTGAGCATTCCACTGCCACGTAACATATCTAGCGTCTATATCGGGGCCTACTGGGGAGAGGAGGATGAGCAGCCAGGAGGCATAGTGGGATGCGACAAGGTTACGGTGGAGGTCTACGATTCCTCAGTCAACAAGTCGAACCAGTACTCGCTGTCGAACACCGATGCCATGAGTCAGGACTGTGATGCCGATAAAACAGAGCCGTGGGACAAGATCTGGTATCAGTACACACTTGACCTCCCCAACATAACTGGTTTCGAAGGCACGCAAGAGGAGGCACTCGCACTGTGGGAGCAATACAACGGAATTGGTACAGGGGAATGGCGTATCGACGTTAGCGTAGATGTCTACACAATCTGGGGCACAGTGTGCGACTGCGAGGACGGTGAGGAGGTCAGGCTAACCATCTCTTACATTGAGTATACAGTGAACATGGCGAAGGTTGCGCCACCGGACTCCACCGAGTAATCAGTCCGCTTCCGATCCGCCTACTGAGCCGTACAGAGTCACTGCTATGATAGCGGCCAGTACAAGGAATATGCCGATGACTTGGTTCTGCGAATGTCCCTCCTGATGGAGTATGACATAACCCCAAACGAGTGTCAGTACCGGCTGCAGAAGGACGGCGAAGGAAGTGTGTGCTGCTGGTAGGCGCGGTAGAGCATATGCAATGGCCAGCCAACCAGCTACCTGACAAAGCATTGCAAGAACGATGAGCCATCCGTGGCCGGGCCAAGTTGGTTGTAATTCCAGTGGTTCTATGGCTACGCTGCTTAGAGGTAGTAGGCCGAGGACTAGTAGTCCTAGGGCGGCACCGGCCGTAGCGTCCAATTGAACTGAAGATGAGGGTGCTAGTTCCCTGTTAGAATACCGAAACAAGATTAGGAATGAGGAGTAAAAGAATGCCGCTATCGTACCGAAAACGACGCCTTTGACGGGATCTTTGCCGTATGGGTCTGTGTCGGCAATTCCTGAAATTAATGCCAATCCGATGATGACTATTGGGAGAGATACCAGAATGGCTTGATTTGGCTTCTCTCCAAACAGTTTCCAAGATGCCAGAGTGACTATGATGACCTGTGAGTTGCCAATCAGTGTAGCGATTCCAATGCCGATGAAAATCATCGAGCTGTGATAAGCTAACATATCTGGAGCTAGAATCAATCCAGCGCCAAAAGCTGTCCATCGTGTGCGTGAGGAGCGTGTGTCTGACTTGCGTACGAGATATGCTAGCAATGCAAGAGCTGGGAGCGCGTACAGCATACGAAAGAATGCCCCGGTAGATGGATTAGTGTCCGAGTAGACGTAGAACACAGGGGAGAACGAGATAATCACAGCGCCGGCCAGCGCTATCAGCATGATTTGACGGTCTGAGTCGACCGCCATAGCCGGCCACCTACTCTGATTCGCCGTCCACGAGCATCTGCTGGAGATCGCCGCTCTCGTACATCTCCAGAGCTATGTCAGAGCCCCCGATGAGCTCGCCATGAACGAAGATTTGGGGCATTGTAGGAAAATCAGACCACGCGCAAACCGAGGGGATTGCTCGGTGGTCTGAGAGTATGTTAATGCTGACGAATGGCTGACCGAGTTGCTGCAGCACTGTCGCGGCGCGGTTGGAGAATCCACACTGCGGCTCCTCCGGTGTCCCCTTCATAAAAAGGACTAGTTTGTTGTTGTCGACTATCTCTTGCAACTCCTCTGGTGCCCAATTAAATTCTGTCATATTATCACTCCTTATCCGGCCTGCGGATATGTACTCCAAAGAACTCCACTTCTTCACCATGCGGGTCGAAAGCGGTGTCCCCACTATCTCCAGCCTGCTCGGGAGTCATGCACTTCAGATCTAGTGCATGCACGATGTTCTGCGCAATAAAGGGCTTGAAGTGATTCAGAATTGGTCGCTGTCTCTGTAGTGGTCGCACCCCTTCATAGCTCTCGGAAATCACCCTAACATGAAAGTGGTCACCGCTGCCATGCAGATCCGAAGCCTCGACTTTGGCGTCTAGAACGACCTTGCGGACCTCCTCAACCATCCACTGCTCTGTGACCATCGAGACTCCCCTCGGGGTTGAGTGCTTTGAATGCTCGTCGGGGCGCTACTAATCGAGTGCCGCGGTGATTGTAGCGAGGTTTTCGGCTATCGTGCCACGGTCGTTGATGAGTCCTGATCCCACTACCGCGATGTCTATTCCCCACTCTGCAATCATTGCGGCGTTGTGGTCCTTCACGCCACCATCTATCATCAGCTTGGTAGCGCGCCCTCCAGCTGCAGACTGAGTATCTATGGCTGCGCGGAAGGCGCGCACCTTATCCTCAACCTCAGGCATGAATTGTTGTCCGCCCTTGCCGGGGACAATAGACATCACCAAAACGAGGTCCAAGTCCTGTAAGAAGGGAAAGACATCCTCAGCTGGAGTGTCGGGGTTCAGCACACAACCAACCTGCACTCCGGCGCCGTGCAAAGCCTCGATTAGCGCGGGAAAGTCTCCTACGGCCTCAATGTGGGCGATTACCATATCCACACCGGCGTCGACGTACTGGTCCCATGTCTCCTCAGCATTGGTAATCATGAGGTGGCAGTCAATGGTGACTTCAGAACCGAGTCGGTCGCGCACAGAACGTATCAGAGCGGGCCCGAATGTGACGGTTCGATTGACGACCCAGTTACCGTCCATTACGTCCATGTGTAACCAATCAATACCCGCTGCCACTGCTTCTTCAAGCGTCTCGCCGAGCCTTGTGAAGTCGGCTGTGAGGATGCTCGGCGTAATCTCCATGAGTCGACGGGGGTGGCTTTCGGTTCTCAATCCCTCGGCCCAGCAATGTACGTACTACAGACACAAATTGATAGGATGTGGATGCGGCGGTATGGCTACGGGTGAGCGAATGGGAAAAATAGTGACTGCGAATGATGCGGACTTCGATTTAGTGACGAGAAGCGATGAGTGGGTGTTGGTTGACTTCTGGGCACCTTGGTGTGGACCCTGTAGGATGATTGCCCCCGTGCTCGAGCAAATCGCCGGAGAGCGCGAAATCACCATCGCCAAAGTCAACACCGACGTCAATCACCTTTCACCCGGGAAATACGGCGTCAGGGGGATTCCAAACCTGATTCTCTTCCGTAACGGCGAGGTCGTCGACAGGCTGTCCGGTGCCATGCCAAAACCGGGGATGGATGACTGGTTGAACCGTCACATGGCCTAGTCGGACGCCTCGCGCAACCTACGAGCTCTCTCCTCATGCGGCGCGCCGACCTCCCTCAGGAGCCTTGCTCGTAGCGCCTCGTGCAACCACATGCCGTCGCTGAGTTCCAGCATCAGTCCCCTCTCGAGCAAATCAGCTGGAGGTGGCCCGTCGATTCCGGCGGCCTTCGCCAGGACGCTCCACGGAACTGGGCGCTCGGCGACCGCCAGCAACGCGAGGGTTTCTCTGCGATCTTCAGGTAGTACATCGAGAATCTCCTCGTCGAGGAAGCGCAACCAGTCTTCGTGCAGGGTCTGGCCATAGAGTTCGAGCAACTCGACCGCCAGTGGGTGACCACCTGTAGCTCGGTGTATCTCCTCGGCTGGGGCGTGACTAGGTAGGTCAAGAGAGTCTAGCCAAGCCGATATCTCGTCCAGAGAAAGGCCGGAGAGTGCAAGCTCCTCGATACGTCCACGCGTGTGCACATCGCGCCTATCGTAGAAAGCGAGGTTTGTCCGCGAGACCAGCAGCAGCCGCATGGCCGTTGACTCAGCGACCTGCAGCAGGGCGCCTAGCAGATGAGTTCCCTCGGGGCCGATGTTGTGGACGTCATCGAGAATCAACAACATCTCGCTGCAAGGAACGCCGCAACGCCCCTCTTCATCCAGCATGTGGGCGGATAGGCGACGACGGTAGAGGTCCAGATCTAGTCGGGCTCCTGGCTTGAGGGGGAGAGATTCGAGTATTCCATAGGGGTCGGATGAGTCTTCATCCGGACCAATGCCGAGCCTGTGCAGCAAGCTCGTGGCGATGCCCAAGGGTGAATCCCAGGGTTGACACGGATAATACATCACTTCGAGACCGGGGGCCCTCTCTAGCAGCCCGTCGAGCCAATGCGCGGTCAGAGTGGTCTTGCCGCACCCGGCAATTCCAGAGAGTACGAACATCGGGGCGCTGGACGCGTACCAGTCGTCCAAGCGAAGTTTCTCTGACGAACGGCCGTGCACGGTTCGGGTCTGAGGAGGTCGGGTGTGGTATGTCGAATGCGCCCCGGTGAGAAGCGAGAGCGAGCCAGGGGGTGGAGTCGCAACATCGTCGGATCTGACGATGGCTCCGAATCGTATGTCACCGAAGTTCAGCACCCCTTCGTGCTGCGCGTGCATTAGCACCTGAAGCAATGTCAGGCCGGCCTTCAACCTCGCTGCCGCCTCATCGGCGCGGACCTCGAGCAGTTTGCCCTCCCTGCTGCGCAACAGTATCGAGGTTGAGTGGAGTTCGTCTATCCGCTCCCGTGCCTCGGCGCGACCCTGATCGGTCAACTGCCAAGTCTTCTGACGGCGGTCGCCCCCCCTGACAGTCCGAGTGTGCTCGGTAACCCATCCGTTGGACATCAGATCTCGCATAGAGCGGGAGACATTTGGCGGGTGCAGGGCGCATATCTCGGCTATTCCGGGACGAGTCATCTCCTGAGTGACGAGATAGTGGTCGGCTTGGTGGTCCTGCTCCCAGAGGTGCAGCAGGATGCGATCAACCACAGGGACACTGATCCTGATATCGCTGCGTGCCATGCGTCTTGCCGAGAGATGCGGTGCGCATCAAGCGTTCGTAAGGCTGCGCCCCCGCGCAGTTGTGCATTGGTCATATTCAAGAGAAAGGGGACTCAGCGCGTCACATGGACGAATCCACGCGGTCCAAGTTACTCAGCCTACAGCGCATGGAGGCCACTGAAGCGGAAGTCTACCGCCGTCTCGCCAAGATGCAGGTCGATCCCATGAACCGATCCATACTCGAGGGCATCGCCTTGGAGGAGGAGAGGCATGAAGCCGTGATAGGGAAGATGACGGGGGAGGAGGTCAAGGCTGACATGAGTAAAGTCAGAAGGCAAATTATGTTGGCTAGGCTGTTCGGGTTCACCTTCTCTGTCAAAATGATGGAGGCAACGGAGCAGGATGCTGCTGCTGAATATCGCGAACTCGGCTTGCACGAGATTGCCGATGAAGAGGAGGCTCACGAGGAGAACATGATTGGTATGCTGGACGAGGAGCGTCTGCGCTACTCGGGTAGCGTAGTCCTTGGGATGTCTGACGCCCTCGTAGAACTTACTGGGGCTTTGGCAGGGCTCACCTTCGCTTTGCAAGACCTGAATTTGGTAGCACTGGCCGGATTGGTAACGGGAATCGCGGCGGCATTCAGCATGGGTGCCTCTGAGTACCTGTCCTCGCGTGCGGAGAAGAAGAGTGAGTCGGCCGTCAAGGCTGCGTTCTTCACCTGGATTTCTTACCTAGTCACGGTCTTCATGCTAGTCTCCCCCTATTTGTTATTCCAAGCCGACAGTCCTGATTTCCAAGGCTTAGAACCTCATGTCCAGGCTCTGCTATGCACCTTCGCGATAGGTCTGCTAATAGTCGCGGTGTTCAACTTCTATGTCTCAGTGGTCGAGGAGGTCTCTTTCAGGAGTAGGTTCATGGAAATGGCTGGTATTCTCGGTGTGGTCAGCCTAATCTCGTACGTCATAGGAATAGCCCTCAGAGGTATGCTTGGAATCGATGTCTGAGTCAATTACCGACTCCGCAACCTATGTGTCTGAGACCGCTCTCGCGAAGCCATGAGCGCATACGACGAACTGCTTGAGAGATTGAGGGACATAGACCTGATTGGCCAGATTGGTGGTTTGGTGAGTTGGGATCAGGAAGTACTGATGCCGCCCAAGGCTGCAGGCCTCAGGGCCGAGCAGCTGGCTTGGATCTCCAAGACCGGCCATCAGAGGTTGACCAATCCTCGCATCGGGGAGCTGCTCGATGAGTTGGAGGTCACTGACGGCCTCAACGACGTACAGACCGCTAACGTCAGGCTGGCCCGCGAGTCATACGACAAGGCGACGAAGTTACCTACAGAATTCGTTGAGGAGATGGCCAAGCACCGCTCGAAGGCGCAAATCTCGTGGAGTGAAGCACGTGCGAAGGACGATTTCTCGATTTTTCGCGACGATCTCGCCAAGTCCATTGATCTCGCTCGTCGAAAGGCCGACTACCTAGGCTACGACGAACTACGGTACGACGCACTCCTCGACATCTACGAGAGTGGTCTCACTGTAGCCAGAGTAGATCCATTGTTCGCTGGATTACGCGACAACGTAGCTCCCCTAATCAAGGCGGTTGTCGAGAGTGGTAACCGCCCGGACATCTCGTGGGTGGAGGATAACTCATGGGAACAGCCGGGTCAGGAAGCGCTGAGCCAAGGCGTGTCTGAAGCGATTGGTTTCGACTTCTCCGCCGGCCGGCGAGATGCTTCGACCCATCCATTCTGCGGTGGGCCTAACCCCGACGATGTCCGCTGGACAACCCGTTACAGCGAATCTGATCCATTCGGCTCGCTGTATGGCTCGATGCACGAGACGGGTCACGGCACCTACGAACAGGGGCGCCGGCGAGACCTTGACTTCCAGCCCGCCGGCGAGGCTAACGGACTCGGAGTTCATGAAAGTCAGAGCAGGTTATGGGAGAATCAAATCGGCCGCTCTCGCGAGTTCTGTGAGTGGGCCCTGCCAATGTGGCAGAAGCACTTTCCCCAGAACATGGATGGAGTCGATTCGGAAGCGCTGTGGCAGGCAGTCAATCTTGTGGAGCCGAGTCTGATTCGCGTTGAGGCCGACGAAGCCACCTACAATATGCACATTATGATCCGTTACGAAATCGAGAAGAAACTCATCGCGGGTGATCTCGAAATCGACGACCTCCCAGACGCATGGGACGACATGTACGAGGAGTTCCTCGGCATACGAGCGCCGAACCGCACTCTTGGAGTACTGCAGGACATCCACTGGTCCATGGGCGCCTTCGGCTACTTCCCGACCTACACGCTTGGCAACCTGTACTCTGCGCAGTTGCTTGCAGCGGCCCGTAAGGACTTGCCTGACCATGATGAGCAGATGCGGCGTGGCGAGTTCGCACCCCTGCTGAACTGGATGCGTGAGCACGTGCACCAACGAGGGAGTATTCTCGAGCCAGCGGACCTGATCGAGGAAGCCACTGGATCCCCCCCCTCTCCAGACGCCTTTGTAGACTACCTGAAGGACAAGGTCGAGCAACTTTACGGCGTTTCTGCCTGACTCGTTCACGCGAAAGCCCGATAGCGGGGCGTCATGGTCTGACGCCATGGTCCTGCATACACTCGAGTCGGTCTCTTCGTTTGAGCGAGAGCTCGGCAGCGCCTGCACCGTTCTGAGGATTGATGGTGACAACTTGCTGGGAGGCTCGCAAGAGGGCGTTCTGGCCTGCTGGTCGGTAGATTCTGGGAACGAGCGATGGAGAGTCGAGGTGAACGGGCCGATTAGTGACCTCGCTATGATTGATAGTCGCGTCTACGCGGCAGCCTCCTCGGACCTACACGCGCTCGACGCAGATACTGGAGATATCATCTGGAGTCGTTCGCTAGAGGGAGCGAGTGATTTCGTCCAAGTTTGGAAAGGCGTCGTCTGGGCGGCTTCGTCTGTGTACGAGATTGAGATTTCAGACTACACCGAGTCGACTGTGTGGATGTTCGACCCCGAGGGTTCGCTTCAGGAACACTGGACGTTTTCCGAGCGCGCCTGGCACTTCGGTCTGCACGATGACGGAGGAGTGCTGCTGGGGCTGGGTAGACCACGCTGCGGGCTCCTTCGAATCCAAAGCGGCGAGGGCGCATCACATCGCCCCTTAGAGGGAAATAGTCCTGTGACTGTCGGTGCATGCGACTCCGAAGGACGCTTTCTAATCGGACACTCTGACGGCAGGGTCTGCGTGGTGACCGACTCAGTCGATGAGCCTAGCGAGGAGCGGTCTTCGCCTGTTCGAGCAATCTGCAGCTCCGGACAGGACTGGTTCTCAGGGCACGAATCGGGCGAGATTGTCTCAAGTCGCGGCTGGGTAGACACAGCGCCAGGTGCTGTAGAATCACTTGCAATGGGTCCTTCTGGCTCCAATGGCAGAGGAATCTGGGTATCGAGATGGAACGGTGAGACGTCGGGCGTTACTGTCTTGGAAACCGCTGAGGGTAGCATACTCCTAGAACTTAGACACTATCACCGCATAAGACACCTCCAATCAACAGATGGCAACATCGCCTTAGGCGACTCCAGCGGGAGAATTCTCCTGATTGAAGAAGCGTTTCTTTCGAGGCGCCTCAAAGGGATCGTGGAGGGAACTGACGATAACGAGCGTAGAAGCCAGTTGATGGAACGTTTGAGGCGCCTCAGAGGTGCATGAAATCCAGTGGAAATTAACATTCTAGACCATCGTTTCCGGTGGACTGCGGCTTTATTCACGAAGGGTTTATGTATCCCTCCTCTCCCTGTCAAACTTGCCGCTTCTCTGGAGTGGTGTGGGGGCGCTTCGGCGCGACCCGCGGGCCACAGAAACTGAGCCGCGAAAGAGCGGCGGCAGAACCCGGGATCCGGACGCAAGGAAGGGGAACGGGAGAAGAGTTGGAACGCCATATGGGCGGGAAGACGACGGGAGAACCGAAGAGGACAAGAGTGGAGAGAACTGGAGAGAACTGGACGAAAGGAAGGGGAAGGAAGGGGAAGGAAGCTGGAGGAAACGGAGGAGGAAGCTGAGGAAAACGTATAGCGAACCGGCAACGGGGAAAACACAAACCAAGGCAGAGTACTATCCCGAGGAGATACGCGTGGAAGGGGGAGGAGAACGAACCTGGAAGCGGTGTGAGGAACGAAGTGGAAAAACCGACGGGAACCGGACGCAAGGAAGGGGAAGGAACGGGGAAGAAGCGGAGTGAAACATGAGTGGACAAGGGCGGAGAGATCCGTGGAGGAAGCTGTATCGGACCGTGGAGAGAACTGGAGAGAACTGGACGCAAGGAAGGGGAAGGAAGGGGAAGGAAACGGAGAACGCGAAGGGGGGGGAAACGCCCCTAGAGAGAGAAGATGAGTGAAGAGGAGAGAACTGGACGCAAGGAAGGGGAAGGAAACGGAACGCGACAAAGGGGCACTAGAGGTCCCGGAGGAGTCTACCCGGAGAAACCCGGGCCGAGAGGCCCGGGGGACACCCGGACCCTGCGGAGTAGAACGGGAGGGGGGAAGCTCCCCCATGTGCGGAACCTCTCCTGCCTGCTCCCACCTGTAATCGGCCCCTAAGATTTTAGTGCAATGTTTGCGGAGCGTTTCACTCCTGAATAATCGAGTGAGGGAATTCCAGTTCCTTCAGTCTCGTGGCCCAATCATATCCTCGGCCTTGACCCACTTGGTGAATTGCTCATCTGTCAGTAGATTGAGCTCGAGCGCGCTCTCCCTGAGTGTGGTTCCTTTCGAATGCGCGTTCTTGGCTATCTTCGCGGCGTTGTCGTAGCCAATGTGAGGATTGAGTGCAGTAACCAGCATGAGTGAGTTCTCGAGATGGGTTGCAATCCTGTCTTCGTTGGCCTCCAGCCCCACCACGCATTTGTCCGTGAACGAGCGGCAAGTGTCCGACAGCAGGCGCACACTGTGCAGGAAGTTATGGATTATCATCGGCTTGTACACATTGAGCTCAAAATTTCCTTGACTGCCTCCAACTGAGATAGCGGTGTGGTTGCCCATAACCTGACAGCATACCATCGTCATCGCCTCTGCCTGAGTGGGATTGACCTTGCCTGGCATTATGCTTGATCCGGGCTCGTTAGCAGGAAGTGAAAGTTCCCCGAAGCCGCATCTTGGACCAGAACCGAGCCATCTGATGTCATTGGCTATCTTCATCAGAGAAGCTGCAAGTGTGTTCAACGCTCCCGATGCGGCTACCAGCGCATCGTGAGCTGCTAACTGTGCGAACTTGTTGTCGGCGCTGACGAAAGGCATCCCAGTGTTGTCCGCAATGTGTCCCGCCACTGTATCGGCGAACTCAGGGTGTGTGTTCAGTCCGGTCCCAACCGCGGTCCCACCTAATGCCAGTTCGAGCAAATCTCCCATAGCGCTCTCAATGCGTGTGATGTCGGCGTCGAGCATGGAGACATAGCCGCCGAACTCCTGCCCTAGGGTTAGGGGGACTGCGTCCATCAAATGAGTCCTGCCAATCTTCACCGTACTCTTGAAGTCCCGCGCCTTGTTAGTCAGAGCACCCCGTAAATGACGTACTGCGGGCAACAATCGGTGATGGGTCTCCTCGGCTGCAGCGATATGCATAGCCGTTGGGAAGGTGTCATTGCTCGACTGGGCCCGGTTGACATGGTCGTTCGGATGCACTGGGGTCTTGCTACCCACTGTGCCGCCGGAAATCTCGATAGCTCGGTTGGCAATTACCTCGTTAGCGTTCATGTTGGTCTGGGTGCCCGAGCCTGTCTGCCATATCCTCAGAGGAAAGTGCTCGTCTAAAGAGCCTGAGATTACCTCATCGCAGGCCGCTGATATCAGTGAACCGATGTTGAGGTCCATCTGTCCGAGGTCGACGTTTGTCTGAGCCGCTGCCTGCTTGAGAACGCCAAAGGCGCGGACGACCGAACGGGGCATGATGTCCTCCCCAATGTCGAAGTTGACTAGGGATCGGGCGGTCTGAGCCCCGTAGTACCTGTCTGCTGGGACCTCAACCTCCCCCATCGTGTCCTTCTCTATCCTGATGGCATCAGGTTTCGCCCTAGCACTGCGAGCAGCAGCAATTGGCTCCCCGGTACGCTCCTCTGACTCAGAATCAAGCGAGTCCTGGATCATTCTGGAGATGGTTGCTGAACGACCCTTCTCTCGACCCTTGCCTACTCTGCGATCGAGCCTCTTAGCGAGGTCTTCTGGTATGCTTATACTGACTATTCGGCGGTCTCCAGCACGATGCTTTGCCATATTTCGCATCGCGTTAATTGGTTATTAATAAACATAGACTGTATGCCTGCAGTGCAACGTATTGTTTGGTGACATAAACCCATTAGCGGACTAAACTCGCTCTACACTGATTATCTTCTGGGGGTCGTGTGGCCTGTCACCGGGTTTAATGTCACAATTCTCTATCCTGTACACGTTCTCCATGCCCTCGATGACCTCTCCGAACACCGCATGGTTCCCATCGAGCCATGGAGTTTGCACAGTGGTGAGAAAGAACTGCGATCCGCCCGTGTTTGGACCCGCATTCGCCATAGAAAACAGTCCCGGACGGTCGTGCCCCTTGGCTAGTGCCGATGATTCGCACTGAATCTTCCACCCAGGTCCACCCGTACCGGCTCGGCCATTGTTAGGATCCCTTGAGTGAGGGCAGCCGCCCTGAATCATGAAGTCCTTGATCACTCGGTGAAAGTGCAGGCCGTTGTAGAACCCGTCATCTACGAGCTTGAGGAAGTTTCCTGTGGTCTCAGGGCAGTCCTCGGTGTACAGTCCAATCATTATCTCTCCAGCGCTGGTTGTCATCTTGACTACAGTAGGCATGCAGTTGGGAGCGCTCACAGGCACAAGAGCATATGTGTGCCGCCCTAATCCTAATGATGGGGGTTCGCAACTGGTCCAATGTGAGTACAGCTAGCGACTACGACTGCCCCAAGTGCTCGAAGAAACTGAGAGTGGAGTCAGCCGAGGGAGTAGATGGTGTAGATCTGTTAGTATGCACCAAATGTTGGGGTCTCGCAGTACAGGCCAAGACGATGCACGGGGTCGTCCCAGACGAAGTACGGAAGAAAATAGAGGACACGGGAGTAAAGCACCCAGAAGGGCACAGTTGCCCGGTTTGTCCCTCTATGATGTTGGAAATAGCGGTACCCAAACCATTCGGATCAGAAGACCGGGCGAGCGATCACGACGTGAAGATAGACATCTGCGGGGACTGTGCCACAATCTGGTTTGACGCGGGTGAACTAGACACCCTGAACGGCATCAAGCCGAAACTCCGAGAGGTGAAGATGGGGAAAAGTGCCGTGAAGATGGAGGCCCATGTAAACCCCGAAAGCACGCCGGTGACGATGAGGAGGGGGGCGGGAGCAATACTCCTTCTCATCGGTCTTGGTTTGGCTTGGAGTGGGACTTTCTGTAGCTTGGTCCTAGGCTTACTATTGGCAATAGGAGGGGGCATTCTCGCCATTACCACGGCCCCGGAGGCTGGTCTTGAGGGAGGTGCCTGCAGCCGATGCGGCCTCAACAAAACGATTGGTTGGACTTGCCAGAGAGCTGGTTGTGAGGCCCCCATCTGCACCACCTGCAGGTCGGTGGGAGATGATCCGGTCGAGACATACGTGAAAACTCTAGGCGGTGGGGCGTTGGTGGTGGCAGGAGGAGTGCTTGGCATTGGCCTCCTTTTCATCACAGAGGGGGCCGCAGGAGAGGCGGGCTTCATCCCAGCGGCTCTGGGGGCAGAATTGATTTTTGGTGACGATGAGGAGAAGGAGGGTTTGCTGGTCTGCAAGAAATGCAAGAAGGAGATGGGCGCCCTTCAGTTCGTCACTACAGAAACAAAGAAAATTCCTAAGGGGGAAAAGAAAGAGGAAAGAGGGGGGCCTTGGGATGTCGTCGATGCTTTCACCGAGGGAGTGGAAGATGCTGAGTCAAAGAGCACTAACACTGAAGATTACCTAAAATCACAGATTCACTGTCTACACATTTCCAAGGGGCGAATCGGCGAAGGGAAGACTGTCAAAAAGTGCCGACGGATGGTATATCGACAGTCCGGTTACTGCTACATGCACCAGCGAGACTAATCAGGCGACCATGGAGCCAAGGAGCACCCCGTCGGGTAGCTTGAGCAAGCGAACTGTGCCATCGGGATCGAGTGCCCCAAGAACGAGGAACTGGGAGACGAATCCCGTTGGCAGGGTCTTGTCACCGAGATTGACTGCTCCTACCACAGTGCGGCCAATCAACTGGGCTCGCGAGTAGTTGGTGATCTGTGCGGAGCTCCATAGTTTCCCGATTACCGGTCCAAAGTTGACGTGAATCTTGTATGAGGGTTTACGCATCTCAGGGAACTCCTCGACCTCGAGAACCACGCCTGCACGCATGTCGAGCTCGAAGTAGGCCGCTGCACCCACATACTCCTTCTTGTCGAGCTTCTCAGGATGGTAGGGCTCGCTCGAGTCGATGATGTGCTGGCTCATTCACCCACCTGCGACATCTGATTTCAGAATCAAAGGTCGGAGATTTATTCCAGCCTCGGCGAACGCCTGCGCCCCACCCTCTTCGCGATCTAGGATGGTGATACATGCGGCGACTTCGCAGCCCATCTCGCTGAGTCTGGCTGCGGCCTGCAGAGCAGAGCCACCGGTCGTGGTCACATCCTCAAGCAGCACTACTCTGTCACCAGACGCAAGACTCGATCCCTCAATACCAGGAGGGTTTCCGGTCTTACGACCACCGCGGCCCTTGGGCTCCTTGCGCACGAGGAAGCCGCGCAGGCTAGATCCTCTGCCCGCCTTGGCAATAGCGATTCCAGTGAGAGGGATTGCGCCGAGCTCGAGGCCACCGACCGCGTCCACACCGCCGATATCTTCTATCTCGGCGTGGATGAGTACGCCAAGTAGATGGGCACAGTCAGGGTCCATCATCACCGGCTTCATGTCGAAGAAGTGAGTGCTTTGACGACCGCTAGCGAGTGTGAATGGTTCGTCGGGAGAGTGAAGATAAGCCAAGTCACGGACCCTGTCGACCAGTCTCGATCTCGCTTCATCCACGCTGGTTGACGCCATCTTCTTCTTCGCTTCGGCTCGGCAGGGGTCGGATGAAGGTTCGCACTCTGGACAGGTCAATTGGCGGGCATTTCAGTGAATGTTCTTGGACGGCCCCCCACAGTACGGGCATGTTCGGCAGCGGAGCGTGTATACATGAGTTCGAATAAAAGGCATGTCGCGGAGTATGAAAAGGCACGCCTGAGCGACGAGTGTGTGTCATACCAGAACTGGTTGGACCGCCGAGCAGACGAGGTCTACCTAATCGCGTCCGAGGCCAGGTCCAAAGGTCTTGATTTCACAGAAGACATCGAGATTCCGCGCACCACCGACCTCGCAAGCAGAACCGAGAAGTTGCTCGAGGAGTATCTCGATGGGATGAACATTGAGGATAATCTACGCAACCTTCTCAGAACCTCCGAAAGAGAGCCTGCAGCCATCGAGATCGCGCTCGATGTAGCAAGAAAGATGCACGCTAGGACCGGTGACATCACCACAGCCATAGACTCCGGACTGAGAGTCGGTCTCGCAGTACTGACTGAAGCGGTTCTGGTGGCACCACTCGAGGGCATCGGCGAAGTTCGCATCATGAACAACGCCGATGGTTCCGAATTCCTATCGATAGACTACGCTGGCCCAATCCGAGCAGCAGGAGGTACAGCCCAGGCACTGGGAGTCCTGATTGGCGACATGATTCGTCGTGAGCTCGGCATCGGCAGATACATCCCGACTACACCTGAAGTGGAGCGGGTCAAGGAGGAGTTCGGTCTGTACCGCGTCGGCCTGCAGTACAAGCCTCCCCCTGAGGAGATAGAAATCATCGTGAGGGCTTGCCCGGTGATGATTAACGGAGAGGAGACTGAGAAGCAGGAGTGCGCGGGCTACAAGGAAGTCCGCAACATTGTGAATTCTAATGGCTCGCATCGTACAAGGATTCGAGGAGGTGTGATGCTGGTCATCGGGGAGGGGCTATGCCTCAAGGCCCCGAAGATCCTCAAGCACACCACGAGGCTGGAGATACCCGGATGGGACTTCATAGCCCAGTTCGTTGGTAAGGGCAAAACCGATGATGATAGTGGCGTAAAGAAGCGTGAGATTGCCAAAGTGAGTCGATACATGGAGGACGTCATCGCCGGACGGCCGGTCTTCGGCGAGCCCTGCGAGCCCGGTGGGTTCAGACTGAGATATGGTAGGAGTCGTGCCTCCGGGCTTGCCGCCGCCGGGGTGAACCCGGTCTCGATGCAGGCTCTGGGAGGATTCCTATCCGTGGGGACTCAGATGAAGACAGAACGACCTGGCAAGGCTTGCGCAGTCACCCCGTGCGTCGATATCGACGGACCCACAGTCCTACTCAGAGACGGTTCCTTCCTCAGAATTTCCACACCCGAGGAATGGGAGGAATGCTCTCATGAAGTTCTCAGCATCTGGGACTCAGGAGAGATATTGTCTGGCTTTGGCGAATTCCTTGAGAACAACAAGGACCTCGTCCCCTCGGCCTACAACAGGGACTGGTGGGCAGCCGACCTCGCGGATTCCCTAGACCACCCCGACAAGGTCGACGGATTCGCTCAGATACTCGGGGTCGAAAGGTCCGAACTACCACCTGGGCTACCATTCAATGGCGCAATCGAGCGAGGCGGTGAGAGTTCTCTAGACCGTAGTTGGCGCCGGCGAGAATGGTCCCTATATCTGCGCGATTTGGATATGAAGTGGGAATCTGCTCGGGCCATGAATCTGGAATATGGTGCGGCGGTCCCTCCTCCCTGGAACCTGTGGTGGTCGGACATGCCAATGTCGTTCGCCCCGACAGTCATCGAGGCGCTTGTGGGCTCGTCCATCGAGAACGGAGCACTGCGCCTACACGATGGCGCCGCCGCCTGGTCGCCAGACGCCTTCATCGAAGACATTGGGCTACCAACCCCCTCCACCGGAGTCTGGCCCCGGTGGACCATGGTGCACAACCACGGCATCCTGAAATCTGTTCTGATGACCCTCGGGGTCGAGCACCACCACGAAGGAGATGACATCGTGATGTCATCGCACTGGGAGGGTTTGGTTGAGGGACTCGGTCTCGAGGTTCGCAGTGGGGCTGTGCGTATCGCAGTCGAGGCCAGACCGCACATCGACGACAGAGTAGGCAGGATTCGCGAAGCGACGGCGGTCATCGCACAAGAGAATGCTCGTCAGGAAGATTTGGATGGTCGTCGAGCGGTCGTCAGAATGAAGTCCGAGACAGCAGCGAGACAGGAGGGGCTCGGAATACAGGATACCGATGCCGTTGGAAAGGCTGCTGCGGAGGAGATCACCGACCCCGGCCCCACCGATACCACAGCCCTTCGTGCTGCGCAGGTTCTACTGGACGAACATGAAGTCGAACGTTCGCTTTGGCTAGTCAGGCGTCTCTCCACACTACGCTGGGAGGACTCTGCACCCTGCAGGGTGGGCTCACGCATGGGTCGACCGGAGAAGGCCGGAGTGCGTGAGATGAAACCGATGGTTCACGCTCTGTACCCAATAGGCGAGAACGGTGGGCCGCAGCGACTGCTGGGTCAGGCCGCCGGCAAGGGCGTCATCCGAGTCGAGATGGGGCCACGCTTGTGCGTCAAGTGCGGGCAAGAGTCCCCACATCTGAGATGCCATAACCGACTGGTCTCAGGAGAGGCGGTTGAGTGCGGAGGACGCACTCAGGTGAGTAAGCGCCGAAGCGGGCATTTCAGGCGCAGGATGGGGCAGAGGACCAGTGTTCCACTTGGTGGTATTCTAGAGGTCAAGAGGCGCGCGCTCGGACTCGATAGAGTGCCGAAAAGAATCAAGGCGGTCAAGGTCCTGATATCGATAGGACAGACCCCTGAACCAATCGAAAAGGGGATACTGCGAGCAAAGCATGGGGTCTCAGTGTTCCGCGATGGCACCTCGCGCTACGACATGAGCGATGTTCCGATTACCCACTTCAAGCCTAGTGAGATAGCCACTCCTTGGAATAGACTGCATGATCTAGGATACTCTCACGACATCTTCGGTGCACCTCTCAAATCGGATGATCAGATGCTCGAGCTGCTACCCCAGGACTTCGTGCCTTCTATCCTAGCCAAGGACCATCTCCTGAACACATGCCGCTTCGTCGACGACCTGCTGGTACGGTTCTACGGGATGGAGCCCTTCTACGAGGTCGCTGACGAGTCTGATCTGGTGGGGCATCTGGCTATCGGCCTCGCACCGCACACATCTGGCGGTGTGCTGTGTCGAATCATCGGTTGGACCAGTGCCTCCGCTGGATATGCTCATCCCTTGTTCCACGCCGCGAAGCGGCGCAACTGCGACGGTGATGAGGACAGCTTGATGATGCTGCTAGACGGTCTGTTGAACTTCTCCAAGTCTATTTTACCCGCGGGGAGGGGCGGTCGGATGGATGCTCCGCTGGTGCTGAGCACACGCATCAATCCAAGCGAGATTGACAAGGAGGCTCTCAACGTCGACTGTTCATGGTCCTACAACCAAGCCTTCTACGAGGCGACAAAGTCGCAGCCACACCCGAGCGAGATAGAAGGGATTGTCGATTTGGTTAGTAACAGGATTGGCACTGTGGGGGAGATTCGTGGGTACGGCTGGACCCATGACTCGGGCCGACTCGACGCCGGCCCGAAGAACTCGTCGTACAAGACCCTCAAGACGATGGAGGACAAGATGCTCGCTCAACTGGCTCTCGGAACTGATTTGAGACCTGTCAGAGCGCAGCGCGTAGCCTCGCAGGTCATCGAATCTCACTTCCTTCCTGACTTGCGTGGAAACCTCATGGCCTTCACACGTCAGAAAGTTCGCTGCGTCAAATGTGCCCATTCGTACCGCAGGATGCCGCTAGCGGGCAAATGCATCCAGACCGTTTCGATGGGCGGTGGTCTGGTCAGCTCGAGAGACGGTGGCAGCACCCTGTGCGGAGGCAATGTCGTTCTGACGGTCTCCGAGGGAGCAGTTCGCAAGTACATCGAGATTACTCGGAACGTCATTGAGAGGTACGGCGTCGACGACTATACCAAGCAGCGCGTCGCTTGGATGACTGACAGCGTTGATTCTCTGTTCAACGACGACACGGTCACTGTGATGACGCTCAACGACTTTGTCTAGTACTCGATTTCTAGGGCCCGTAGGACCTTGTCCATCCACTGAAGCTTCTCCATTTTGGTCTCAGCATCGGTCGCTCCAGACCACCTGCCTACGACATCGGTCCTAGTACCCAACATCGTGATTGCTTCCTTAGGCACGCCCATAGATCGGACCATGCACACAGCCCGGTCCCCGTCGGTGAACCCTCCGGGATTGTGCATGCCGGGAATCGCTGCAGGGGTCTGGTGAGTCAGCACCAGAGGCGAGGGTGTTGATGCCCCCGCAGCTATCTCCAGTAATGACTCCCACTCAGCGACGTTGTCACCGTGGGCGTGCAAGAAGACCGGTATTCCCCGCTTGACCGCCTCGATGATTCCTTGGCCACCGTCACCATCACTAACGACGCATGCCAATCGCGACCAGGCTCGCTCCGCCGTCGAGTCGGGCAGCGTCGAAAGTACGCCTGCGGAGCCGTCGGCTGCGACCAGCAGGACTGGTCGCTCCAGCACTCGCAGAACCTCTTCGGCCTCTACAGCGGCACCGAGGACTGCCACTTCTGTGGACCTGAGTACCATCCTCCGAATCAGGCCGGCCACTGTGGCGGCCCTACGAGGTCGGGTCCAGGCATTAATCTCCGACGCCTCGACCGTTTTGAGCATGGACAGGGCACTGTTGGAATCGGGATCGAGTTTCCATCCGAAGTGCTCGCGGACCTCCGTCTGGATGGCAAGCAGTTCGTCGACGACTGGAAGCAGGTCGGTCGGTCGGTCCATCTAGCCTCACTCCAGTAGAAGGACACGGTGAGTGTTGAATAACCCTCGCGGCCCTATGCTTGCCAATGCCGATGCCGTTTGCACTGCCATCAGTGGAGGACGAGGTCTTGCTAGCTCGCTATCCCTTCCTACCCCAAGGCAGGGAGCACATGCGCAGCGTGCTTGAGAAGAATGGAATCTCGGTTGAGGACCTGATAGACGAGCCTTGGTTGGAGGACGTTAGGACCCAGGGGCGACTACGCCTCCTCGACAGTGTGATGCACAAGGACGGTGCTGACATCGCGACTACTGTCGACATGTCGACAGAGATAGGTAGGATGACCGAAGTGCTTTCGTTCCTACACGCTATGCTAGTCGTCTGCGCCTCCTTCAACGAGAGGCTGCTGGCCCGGTGGATAGAAGGTGAGGCGACTAGGGCCGACCAGTTATTCGGAATGGACTCGGAGAATTTTGAGTTGTTGGCTGCTTCCTACCTGTCAGGAATCAGGAGCGAGAGGGGCTCAGGATCTGCCGAGGTGATTTACTGGATTCCGATGGCCGACTTCATAGAACTGTGCCCGAGAATATCGGGCGCATACTGGCATCTGGCCAATCGGCCGGTCATCAAGGGATGGGTCTGCATGGATGCAGCTGCGGGAGAGAATAGTAGGCAGCGTACTGCGAGGCTACTGAAAGAGAGGATTAGAGAGAACCTGAACCAGACCTGCACAGACAGAATGGACAGGATGAGCGAAGAGTTCGCGGCTCTGTTCGCCGATCCGGTTGAGCGCATCACCGGGCTACTCTCAGAGCGCGTACAGGCAGAGATGCCGATGACGGCTGCGGTTAGAGATGACTGGCCGCCGTGCTTCGAGTCGGCGGTCTCGGAATTGAACCAAGGAGTAAACGTAAACCATGTCGGGAGGGTGTTTCTAGCTGCCTTCTCAAAATCAATTGGGATGTCGCAGGAACAGACATGCTCGTTCTTTGCAAACGCACCTGACTACAGTGCGGACACCACCTCATACCAAGTGAACCAAATCTACGAACGCGACTACACACCGCACGGTTGCTCCGCCTTGAAGACCTCTGCGAGATGCCCGGTACAGCCTGGTGACGACAGGCTCTGCGACCAAGAGTGGTTGAGTCATCCATTGAAGTACATCAGAGCCAAGCAGCGCAGCCGCTATCGCGAGAGTTCGCAGGCCGCGGAAGAGCCCGAAGTCGTCGGAGAAGAGGTCGAGTCGGCCAATTCTTGATATGGGCCAGCATTACATCGCAGCCCATACCGGATGAGTAGGCATGGTGAGGACTCTCGTACTGACTGTCGACCGGGACAACGATCTTGGAGTTAAGGCTGGCATCAGAGGTCCCGTCATCGGTCGCAAGGCCACCCTGACAGCTGCTCTGCGTCTGGGCATAGCCGATCCTGAGGAATCGGACACCAACGCCATCCTTGGTGCCCTGCATCACCACGACAGGTTAGTTGAAAACGCTCAGGGTGATGACGAGATAGAAATCGCCCTACTTACAGGCGATGTCCGGGTTGGTCCGCGCAGCGACCGGGCTGTCGCGATGCAACTGGATGAGGTCATCCAAGAGTTCCAACCAGACTCCGCCGTCCTAATCACCGACGGAGCGGATGATGAGGCTTCTCTTCCCATAATCACCTCAAGGGTGCGCGTCGATCACGTTGAGAAGGTGATTGTGAGACAGTCCAAGGGCATCGAGAGTACCTACTACTACATTGCTAAGGCCATCGATGACCCACGCTGGAGAGCCAAGCTGCTGGTTCCTGTCGCCATCTTCTTGATGATTATCGGGCTTGGCCTCATCATCCCAGGTGGTGGCGCTCTCATCGGCGCGATGCCCCTGTTCATCGGCATCTGGCTGTTCGCCAAGGGGCTCGGCTGGGAACAGCAGTTGGAGCGTCTGATGATTGACATGCGAGAGAGCGCCACCGGAGGAATATGGTCGTCTCTGCTCTGGGGACTCTCAATCGTCTCGGTGCTGCTATCCATCCTCACCGCCTACCAGGTTTTCTCAGCCACGAACATCGAAATTGACGGATACGTAGCCCGGCTGGGCAGTGAATTCAATGTCGACGCGGTGAACAGAGACGTAGCCGTCTGGGCCATCGCCATCAACGAGGCTCTCACTTGGATTATCGTCTCCGCCTTCTCGTTCGCTCTCTCTCTGGGAGTGCTGAGGTGGAAGGAGGGTAGCTTCACCGGACGCAGCGTACTACTGCTGGGTCTGGGGGGTGTAGTGTATGCCTTTGCCAAGGCCGCACTGGTGGTCGTACTCATAGAGATGGGGGGGTCGGACTTCAGCCTCGACTACCAGAGCGTCTCGGACACTTGGGGGATGCCAGTGTTCGCAATCATCGGGTACTACCTTCTGAGGACAGCCGTGCAATCGGTGACTGAGGACGAGGGCACTTTTGGAGAGAACCGGTTCTGGGGAGTCTAATCAGTCCTCGAAGGTCGAGTCCATCATGCACGCGGGGCATGTGACCCTGATTGGGCGTTTCTCTGGGATTCCGAGCGCGGCCTTGCAATGCGGACAGGCGATGGCCTGGGTCGCCTTGTCCTGACGGGCCTTTCCGGCCACGCTGGGGTCGTATCGGAATCGGTATCTGTGGGAGTCGCCTACGAACTCCGGACCTCCCTCTTTCTGCTTCTTGGGTCTCTTGAAAATAGACTCCTTGCGTGGCGCTTCAACAGGAGGTGTATCGGTGGATTGACCCTGTTTGAAGCCGTCGCTCTGAAAGTTTTCTATCTCGACCTCGATCTGCTCGACAGTCATGCCAAGCTCTCTGGATGCCTTGTCTATGGCCAGCTTGCGCTCGTAGTCCGAAAGGCCGATGAAATGCTGCAGTATGACCGCTGGAATCCGAGCCATCCCTCTCCCCGCCTGCCGGAGAGGAATGGTCCCTTTGAATGCCGCCTACCTGCGTTCGCAGAGCAGTATGCCTAAGAGCATCCGATTGCGATTTCATGGTGATGTTTCCGGAGTGCATTGAATGCCGGGGTACTCGGGGTATGTGTGGCATCTCCCCTTGCCCCCTGCTCGCTGACATCCGGGGAAGGCTCCCTGTGGTGCAATCGGGCTCGGTCAGTGAGCTGGTCGGGCCGAGCCCGCCGTCGCTGTTCGTAGGCAGGTACGGCTACCCTGATGTAAGGGCGGGTCCTAGCGCGGCTTGGATCCCAGAAGACTCCGATGACGTGCCTTTGGCCAGCGGTGATCCTGCCGACCTGTTCGGAAGGCCTCTAGAGGAGGTTGCGGCCCGACACGCCAATCTCATCACTGGTGGAAACGTGATGCCTGTCGGAAGCACCGCTTCGCCCGGCGCGATGCTGGAGACCACGCAGGAGATTGCTATGGCCGAGAAGAGCGTGGATGTGGAGCTTGACTTCGCTAGGCCAATCATGGTAGGGAGGAGTCCCACCTTCGACAGCATGAGTACTCCCCTCGGTCCCTCTGGAGAGGTGCTACGAGCCGAGGTCGTCGGTCATGCCAGCATCCCGAGGAAAGTAGATTCGGTTGCCAACGAGAATGACCTGCTGGCTGCCGATGCGATGGGTGAACTGACTGAGGCCTCAATTGGAGAAGCTCAGATATCTCGCCTCCTCTCTTCGGGTCTTCTCGGCCGAGAAGACAGTAGGAAGTTGGTTCCCACGCGGTGGAGCATCACGGCTACTGACGACATGCTTGGAAAGCGGCTTTGGGAGAGAGTCAGGGACCACCCTTCGCTCGACAAAGTGCTGGTCTACGAGGCCACCTATCTCGACAACGTGTTCCACATCATCCTCACACCTGGCCTGTGGGCCTTCCACATGCTAGAGGCCTGGACTCGAGGCAGCGTCTGGACCGGTACAGGAAAGGTGCTAGGGGATTGGGAGGACCTCGAGCCGCGCAATGAGTACGCGCACCAGATAACTGGCGCTTACTACTCGGCTAGACTGGGTGTACTCGAGCATATGGATTCGATGCGGCGCTCGGGGGCCTGCCTCATCTGGCGGGACATCGGTCCTGAATACTGGGCGCCAGTAGGAGTCTGGCTGATCAGAGAGACCGTTCGCGAGGCGATGAAGCTGCCTCCGAGGCAGTTTGATTCGCTCAAACACGCTATCGACTACGTCGCCCCTAGGGTATCAGCCCCAGACGACTTGCGTAACAACTGGTTCGTCAAGAGGAGTCGACAGACGAGATTGGACTCATTCGCCTGATTATCGCAACTTCTTCAGGAATCCGCCTACAATCTCGCTCTCTGCCTTGACTAACTGCTCTGCCACTGTGGACTTGGACAGACCCAGCTTTGAGGCCAAGCCCCTGATTGAGATTCTCTTTGGGGCCTCGTACCAACCGTGACGGTGAGCAACCTTGATTATCCTGTGCTGCTGTAAAGTGGGACCCTTCGGGACTATTCCCTCAGAGGTCTTCGCTGTCGTGACTCTCTCTACAGGTATTGCCTTCCTAATCGCATTCAGGAATGACACCATTGAGGCCTGTCTGCCTGCTACTTGAACGACCAAGCCACTGGAGGTGAAGTTAGTGCCAGCCATCAGAGTCAGGTCTCTGGAGTGAAAGAATCGCCCAATCATGTCCGAATCGAAGTCCAGTACGACGAGATGATGGGTCAGGTAGTCCGAGGACCACTCTTCGAGAATCTCGACGACTGAAATGCCGCCTATGCGGAATCCTGGTGCTGGGCACCCTCCGTCCACGGTTATGCACTCACACATCACACGCATCCTACCGTCAATCTGATCAAGAGTTCCGCGGTAATCCCAACTCACAGCCCGTAGGGCTGCCTGCGCCATCGGTTCATGCTCGATTGAAGGCATGGCGCACTCGACCCTGACTGCCCTCACTACACGCCCCTCAGTTAGCGAGTGAATCGATGAGGTTATGAAAATACTTCACAGATGCTCAATAGCAGTCAGTTTCTCTTTCGGCGTGCCCTTTCCTCGTTTTCCACGATTGCCTTGGCGACCTCAGGAGAGTAGCCTATGTCCGAGAGGTCCCTGACCTGCTTCTCGACTGCAGGAGGGTCTAGAGGAGCCTCAGATTGCATTGCATCGTTGACAGCCCAAGTCTGGTCGGCGAACCCGAGTCTGCCTCGTCCACGCTGTGCTGTCAGAACCATTCCTGCGAGCATAAGGACCGTTGCGCTGCTGATGATTAGTATCATGAAGGCGTTGCTGCGCATAGTATGCAGTATCTTGCCGGAAACGTGATCGTCTTCGAGCGAGTCCATACACCCATCGCCATCGATGTCGCTGTCCGAGGAAGAATCCCAGTTGATTAAGCCCAACGGGCAGTTATCCCTAGTGTCGGGAACTCCATCACCATCGTCGTCCCAGTCCTCAGTCTCGTCATCGCATCCGTCTCTGTCGTAGTCGGAGTTGACCGAAATGCTGGTCGGGCACTGATCCACGTCGTCGGGAATACCATCGCCGTCGTCGTCGTAGTCCACTAAGTCCTCGCAGCCGTCCGAATCATAGTCGGTTGCGAGAGTCGAGACCCAGTCCGAGGAAGGATCGTCCTCGCAGTTGTCGAAGGCTGATTTGATGCCATCATTATCGAGATCGTCGTCCTCGGTGTTGTCGTCACAGCCATCACCGTCGGCATCGATGTGTGATTGAGGTGACGTCGAGCTGCGGATGCAGTCGTCGGACCAATCGGACAGTCCATCACCGTCATCGTCATTGTCCTCAAAGTCGTCATGACAGCCGTCCGAGTCCCAGTCGTTGAGCGGTGTGGATATCCATCCCAACATGCCCCTAGGGCACTGGTCGACCTCATCGAGCACGCCGTCGTTATCGATATCCATGTCCTCTGCAACGTCGTGACAGCCGTCGGAGTCGTAGTCGCTGGCTGGCTCGGAGAACCACACCGTCATGCCGACCGGGCACAAGTCATCGATGTCGGGAATCTGATCATTATCGTCATCATCATCCTCCTGGAGGTCATGACAACCGTCGGAGTCGTGGTCAAACAGGGTGTTGGTCCACCCCACCACTCCCTCGGGACAAGCGTCCTCCGTGTCGAGGTATGGATCGTTGTCGTCGTTGTCGTCCTCATCGGCGTCGCGGCAGCCGTCGCCGTCGTGATCATCGGCGAAGGCGCCCCAGTACTGTGCCCCATTGGGACACAGGTCGAGGTAGTTCTCGACGCCGTCACCATCAGTGTCGGGGTCCTCGTGGAGATCGTCGCAGCCGTCGCTATCTAGATCTACATGTTCGCCCATGTATCCGGACGGACAAGAGTCATACTCATCGAGATAGTCATCATTGTCGTCGTTCAAGTCCTCAGTGGCGTCACGGCAACCGTCGGAGTCGTGGTCGGTGTCAACTTCGGATGTCCAACCCGAATCGCCGAACTGACAGTCATCCTCGTAGTCGAGCACGCCATCGCCGTCATCATCGTTCCAATCGGCTTGGTTGACGAGGTTAACGAGGACTGTCTTGCTGGTTGTAGCCTCGGTCTTGGTGGATGAGGTGACGCTGACTGTTAGTTGGAAACTCTGGTCCTCGTTTACGTGCTGTAATCCCGGCGCACGCAGGAACAAATCCAAGTCATTCATAGTCCCCTCAATGAGAGTGGTGGTTGTCTGGTAAGACTTTGAGAAACCGACGTCGATAAACCAGTCCTCAGGGGCTCCTGAGGCTTCTGTGATGACTATGTCGCTGCCTCCTGGTACCTTGATTCCACGCAGTATCATCTCCACGTTGGTGGAATCACCGGGCTGCAGTGTGATTACATCGGACTGATCAGGAGCTAGCTCAATCGCCATGTTGTACACGTTCTCGGACCACATGCAGACGTCCCACTTGTCCGCTGAGGAGCTATCATCCGAGCAGTCTGGGGTCGTCCAAATGATGTCGCGGTTGGGCCAGTCAAAATTGACGATTGGTTGCGAACTACTATCCAGTCCGGTGCCGAAAACACCCATCAAATTGTCAGTACTGGTCGCGATGATGCGTGTGTTGATGACTCCATAGGCCTGCTCAAGGGTTCTTCCTAGCGGCATCTGGCCGTCCTCGAACTGAGGCGCCTGTATCCGGGTCCAGCGCAACTCGATCCTGCTGTTCTCGCCGTCTGTATCGGGCGTAGACTCAAACCAAGTGATATGTATCGAGCCGTCGTTGTCGAAATCGACACGGGGGTTCGAGCCCCATGTCATATCGGAACCAACGACAGCCGAGTCGGACACCACTGCCACTTGACCCATGTCGAGACCGTCGGCCTCGCCGTCAAGCACTCCGGCTCGGTCGAGGTCAATTTGCATATAGTGAAGTTGAGATGGTCCGACCTTGCTGGGTATGGTCGAGCGCCCGTCGACCCAAACCACGTGGATATTGCCATTGTCGCCGACATTGACATCGGGACTAGAGCTCCACCCGTGGCCGTTGGTCAGTCGGGTGTCGTTGACCAACACGAAGTGGCCAATGGTCCCCCAGCCGCTGCCGTCATCCTGCCAAACGTAGTCCAGCGACGGGCCGATGTCCTCGACGTACTGCCCGGTATCGGGGTCGATTGAGGTAGCGGAATCTCCGGGATGCCAAGTGGAGCGAGGGTTGTTGAGTATAGAGTAGGGGTTGAGCACTGTGAGGAAGGTTTCTGTCGAACCTGATCCCGTCGTCAGGGTGATGATTGACTGGACGAGTGCTTGCATCTCTTCGGAGTAATTAGCAAGTGGGACGATAACATCGTCTATCCAAGCCGCGTCACTGCCCATACTGACGCTGAAATCCTTGACATAGGTCCACTTCAGCGTGTGCTGACCGAGCGAGACTGGGGTCGAGAAGTTACCACTCTGCGAGCCTGACCACTGTGCGAGTTGTACGCCGTCGATGGAGAAGGTCAGGAAGTCGAAGTTGGCCTCGGATGAGACGTTGTAGGCGAAACTGACGGTCCCGTTTGATAGCACCCCGGTGAACTCAAGGTTCGTACTGTCGCTGTCGGATATGTCACCCGAACGAGCTGAGTAGACTCCAGATATGGGGGTCGAAGGAGGATTAGAAGAGGAGGTGTTGACGTAGGAGTAGTCGGCGGAAACTGATGTCCCTCCGTCGCCATAGGTGTCATTCAGGTAAATTGTGTAATTTCCTGCGCCTGTGAAGCTTACCAAAACCCCGTTGTAGTAATTGTAGACAGTACTGCTATTGAATGAAGCAACTGTTCCATCGGGTAGGACGACGTCCATGCTGAATTCAGATGCCCAGTTGTCCACGGTTACTGTTAGGTCGACTGTGACCCCGGCGGGTTGCGTGTAGTTGCACGACACAGAGTAGAACGATGGATTGTTTGTGGTCCCACCGATGTCGCACAGGTTGGCTTGAGAGAAGACGTTGCCGTTGTTGGCCGCCTCCGCGTACCACGTGTTTGAAGAGTTCCCTGATACTCCCCACCCATTGGTCAGGTAGCCGGATTCGAAGTCGCCCTCGAAGTTGGCCATATTGTCGGTTGGGTAGAGGAACATGTCACCTCCGGCGTCTGTGGTGTTGACTGCGGAGTCGTCGCATGTCCTGTCCTGGATGCCGGTGGAGTTGCCCGCGCACTGCACGAGATCCATCATGTGCGAGCGTACGTGGGTATCATTGCCCCAAGTCGTGCTAGGGCCGTAAGACAGGGTGCCAGCCACGGCTATTGGAATGATTCCAGCGCTGACGCAAGCGTCATGAGCTTCGCTGATGCTCTGATAGTCGTCCGCGTTCTGAGCCTGGTAACCGTTGCCCGAGCCACCGTATGGACCTTCATCAGCGACTGGGATGATGAGTTTGGTCGCGTTGGGATTCCATTGGTGGTCAGCTGCCGTAGCAGGATTACCGGGGGTCATTCCAGAGTTATCGCGCCATGACAAGCATGCCCAAGTTGAACCTGGGCCCCACATCTCGCTGTTCGATGACCAATCCGTTGGAATATACAGGGACGAGTTGTTGTACATCACCCACTCTAGAGATCGGATGCCGCCAGTAGTGTCCGAGGGGTTCTGGCCCAGTGAGGTGTTTCTTGGACCCTCAGAGCCACTGCCACCGGTTATGTAGCCATCTTCGCAGTTCTTGTGTCCACCTGCGTAGCTCATCTGCCCGCTGAGAGCGTAAAGCGTCTCTAGTACGGTTATGCTCGCCTGTTCAAGCAAGGGCTTGACGCCTTGGAAGTACTCGCCGCTGGTCAGGTTGCCGCCATAGAAAACGGCGCACATGTCCTCCCACTCGGTGGTCATCGAACCAGAGGAGTCGATCAGACCAACGTACTCAATTAGGCTACCTCGAGTGTCCTCCCAAACCACAATTACCGTGTTGTTTGCACCCATCGAAATAGCAGGGTTGCCCTTGAAACCAAGAGCGGGGGTGATGATTGAATTGTTGATCATGATGTCGAAGGTGCCTGATGAGTCGTAGGTCAGCATGGTGTAGTAAATCAGTGGTGTACCGAAGTACAGCATCTGCGGGTCGTAAGTGTCGACCCAGACCACGTGGGCGCCGTCGTAGGAGTCGATGGCGATGTCCGGGTCGTTGCGAACACCAGTGCCGTCAGCAACCGTATACGATACTAGTGTCATGTTGGCGGTGTTGCCGGCGTCGCCGTCGCGGTCGTCCAGCGACGGATCTAGCAGGACGTAGAGAATCTCGAGATCGGTTATCGCCCAGACAATGTGGGCTCGTCTATTTGAGTCGATTACTAGAGAAGGGCTCGAGACTGCGACGGAGTTATTTGCCCCAATCAGAGTGTTGGAAATTAGAACAGTGTCGACACCATTGGTTGCGATGAGTGCGTACTGTAGCAGCGGCTGCGAACCGTTCTCAATCCACACCAAGTGGACCCTGTTGAGATCGTCCATAACGCCAGTGACCTCGACCGGGTTCGATGTGTTGAGGTTGGACATGATGGTCTGCGTAGCTGTGTTGTTGAGTGTGTTGTTGGCGGTGTCTTGGCGACTCTCGGCTGGTTCGAGGAACGAGAGATCGGTCGACAACGAGGGTGCGAAGAGGGAGGCTATCATCACAAATGCTAGGAACAGCGTAAGCTGCTTCTTTCGTGTGCTCTCGTATCTAACATGCCTAGTCGGCCGGTTGTATCTGTCTGGGACGGGCTGTCGAACCATGCTTGGCCAGAGTCAGAAGTACCCATAGTAGGGTCGCCGGACAGGTCCGACAAAGCACGATTCCAGCGTTTTTTTCAGGACTGCAGGGCCGCAATACGGTCCTCGTGGATTCGCTCCCACGGGAAGTGGCCCTCCTTTGTGGGACTACGACCGAAGTGGCCGCCTGAGGCTGTAGCGAGGTAAATTGGCCGCTTAAGATCGAGGTCCCTAATCATCGCAGCTGGCCTCCAGTCGAAGACATTCAAGATTTTTGTGGACAGTTCTGGATCGGAGATTGTGCCGGTTCCGGAGGTGTCGGCACGCAGTCCGATTGGTTGGGCCCTTCCAATCGCGTAGGAGACTTGAATCTCGCATTGGTCCGCCAGTCCTGCAGCGACCACGTGTTTAGCGGCCCAACGTGCGTGGTAGGCTGCAGAGCGGTCTACCTTCGAGGGGTCCTTCCCGCTGAACGCCCCTCCTCCATGCGCCCTCCCGCCGTATGTATCCACGATGATTTTGCGCCCGGTAAGCCCGGCATCGGAATACGGACCGCCTGGGTCGGGGAAGGAGCCAGTGCCGTTGACGATGAGGTCTTTATGATCGAAATCCACCAACCAGCGCTTTGGGATGGCGTGCTTGACCACCTCCTCCCAAACGGTCCGGTGGATGAACTCCCTCTGGGCGTCCCCATCAAAGGCTAGGCCCCCAGCATCCCTTGCGTGCTGCACTGCAATCACGATGTTGCTGACATGCGGCGGGATGAAGTCTTCTGAGTCATCCATCCCATCCAAGAGCACTGAAACTTGGCTCTTGCCATCCGGGCGCATCCATGGAATCTCTCCTGACTTCTGAATCGTGTCCAAGCGGCGCGTGAGCCTCTGAGAGAGGGCAGCAGCGATTGGGAAATAACACCCAGTCAGTTCTGGTGTATCCTCAGTTTCGTTGCAGGCGTATCCGAACATCATTCCCTGATCTCCGGCTCCTTGAGAGTCGATGTCACCATCCACCCCCTGACTAATGTACTCTGATTGGGTAGTGATGTACGTGTGGACTTCGCAACGCAGGTCGGAAGTGGCGTCCATGCCAATGGAGTGATCGGTGTATCCAATGGAGGCTGCAGTCTCACGGGCGATGGTTTCGTAGTTCGGTGGCGCCCCATTCAGGCTGACCTCCCCTGCCAGTACGATAATTGCCTTGCTTTTTGTACCCTTGACGAGGGTCTCAACGGCGACTCGGGAGTTTGGGTCGATTCCCAAACAGGCGTCGACAATAGCATCCGAGATGGAGTCACATACCTTGTCAGGATGACCGGAGGTCACTGATTCAGATGTGCACAATGGTGGCAACCACTCCGGCATATCCTCATCTGGACTGGCATCCCTTGATGAGTCTTCGCGAGATGGCAAGTCCGGAGTTAGATGAGATCATTTCCGTTCACTGATTCCTAGCAGGCTTGAATTAGTCTAACTGCGTGGGTATTTTGTGGATTCTGGCGATAGTGAGGGAATCGTGGACAGGCTGTTGGCCAATGGAACTTTCATTGGGGGACCACCTGATCTGTTCGACATCGCCGGTGATTGCCAGTTGGGCATACTCAAACACTTCGGCATGAGTTCAGAATCAAAAGTCCTCGATATTGGATGTGGATGCCTCAGAGGAGGTAGGAAGGTGATACCGGAACTGAATTCTGGGTGTTATTTCGGTATCGAGCCAAACAAGGAGATGCTCGAGGCAGGGCTGGAGGTGTGCATCGATTCGTCCGTTGTCTCAGAGAAAATGCCAAGTTTCGACAACAATGCTGATTTCAATTTCGGGATATTCGAATCCAAGTTCGACTTCGTCATGGCTCGCTCGATTTGGACCCATGCATCAAAGAACAATATCGCCAAGATGTTGGATGAGTTCATTGAATGGAGAGAGCCTGGAGCAAAGTTTGTTACATCGTACCACAGAGCTAGGATTCCGATACTCGGGGAATATCATGGAACCTCATGGGTTGGCAAGAGTCATGAGTCTGACGAGGGCGGCGTGGTCAGGCACAGCCTGCGGCGAATCAAGGGCCTGTGCGCCGAACGAGGACTCACCGTACGCGAATTTGTGGACGAGCGTTTTGACTTCGGAACCCAAATATGGCTAATTGTGGAGTAAAGTGTATGAGTAGTGTGGAGGCGGATATTATCTGGGCAGGACCTAGGGAGCGCGCCGAGGCCCTGCTGGCTGCCATATCGCCTGACGACCCGGGGACCTTTGAGGCGGAAATTGTCAATGTCGGTGAAGATGTGGAGTTGCGCATTAGTGTGATTGGAAAGCATCTCAAGACGGTGCGTTCCACAGTAGATGATCTTCTGGCTTGCCTTGCTGCAGCCGAATCCAGCCTCGATGTCAACGACTGAGTTTGAGTGCTTTCGCAGCGCCCCTGCCAGTATCAACTGCGGCGTCGCTCAGGTGATACTCCGAGATGACGTGGCAGCCGGCCATAGCGATTCCAGAGCCAATGAAGGCCGAGCCGTCAACTCGTTCGCCGCGAGAGCAGGGGTGGAGCATGATTGAGGTTGTCGAACGGCGTGCTGCGGCCATGTTTCTCCAGCCAGAGCAGCGTGAATCGAGGAATTCCTTGATGCCTTGAAGGGCCTCTGAGCCGTCTCCTGCCAGACTGACTGCATGCAGAATGGTACAGGCGCTTGAGTCGACTCCCTCCGGAATCCTATCTTCGGCAGTAACATCGACCGCGATGATACCACTTTTCGCATCGAACAGCCCTGAGTACGGCCTCATCGGCTTGCCTTCCAAGGCGACATCCAGCGCGGCAGACCTTTGCTCGGTGCAGCGCCTCAGCTCCGATGCATCCAGACCGGCGCTCTCCAGTAGACGAGCACTCTCAGAAGGTGGGATTGCTAGAACCACCTCGTCGCACTCGATATCGTTGCCCGAGACGCGTACCGATGCAAGCCTGCCATCCTGTCCGAGAACAAGTTCCTCGACGGAGCTACCTACATCGAACATCACATCCAGCTGGGTGGCAGACACAATCAGACGCCCCACCAGACTCGACCACCCACCTCTCGGTATCACGAATTCTGGTACCTTAACCCCTTCAGCGTCCATCGACATCGTCGCTAGGACAGTCAGTGCCTGACCCGCATCGGCATCAATCGCCAACATCTCCCTGTGGTTCCACCTCGAGCCCAAAACCCTCGGGGCCCGCAACTTCCTGAGCAATTGGTTCAATGGCCCTTTGCGCCGCATCAGGTGCAGTCCGGGGTCGAGCAGCCAGTTGCCCGAATCGCGCATCCTAACGCGGCCGCCGAGGGTGTCCTTCGACTCGATCAATAGGACGGTGGAACCGTCGGCAGCGAGCTGCACGGCCGCCGCTAGACCTGCGACTCCTCCTCCGATGACGATGCTGCGCATCCTTGAACCACAGCGAGGATGGTCAAATGTCGTTTCGGACAATTCAAGGCGGGGCTGCCGCACGTCGTGGCGTGGCCAAGCTGCCTCACGACCGCTCCGATCTGTTGTGGTCTGGTGGCGAGCCCACGGCTCTGTTCCTAGATTCCATCGATAGGTGGGTCGACGCGATGGTAGCTGACGAGCACGGAGGGGGGACGGGTCCTGACCGGTTCGTCGAGGCGAGTATCACTGCGAAGGCCGTGGGATTCCTATGCGGGAGACCTATCGCCGACAGACTACTGGAAAGGCACTTCCCTGAATGCTCAGCTAGGTGGGGTCCCAACGAAGGAGGGTCGGTTAGAGAGGGCGATACGGTGGTCGTTCTATACGGACCGGCGAATGACATTCTGAGGCTCGAAAGAGTCCTGCTAAATCTACTCGGCAGACTGTCGGGGATAGCCACAAACACTTCCAAGTGGGCCGCGGCTGCACATCCTATTCTAGTCGCAGCGACCCGCAAGACTGAGTGGGGGGTGCTAGACAAGTGGGCGGTTTTCAGCGGTGGTGGGCTGACTCACAGACTTGACCGCGGTGATGCATTGATGCTCAAGGAGAATGATCTCACTGCGATGACCGAGGGTGACGAGGGTGATCTTGGTGCCATCCAGCGCGTAGTCTCATCAATCGACATGGACGAACATGCGGGCTTCACCGTAGTCGAGGTGCAGAGCGTCGAGCAGTCCGTCGCAGCAGCAGTGGCATGGGACTCCTTGCAAAACACTCGTGGTGGTGATGAAAAGCTAGTGCTTCTTCTTGACAATATGGATGCGGCAGGAGCCGGTGAGGTCCAGCACGCCCTTTCCAAGGCGGATCTGCGCCAGTGTTGCATTCTAGAGGGCTCCGGCGGGGTCTTCCTTGAGTCCCTAGGTGACTGGATCGAAAGCGGGGTTGATCTTGTCTCATCGAGTGCCCTAAACAGGGGCGTCGCCCCACTCGATATGTCGATGTTGATAGAGGAGGGTGAGTAATGGGAGAGATCCCTGACAGACACCCCAGGCGGGCTTCTCTGCTGGCTCGTCAGAGTTTGGTTGATGCAGCCGCCGAGGGTTTGCTGGCAGACTCGGCGATGATAGCCCACGGAAGGGGCGAGGCCTTCGACTACCTGCTCGGCGAGACTACCTCTAACTCAGCCATGAATGCCATCCGAGAAGTCGCGGCCAGACTGCTGGCTGCTGAGCGCCCGGTCATCTCGGTAAACGGAAACACAGTGGTGCTGGCAGGCGAGGAACTGATTCGAGTCGCTGCTGTCGTGGGATGCCCTATCGAGGTCAACCTGTACTACCGTACACCTGAGAGAGTGATGGGACTTCTCGGCAGGTTGTCGGAGCAGCGCGACGTGGTGGCCGCCGAAGCATCTCCTAGGGGATGGGAGGGGAATTGGCAGGAAGCAGTGGGCTCGGTCGTCCTGTTGGGTAACTCAGCCGAACACAGCATACCCGGCCTCGATGGTCCTCGCGCCAAGTGCTGTCAAGAAGGAATAGGACAGGCCGACGTCGTCCTAGTCCCGCTCGAGGACGGAGATCGATGCGAGGCTTTGGTTGCCGCTGGCAAACAGGTGCTAGTAGTCGATCTCAATCCACTCTCACGCACATCGATGATGGCGACAGTGACCGTAGTTGACGAGGTATCCAGAGCCTCTTCGGAACTCCTCGGTGAGGTAGTTTCAGGAGATTGCGAGCCGAGCCAGTGGAACAATGCAGCTGCTCTTAACGCAGCGCTCGGTATCATCTCAGATGCATCTGTTGATGCATAATCAGGCAGATGAGTATTGCTTCTGCAGCAATTCTCTGCAGCGCTCGGCGATGGCTTGGCCGACCTCGCTGGTACTGGCTGTCCCTCCGAGGTCGTAGGTAACTGCGCCACCTTCTGAGAGATGGGATGAGATGGCAGAATCTAGGATATTGGCGCACATCAGGGCATCAGGGTCGTCGTGGCGCGCACCAAGGTTGTCGAACATTAGTTGGACTGATGAAATTGCTGCAATCGGATTGACCTTGCCCTGTCCAGCGTACTTTGGCGAGGAGCCGTGAACCGGCTCGAATAGCATGTGTTTGTCGCCTATGTTGGCGCTCGCTGCCATGCCCATTCCGCCCTGTAGCACGGAGGCCAGATCGGTGGCGATGTCCCCGAACATGTTTGGTAGGACGACTACGTCCAAGTCCTCTGGGTCACGGACCAACCACATCGTGAAGGCGTCGATGAAGGCCTTCGTTGTCTCGATATCCCTGTACTCCTCGGCAATCTCGTCGAAAATCTTCCTGAATAGCCTACAGCCGCGTAGGACGTTGCTCTTGTCCACGCAGGTGACTCGTTGAGGTGCCTGCAACTGGCTCTCCCTGCGCTTGGCCAGCTCGAAAGCGAACCTGATGACACGTTCGCTGCCATGACGTGATATAGGACGTGGATCCCATGAGACCTCTCCCTCAAGGCCGGGAAATTCGGGCTGTTCGATAGGCTCATCCTTGGATCCAACTGCGGCTTGAGCCGAACGCCGCAGGAGACTGTGATACAGTCCCTCTGTGTTCTCCCTAATTAGCACCATATCAACCAGATCTGGGTCCCAGATGTCAGTATGTTCTCCGTGCACCTTGTGCTGGACTCCGTGGTAGAGTTTGACCGGCCTGATGTTAGCGTAGAGGCCTAGTCCCGAGCGCAACCCGAGGATGACCTGGCCTCCAGCCATATCGCCATTCGGCATCGTGGCCCCGGGCCATCCAATGGCTCCGAGGAGGATTGCATCGGAGTTGTCACGGCAGTGCTCAAACGAGCCTTCGGGCCACTCCTCCCCGGTTTCTAGGAAGTATTGTCCACCGCAAGGAATCTCAGTGATCTCGAAGGACATTGGACTGTGCTCCTCGAACACCTCGATGATGCGTCTGGCCTCTGCTGTGACCTCACGCCCCGTGCCGTCGCCGGGAAGGACTGTCAGACAATACCCGCTCACGGCCGGGGCACTTGCTTTTCATTCATCAACCCAACCCACACAACTCCTTTCCTGATTGAAGCGATACTTGATAGACGGTCCATGCGAACAGGTGAAGCATGGACCGTCCGCAGGACGATGGAAGTGGAAGCCCACGAATAGATGTCAGGTCATTGCCTGACTCGGTTGCGAGGCTATGGGAGACTATGCTCAGACTGGACCCGTCTTGGGACCTATCCGAATGGCTGGACAAGTGCGCCACGGACGAACTCGAACTAGTCGAGGGTCATTTGGGTCGCGAGCGCCTGCGTTTGGAGCAGAGGCTACACCGCATCGAGACCCTAGTGAAGCGCCTGCGTCGCCAGCGTGAGGTCGCAGAAAGTCCAACTTGGACCGACCCGAACCAAAGGAATCTCTTCGATGTGTACGAGAAGGATGTCCCTGACGCGGTCTCGAGCGATGATAACGATGAGGGCGTGGCCGCTGTCGATTACGGTTCACTTGATATTGATGATGATCCCTTGCTGGCAATCGTGGCTGAACATGTCCTGAGCACCATCGAGGAGGCTTTGAGAGAGGGGTCTAATCATGTCCACTTCGACAGTCTGGTAGACGAGTTGGATGCTGTCGGCATTCGTGCTGATGAGGTAGATGAGGCAGTCGCTTGGCTGCTGCAGAGAAGGGCCGTCACCGAGTTGGAGAAGGACTGCTTTGGTCTCGACTTGTGATTGCAGTTGAGGCCTCCCCACGAGTGACCGTGCCCTTCAAAAAAGGGTGTCCTGTCGCATGCCCCGTAGTATCATGGCGAGCGATGCATCGGGATGGTACGCACGCCTCGACCACGTGTGTTCGGACCGTAGCGAGCAGCTCTCAGGTTGGCTGGATTCGTGGGAGGAGGCAGTCACCCATGGAACGCCGATAGCAGCGACCATGCCCAACCACTGGCCCACACTCCCTGCCGGGCTGCTCTCAGAGCCTGGAGCAGTCGTCGAGCACCTTCTCTCACGCTATGAAGCAGTCAACGACGGCAGGTCCCCTAGAGGTGCCTATTCCACCCCCAGCAGGCTTGTCCAAGCTGTCTTAACGGACGAATTGAAGGGTACTCGCAGCAAAATTAGCAAGAGTCCCCCGGCTACCCTTTCACTAGCAGCGATGCCTCCAGGGTTCAGGGCATATGCTGAGCGCCTCAACGAGACTGTGAGGAACGATTGCGTCGAGATCGATGATGCGGCGTTTGAAGCAGGCGAACGAACCCGTTCGGGTATTCCCCTGCCCTTCGCGGACCCTGCTGTAGGAGGTGGCGTGGTGCCCAGTCAGGCCATCGGGATTCACGTTCTCCGGAGCGAGGGTTTCTCACCGAGCGATATTCGCTCAGACACCTTGCGGCTGCTGCATGGCATGCAGATGGTGGATTCCTCCGAAATAGCTGTGGCTTGCACAAGGAAGAGGCTGCTTCTGACCCTAGCAAGAGTAGGTCTAGTCGATCTCGTCGGTGAAGGTGACGAGGCTAGAATTGGTCGGAGCGAAGCCGAGTTAATTCTGGAGAGTTGTATCAGGTGTGCCGACTCTCTACGCGGCGACTGGCCGTGGACCGAGGCCCCTAGGCTGCTGGTCAGTAGGCCACCATGGCTACGCATCAAAGACCGTTTTCGAGGTCATCCCGAGGGCAGTGAGTTGCGTAAGCAACTATCGGGGTCGCTGCGTGGTACGACCGAGTCTGACGGCAGCCCAAGGTTCGCAGCACTGCGCGGCAACGTGAATCTATACAGATTGTTCCTAGAGCGTTCCATGAAATTGGTCCAAGAAGGTGGTAGAATCCGCATGATTGTTCCTGACGCCCTTCTGCGCGAGAAGAGCAGTGTGGCTCTGCGCAAACTAATGGTGGAGAGTAATCAATGGGTGTCATCGTGGTCGTTCCCAGAGCCACAGAGAGTGTTCCCGGGCGCGTCCCAAGGAATCCTAGTTATCGGACTGACCATTGGTGGCAGCACCGAAATGATGACCAGTTTCGGCCCGCTCGAAATTCATGATCTATCAACCAGCACAGGCTTGGACAGTAAGACCCCTTTCCTCGAAATGGAGCGCGGCCCGTGGTCTGTCTGGACTGATATGACTTGGGCCGTTCCTAGGATGCCACGTGATAATTACACGAGGAACGCTGTGGTCAGGGCGATAGGTGAACTCGCTGACCAGCCTCGCTTGGGGGAAGAGGGTAACTGGCTCAATCCAACCGACGAGCCGATTCGTGTCAGGGTCGGTGAGATTGACCAGACCAATTGGTCAGCTGATATCAGCAACTGGGGCCCCGATACGCAAGGCGTCCCATTCATCAGAGGTGCTCACTTTTGTCTTGAAGGTAGTGAAGTCAGAATCAATCACCCTGCCTACGACACCGGAATCGAAGAGGGGTCCATCGAACGTTCTCAGGCACTATGGAAGGGCCCCATCAAGCCGCGAGGCATTTCCAGAGTGGCCTGCCAGGCCATCGTCAACGCCAGAAAGGAGCGACGTCTGCGCTGGGTGGTCGTCGCGCCGAACTGCGTGCTGGGCAACTCAGTGAACTTCCTGCAGCTGCCTAACGCTGTCCTCGACAGCCTCGTTGTGGAGCATGGCAGCGTCGACGAGGGGCTGCTCTTCGTGGCCGCTCAGCTCAACTCGGAGGCACTAGATTTGTGGTCGAGAGCGTGGGCAGCGAACAACAATGTGAACAACTACGAACTCGAGAGTCTGCCATTGCCACCGCCCTCCGCCGAGGGAGCCTTGAATTACGCTTTGAGGCAGTAAGGTAGAAGATAGACGTTAAATTGCCGGAATTAATTTTCCGTATTCCGGTATCAATCAAGTCTAAACACCAAACAGACTATTATCCGAAGGTGCCGTACGGTAAACGTTCCATCGAGTAAACGATGGTCTACGAGGAATAAGAAATGGGCATATATCCGAAAATAGGAATCACAGGGCTGCCCCGATCCGGGAAGTCCGCGGTCCTAGACAAGGTCGTCAGCATGGTCATTGATGAGCACAAAGCTAATCCCCGCAGATCTACGTCTGGCTCGAGTGTGATAGGGGGCATGAGGACCGAGGCGATTATCGAGAACGGTGAGAGAGTCGGATACGCATGCATCAATATCGAGACCGGAGAGAGGGGAGTGATGGCCCACCGGGAAATAGACTCGCGGAATCGAATCCTAGGCTACGGCATAGACCCCAGTGAGATTGACAGGGTTGGTGTGCCGGCTATCCAGAATGCCGTGGGCAACTGCAAGATACTCGTCGTCGACGAGGTCGGCAAGTTCTCAGTCGAGAGCGAGGGTTTTGTAGACATAGTTAGAGCGGCTCTCGAGTATGACATGCCGACGCTCCTGACGCTGCACAAGAAGAGTCGTCACCCGCTGCTACAGGACATCAGAAGGCGGGACGACGGTAGAATTCTCGAGGTGACCCCAGTTAATCGAGCTCTGCTCCCGTACAAGATTCTCAAGCTTATCCAACAATCGCCGTGAATTGGGTGATGAAGTCAAGTTGATGCAGGGGAAGCCGGGCTCGATGCTCGATGGATTCGGCTGCGAGTCGTGTTGAGAGGGTGCTAATCGGCTTCGCCGTTCCCCTCTATCTACTGACTGCCCTGTCATTCGCCGAAGGCAGGATATCTTTGCTTTCGGACTCGGGCCCTGATGAGGACTCGTTGGGTATGCTTTTTGGATCGCTTGCGATCCTTTCGACACTACTCTACGCCTACATCCACAATCTCGGCACAAAGCCGCACGGCTCCTCGCCACTCGACAAGGTGTTCAGCCGCGAGTCAGAAGAGGAGATGCTTGCTCGACTCAGGGAGGAGCAGCGAGAGGCAGATGTCTCCAATATGGGCTCAACTTGGGCTGAGATGGAGAAAGAGCACCTCGAACGCACTCTGGGAGAAGAGGAGTGAGTATCGAAACCTTCACTCTCCGGGTGCATCACGGAAGAGTCGAGAGCCATGAGTGAAGTACCCTCCAATCTGCATTACACCAAGACCCACGAGTGGGTGAGAATCAAAGGAAACATATTGTTTGTCGGAATAACCGACTTCGCCCAAGAAGCGCTGACCGAAGTTGTCTGGGTTGATTTGGCCGAAGTCGGCACCACAGTGCAGGCGATGGGAGCCTGTGCCAGCGTCGAATCGGTCAAGTCAGTGAGCGAGATTAATTCCCCTATAGGCGGTGAGATCCTCGAATCGAATACTGCTCTCGAGGACAACCCTGAGATGATCAACGAGGATCCGTATGGAGACGGTTGGATTTTCAGACTCCAGCCGACCGACATCTCGGATATTGAAGGGCTGTTGGACGCTGCTGCATACACAGCTCTAATCGGGGAATGACGATGTCTAACAGAGCGCTGTACATCTACGTGGATGGATCGTGCAAAGAGAACAGGAATGTCACCAGTAAGACTCCAGCAGGTTGGGGATTCTGCGTCATCACGGGGGACAGCGGCATCGGTAAGGGCGGAGGTGATGTTGTCTTAGAGAGGAGTGGTCCGGTCGTCACCGAGGAGTCTGAAGACAGTTTCCTGGGTGCTACAGTAGGATCCAACAATACTGCCGAACTCTCTGCGATAGCCCATGCAATGCGATGGCTTCTGACCGAAGGAGGCAGTCGTGATATAGTGCTGCGAGGAGACTCTCAATACGCTCTGAACATCGCCTCAGGAGCATGGAGGGCCAAGGCGAACAAAGAGCTCGCTGAATCGGTGCAGGCGTTGTGGTCTGAGGTCGCGTCTCTGCGCTCACTCAGTGCTGAGCACGTCCGCGCGCACCGGGGGCATCGCTGGAATGAGCGTGCGGACCACCTCGCATTCAGGGCCATGCAGAGTGATGATGCGTTGCCCCTGCAGTTCTGGAAACCGGGAGCCCGCTGACTACTTGGAGTCAGCCAGGGGTCCAATACTAAGTTTCACATAGATTCCATTAAGCAGCATCAGTAGTCCGATTAGTGTCACAATCAGACCTGCAGGATCTGGTATCTGCTCCTGCAAAGGGTTGCCAAGTACCCAAGCAAGGGCAATGGTCGCCACTCCGCAGATGAGGACCTGTTTCGAGGAACCTGCTGGATCCTGCCACAAATCAAGCCATGGAATCAGTCCACGACGCTTGAATGTCAATCGATACCAAGCCACATAGAGCAGCGCCAAGCCAGTCAGCCCTATCACCCCAAGAGAGAATGACTCTGAGTCCCATGGACCAGCAGGGGCGTAGCCCAGAGTCAATGTGTCGAGAATCAGCAATGCCCCGGCCATTCCGTGTGGCCTCCATTCCGGCGCATCCTGCTCCGCCATGCTGCAACGAGGGGGGACTCAGGCTTGAAATCCCCGCCGATGATGTCATCAATACCTTCTCTCAGGCAGGTTCGTACATGGGATACTCGGTAAACATCGAGAACGTGCAGGCAGCCGCACAGAGGCTGAACGGAGTGGTCAAGCGCACAACCGTGGTATCCTCTGAGGATCTCAACCGTATCGCAGGTAGGGAAGTGCTGCTGAAGTGCGAGAACCTGCAGCATGTCGGTGCGTTCAAGTTCCGTGGTGCCAGTAACGCCGTGATACTACTCGGTGATGCTGCCGATAGTGGAGTTTGCACGCACAGCAGTGGCAACCACGCTCAAGCGATAGCTCTGGCAGCCAAACAGCGCGGTGTGCCAGCCTACATCGTGATGCCAAAAACCGCGCCTCAGGTTAAGGTGATGGGAGTGAAAAGTCACGGTGCCGAGATTACCTTCTGCGAGCCTAACCTCGCCGCTAGAGAATCTACAGCTGCAGAGATTGTGGAAAGGACTGGGGCGGCTCTGATCCACCCCTATGACAACCCAGACGTCATCGCAGGGCAGGGCACAGCCTCGATGGAGCTGTTCGAGCAAGGTGGATCGCTGGATGCTGTTATCGCCCCCATAGGGGGTGGTGGGCTAATGTCCGGAACCTGTATCACCACTAGAGCGCTGTTCCCGAACACTAGGATATTCGGGGCCGAGCCGGAGGGGGCCGATGATGCGGCTCGCTCACTGGAAGCCGGTGAACTACTGCCACAGACCGACCCGGATACCATTTGCGACGGTCTACTGACAAGCATGGGCGAGCACACTTGGCCAATCATCAGGGATCATCTCGAGGAGATATTTACTGTCAGTGACGAGGAGGTTGTCGAGGCAATGCGATTGATTCTCAAGCACTTGGGTATGGTGGTTGAGCCCAGCGGTGCGGCCTCGCTGGCGGCGGTGCTCGGACCTGAGTTCAAGGCTCTCGATAACATAGACAGGGTCGGGGTCATTCTCTCCGGTGGCAACGTCGACCCCGGGCTCGTCGAATTCTAGAGTGACCACTAATCGAGAAGTGGAGCACGGGCCGGGATTTGCACCCGGGTCCATGGATCTGCAATCCATTGCATAGCTGCTCTGCCACCCGTGCAGCGACTCCCGACCCACGAGGGTCCCTTGAAGACTCTTTGCAGAAAGGGGGTGGTGATTTCGAGTACCCTAGAGGGTATGTTCATCTCCATTCAGCCCCCCGCTGGAGGTATGCCTGAGATTTCCTCTCGCTACGAGGGGCTTGGGGTCGGCTTCGCACCGTATCTACAGCCTCCAGGACCAGAGGTCATCCGCTGGACAGTGGGAGAGCCTGGTTTCGATACCCCCCGCTCAGTCATCGAAGCGGCGATTAAGGGATTGGAGGATGGTAATACGAAGTACACTAGAGGTGCGGGCTCGATGGAGTTGTGTCAAGCGGTGTCCGACTACCTAGCGAAGCATCACTCTGTCGAGGTCAGTGCAAACGACGTTGTCATCACTCCCGGTGCCAAGCAGGCGCTTCTGTACTCGTTCCTCATCACCACAATGCCCGGTGACGAGGCCATTTTGCTGGCACCCTCCTGGGCCTCGTACGAGCCGATGCTGGATCTCATCGGAGCAGTTCCGGTGAACGTACCGGTTCACAAGGAAAATTTTCATCCCGATATCGATGCCATCAGAGCCGCGGTCACAGACAAGACTCGGATGATACTGGTCAACTCTCCATGTAACCCCACTGGAGCGGTGTTCACCCCGGAAGAGCTGCAGGCCATCGTCGACATCGCTGTAGAGTATGATCTTTGGATTGTCTCTGACGAGATCTACGCTAGGCTGGTCTGGATGGACTACCCTCACGTCTCCCCCTACGCGCTCCCAGGTGGCGCGGAGCGTACTCTGATTGTCAACGGCTGGTCGAAGACATGGGCAATGACGGGGATGAGGCTAGGCTTCTTGACTGGTCCTTCGAATGCTATGCGCGCCGCAAAGAAGAGTCAAGCCAACTCCGCCTCCCACGTTCCCACGTTCATGATGCACGCAGCCGCGGTGGCTCTGGGCTGTGACGACTCGGTCGAGGAGTTCAACCGGGAGTACCTGAAGCGTCGGGAGATAATGACTGCCGGACTCTCAGAGTTACCTGGACTTAGGGTAGTTGAGCCCGAGGGGGCGTTCTACGTGTTCGTCGATATCACTGACACTGGTATGACCGATATCGAGTTCGCCGATGGCGCGCTGGAAGCGGGAGTACAGCTCATTCCAACCTCATTGATTACCGGTGGCGAGGGCTTCGTAAGGATATCGTACGCAACCGACGAGGAGGCTATTCACGAGGGTTTGCGTCGGCTGCGGGCATGGCTTGTCGATTAGTCACCTTGAAATCGGCAAATCACCGCAGCCTGCACATGAGCGGCTCCACTTCGCATGGCGGACACGTCGTGCTGGACTACACGGACTACTCGCCACCGGTCGCTTTCGACGGAGAGTGGATGCTTCAAGTTCTGCGAGACTGTGTCCGTAAAGCAGGTATTCGAGAGGTCCATGCGCACGTCGCGCAGTTTGACGGTAGTGAGAGTCCTCCCGGGTTCGCAGCCGTCGTCCTCATCGACGAAAGCCATGTCAGCGCACACTGCTACTCCGATAGCGGACTTCTGGCAATCGACATCTTCACCTGTGGCGACAGTGACCCCGGACTGCTGGCCGATGAGATTCACAGCATCGTCGTCGACGCCGTTCCCGGCCTCGTACTGTCGGGTCGAGAGCGTTTAGACAGATTCTGAGGTGAGATGTTGGCAGTACGTGATTTCATCGAGAAAAACTATCGGCACTTCAATGCCGGCGCACTGGCACGATGCTCCGATTCCCTGCGAAGTTTCCTAGACAACAGAGGTCGCCTGATGGTCACTATCGCGGGTGCCATGTCAACAGCTGAGATAGGCCGGACTCTGGCTCCGGCCATCAGGGCCCAGAGGGTACACGCAATCTGCTGCACCGGCGCAAACCTAGAGGAGGACCTGTTCAGTCTAATCGCTCGTTCGCACTACGAGAGTATCGCTGATTGGCGTGAGTTAACTGCCAGTGACGAGGTAGCGCTTCGTGAACGTGGGATGAACCGGGTCACTGACGTCGCGATACCCGAGGAGGCGGCGGTACGTCGCATCGAAGGGGCGCTGATGTCGCTGTGGGAGGACGCAGAGGCGGCGGGTGACCGAAGGTTTCCACATGAGTACCTGTACGATCTACTGCTGCACGGCGAACTGGAGTTCGATGTTGATCCTAACGAGTCGTGGTTGATGGCGGCGGCAGACGCCAACCTGCCAATCTTCACCCCTGGATGGGAAGATTCGACGTTGGGCAACATCCTTGCCGCACGCGTCCTCGACTGTTCACTGAAGGGAGTGGACATAGTAAAGGGAGGCTTGGAGGCGATGCAGGCGCTGGCTGACTGGTACCGTGAGGATGATTCACCGACAGGGCTGCTGCAGGTCGGCGGAGGGATTGCGGGAGATTTCGCGATCTCTGTAGTGCCAATGCTGCGACAGGATGCCGGAGTCGATGTTCCGCTGTGGGCGTGGTTCGCGCAAATCTCCGAGTCGCGCCCGTCTTACGGTGGCTACTCGGGTGCGCCGCCCAACGAGAAGATAAGTTGGGGGAAACTAGATGCGGACACACCTAGATTCGTCATAGAGTCAGATGCTACGATTGTGCTTCCGCTACTCCTAGCAGCCTTAGAATAAGTTAGTGAATCCGTCGCACTGCTCTGCAATTCTGAGCAATTGGTTGTACTTCGAGGTGCGATCGCTCCTAGCTGGGGCTCCGGTTTTGATCTGTCCTGCATCGGTGCCGACAGCGAAATCGGCGATGATGTCATCACTGGTCTCACCAGAGCGGTGGCTGATGACTGTGGCGAAGCCTGCAGTGCGCGCCAATTCGATGACCCTTAGGGTCTCGCTGACCGTACCTATCTGGTTGAGCTTGATGAGAATGGCATTGCTGGCTCCCTCAGCTATACCCTTGGTAAGTCTGGTTGGATTAGTGACATACAGGTCGTCGCCGACGATTTGTACGCGATGACCCTCGCGGGCGGTGAACTCGGTCCATGAATCCCAGTCATCTTCGCCGAAGGCGTCCTCGAGGGAGACGATTGGATAGTTGTCGAGCCAAGACGAATACAGCGCGCCCAGTTCTGAGCCGGACAGCGCCTTTCCGTCGATATGGTACCCGTCTTCATGGTAGAATTCCTGCGCTGCGCAGTCGAGTGCAATCGATACCTGCTCCCCTGGGGTGTATCCTGCTCGCTCGATAGCGCCGAGTACGTGGCGAAGACCGTCCTCGTTTCGCGGAAGATTGGGGGCAAAACCGCCCTCGTCACCCACGCCCCCGAGCAGCCCCTCTTCATTGAGCAAAACCTTCAGTGCGTGGTAAATCTCGACGCCGGCGCGCAGGGCCTCTGGCAGGTTATCGAACCCGTGTGGGACGACCATGAACTCCTGCACATCAACGTTTGAAGCGGCGTGTGCCCCTCCATTGAGGATGTTCATCTGCGGTACTGGCATACTGGTCGGGCCGTCTGCCGCGATGTGGGCCCACAGAGGTCCGTCCGATGCCGCTCTCAAACAGGCCATCGAGGCGCCTAGTATGGCGTTGGCCCCGAGTCTGCTCTTGTTGGCAGTAGCGTCAAGCAGGACCAGAGCGGTGTCGATGCCTTCCTGGTCGGACACCTCCATCCCGATGAGGGTGTCACGAATCTCGCCGTTGACGTTGGATATGGCCAAAGATACTCCCTTGCCGGCCCAATAGGGGCCTCCATCGCGCAGCTCAACGGCTTCGTAGCTCCCTGTGCTAGCTCCAGATGGAACCGCTGCACGGCCTCGCAGTACACCGTTCACGTAGCAGTCGACCTCGACTGTAGGATTGCCACGAGAATCTAGGATCATCCGGGCCGAGAGGTCGCTGACAGCGCCACTCATTAGTGCGGCGACCTGTCGCCGCCCTCTCAAGGTTGCGCCGGGGGTTGATTCACGCGTTGAGCCAGCTCAACCAGCGCGCAACCCTGCTCTGAACATCCGGGATTTCCATCTCGGAGCGGCAGCAACGCTCCCATCTGAGTTGTTCCTCGGTGGGGGATATCGAGAACAGTTCAGCCCGGAACAGTACTCCGTCGTGCTCATTGCAGACGCAACGATTGTCATCGACGAAGCAATGGAGGAGGTGCTTGGGGAAATGTTGCATCTTGCCGGCCGATGGACTGCACAGCATGACGCTCCTCTCGAGAAACAGCAGCGAGTCGCCTGTGCACTGATCAACCTCGTGACCGAGCACCCTGCTGCCGGTCAAGAGTGATGCGACATCGACGTTGTACCACTCGGTCTGGGAAGAGGGTATGTCCAACTCTGAAACGTCGTCGAGATACTCTTGGACACGAAGGTGGGCTATCGTCTCCTCCGCCGACATTGGATGTGAATTATCGCCGACCCATTTGAATACGACTTTTCCTTACAGTTTAATTTCCATACATAATCAGGAAATAAAGTGTAATCAAATTTCACACATCAGGTAGAAAACATACAAATAGAGTTCTATTTTCGGCGAAACGCATGGTAGAAGTAGACAGTCTCGACAGAGCCATTCTCTCAGTCCTGAGGGACTCAGCGAGGGCTCCTTTCGTGGATATTGCGAAGCAGGTTGGAGTGACCGAGAGAACTGTTCGCACCCGCATGCGCAGGTTGGAAGAGGACGGAGTGGTCCGCGGCTACACCATTCGCGAGGCGGGCATCGGACTGACTGCTCTAGTTCGCCTCAAGGTCGGCCCTGGAACTGAGATTGGTTCACTTGCCGGAGAATTCTCCACGTGGGCCGGTGTGGAGTGCGTCTACGAGATTAGTGGCAACGCAGACCTAGTCGCTGTGGTGCACGTTGACGACACCGTGGCACTGCGTAACCTACTCGACGAGATGTGGCTGGCAGCGCCCGGCGAGATTAGCTCTACACAGACCGAGTTAGTGCTCGAGCAGTACTGATTGAGGAGTCTAAATCTTCCACTTGACCGAGCAACCGATACTATCAGTGCGAGGTATGGATACGTTGCGTCCGGCGGCCATGTCGTCCATGGCATTTGCCAGATCAGAGATCGAGGAGTGGGATGGGTCTCGAGGTGAGTCGTCGAGTCGTCCGCGGTAGGTGACTGCTCCCGAGGAGTCGAGAAGATAGAATTCGGGTGTTCTCTCCGCCCCATACGCGCGCGCGGTGTCTTGGCTGTCGTCATGTAGGTAGGAGTAGCTCATCCCTCGGCCGGCCCGATTGACCATCTTCTCCCACGAATCCGATTCGTAGTTCACGGGATCGTTGGAGTTGATTCCGGTGAATCCAAGGCCCTCGATACGCGCGCGCGCGGCCACCGCCTCAATGCGTGGCTCGGAGCCGACCACGTACGGGCAATGATTGCATGTGAACACGATGATGGCTCCGTTTGGCCCAATGACATCACTCAACGACATCGTTTCGTTGCCTACAGTTGGATTGGCATTCGGTAGATGAAAGTCGGGTGCGGAGTCGCCCGGTTCGATTCCTCGTAGTTCCTGCATGTGGTCGGCGGGGGTGATGGGAAGCAGTTCAACCCTCTCCCTGCGGGTTGGGTTTCGGTGGGCCCGACCTCTCCCTGCACTCCTCCAACCTGCGCCTGGCCAAACGGTGCTCGGGGTCCACATCGAGGACCTTTCTCCAGGCTGCTGCGGCCCCCTTCTTATCCTCAGACTCGTGCAGCAAGGAGGCTATCCTGAGTCTAGCATCGATGTGGTGTTCATCATTCTCGGCTGCGTTCTTGAAGTCGCGCATTGAATCTTCAAGGCGCCCGAAGTCGAGGTACAGGAGCCCACGCTGATACCATGCATCAGAATGAGTGGGGTCAATCTGCAGCGCTGTGTTGAGGGGTTTCTCGGCCTGTTCAGCCCTGTCCCTTGCAATCAGACATGTCCCAAGGTGGACCAATGCCATTGTGTGCTCGGGTCTGTTCTCAAGCAGCCTGCGCAACTCAGCCTCGGCCTCGTCCCAGTCACCATGGCTCATCAGGACCTCGGAGCGGCGTAGGCGCGCCATATCGAGTCCAGGTTGGTTGGTCACCAAATAATCGGCGTCATCAAGGGCTTCGGCTAGGTCGCCCTTCAGCAGTGAAGCTGAGCACCTGTTCAGTCGGGCGCGGACGTGGTCAGGATCATTGGCGAGTACTTTGCTGAACAGAGAAATTGATTCAGTGAGCCTGTTCTGACGAGCAGCTATCAGACCCCTGATGAAGGGTATTGCTGAGTGGTTGTTCAACTGCGTGGCGGCCTCGGCAACCAGAGTGTCAGCCTGTTCGAGACGGCCAAGATCAAGACACAGTTGTGCCTCCTCGAGAGGAATCGAAGGATGCTCAGGAACCAGTCGCCGGGCTCGCGTCAGGGCGACCTCGGCTTCATTGGGAGCGCCTTGGTAGCGCAGGGCTCTGGCTCGGCCCAGCCATGCCAAACCGGACTCTCTGTCGCGATCAATAGCGGCATCGAACGCAACCAGTGCGTCGAGTAGTACTAACTGGTCGTGATGCCCGGTGTTGTCACGGTGGCTCTCACTGCTAAGCAGGTTGAGTCTGCCGTCCATGACGTGCAACGGGGCGCTCTCCCATGATCCAGGTGGCGCCTCGTCGAGCACTTTACGTGACCACTCATTCGCCCCTGCTCGCAGAAGCACCAGACTGAGCCGGGCTCTCGCCTCGGCGTCCTCGGGGTTGGTCTCGAGTCTTTCCTCAAGCACAGCCCGCGCCGCATCGAGTCTGCCGTCGTTCTCGAATATCTCCGACTCGAGAATGACTCCGTACTCGCCCAGAGCGGTGGCCCGACGAATGCTCTGCAGGGCCTCCTTCATTCTATCCTTGTCAACTGAAAGCAGTTTGGCGTGCAGCATCCATGCCTCGCCATTGTCGGGATTAACCTCGAGGGCGTTCTCGACCGACTCAAGGGCGACGGTAATCTCTCCTATCATCAGCAGTTTGGCTGCACGTTCGAGCCATCCCAAGGATGTCTCGGGCTCGGTCGCTCTCGGATCAATTTCTGTGTTGATCTCTCTCGCCCTCTCGACGATGTCAGAGAACTCAGTGGTAGCTAGAGAGATGTCGAACTCCACACCGAGCGCCTCCAGCCTGCGGTGATTGCGGGTGACCCTTTCCTCATCTGTTCCAGAGAGTAGCAGAACCTGTTCCTTGAGAACGCCGACGTCGTCCGGATCGATTGCTAGTAATCTCTCGAGGTTGCGGTCGAGTGCTTCCATATTGCCTTCCTCTCGATGAATCGTTGCTAGGGAGTGTAGAGCGTCGGCGTCCTCGGCGCCGAGACTGTGGGCGCGTCTGTAGAAGTCCGATGCTCGGATTGTCCGTTCGATGCCATGGAATAGTTCTCCGAGCCTCCTGTGCTGGCCTCCAGTCAACTCGAGGTCTTCAGACTGCATCTCGGCCTCGTTGAGTATCGCGTCCAACCGCTCTACTAGGGGGAGTAGTCCTGGAACGACCTCCTTGTGACCATCATCGTCGGCTAAACCAGGGTAGTGTACGAGAATGGTCTTGGCTGCGTGGCTAGCTATCGCCACCGATTCACTGGAGCTGACGTTGACATCTTGCTCAAACAGCAGGGTCTCAGCTGACTCGAGGGACTTGTGGGCATCCAGCAGGCCCTGCATCCCAGGAGTCTCACTAAGTACGGTGTCAACGCCCCTCGAAAGCAAGTCGAGGCGTTGTGAGGTGTCTGAGAGGTCTCCCTGCAGGGTCCCCATCTTATCCCTCATCCGCTCCCTCTGACGAAGCACCGCCTGATGCCTGAGCCAGAGGGTCAGCAGTGCCAGCCCCAACAGAGCATACAGTGTCAGTATGCCCAAGGTCGAGTCTTCCATCCTGCTTCAACGAACCTGCACGACTTTTGATGGCTTCTGCGGATGACAAGGCTAGCGCCGCCATTGTAGGCGGGACTATGTCCCGCCGGAGGATTCGCTGTTGAGCGAATCAGAGGTCGTCGGCTGAGTACGCTTGTACGCCAGACTTGCGAGTGACTTTGCCGACGGACGAACCCAGCACGTTCTCGATTCCTGCGCCGGAGGCGAGGTCGAAGATGCGGGCGGTCACTTTGCCGGCGAACACCAGTCCCTGGGCGCCGGACGAGTCAGTCAGAGCGGTCTCCAAACTGCGAGCGCCTATGGGCTCGGAGCCGGAGCCGTCCTCTTGGACGATCACTGCGTGATTACGAGAGAGTCCATCGAGCATCCCTGCCCATGCCTTGACCTCGTCAGGGGCAGCAACCTCTCGGCCCCGCCCGACCGCACGGTCGTCGTCCTTGTTAATCTCAGTCTTGATTCGGGCTACGACCTTGCCAGCCGTCTCCTTCTGAGTCAGTGCCTTGGTCACGACCTTCATCTCGAGGTGCTCGACCTCTCGACTCGTCGGTGCGAACGCGACATGAGTCAGTGACTTGCCTATTTTGCCTTCCAGCTCCATGAGCAACAGCTTACCGCCGCGGTCGCCATCGAGGAACGCAGTCACCGTCTTTTTCGTCTTGGCGAGCTCGGCTAGTTCTGGCATGATGCCTGAACCCATCGTGGCTATGGCGTTCTTGATGTCGTACTTCAGCAAGTTGCGAACGTCATTGCGGCCCTCGACGATAATTATCGCCTCAGACTTGATCACGTTCGGACCAGCTGTCATTCCTTTGTAGTCGGTTTCCTTCCCCAAATTTAGGACTGAACGGACCTCGTCGAGGATGTTCTTCGACTCATCGGCACCGGAGTTCACGATATCGAGTAGGAGCTCCTTGGCTCTGTCGATTACCGTGTCCTTCTTGACCGAGATAATATTCTCGATCTTCTTGACCTTGATTGCCGCTTTGCACGGGCCGATCCTGTCGATCGTCTCGAGCGCAGCGCCAATCACGGCGGTGCTGACTTGGTCAATAGACGAAGAGAGTTGTATCTCCCCGTTCACCTTGCCCTTGTTCTGGTGAAGGATAACGTCGACGTGGCCGATGCGCCCGGTCCGCTGTAGCTTCCTAAGCTGTAGCTCCTCGCCGAGGAGGCCTTCGGTTTGTCCGAAAATCGCTCCCACGACGTCCTTGCGCGCAACCGTTCCATCCGTGCGGATGGTTGCGTGTATCACGTATTTTCCTTCATTTGTCATTTTCATTTCTCCTTAGGCTCTCGGCCCCACTTTCGGGGCCTCGCTCCCGGTTTTCGCCAGTTGGCGGTTCGGTGAATGGGCATAAAGCGCCCGCGAGTGTGGCAGAGTACCTGCAATCTGTGCGACCAACGGGCCCTTCATGAACGCTCCTATCGATGGTACGGGTGATTATCGGATGAATGGTCTGCGCGAGCCATTAAGGGACACGGCTCCAATCGTAGCCCATGGAAGCGGGCCTGAATGACTGCAGAATGGTTTTCCATGGAGCGACGAGGATAGCGCTTCGGGACGGTCAACTCTCGAACGGCGAAAAGCGTCTTCTGGTCAAGCTAGCCCACGCGCTGAGGCTGGATGAAGATGAGCCGAAACAGGTGTATGACGCAGTAGTCGAGGGGAGGAGTCCGGGTGTGGGCAGGCAGATTAGTCAGATGGAGATGGGGATGGTCTATGGGCAGGTGCTTGAGGCGGTTCTAATCCACACCGACCGTTCGGACGACGAGCTCACTCTGGTGGCCTACCTCCGGCGGGCCTTCTCAATCAGCGACACTGAACACCGTGCGATAACCCGCAGCCTCGACCGTCAACTCGAAGATACAATCCACAGGAACGTCCTACAGGACTTCCGCATGCGGTTGGACGACACCATGGAGCGTATAGGTGGCATCTTTGACAATCTCGGCTTCCAAATCTGAGGTTGACATGGCTCTCGACGAAGTGCTCGACGATTTTCTCTCGCAACAGGCCCCGAGGGTGCATCGTTCCGACCGGCGGTTGGCAAGAGTAGTGCGCGAGGCCTATCCCATTGGCGTACCGGCTCTAATCATGAAGTCGAGCACTGACAGACTGGGAGAATCGGCAGGCTACTCTTTCCATCTCGGGACGCCAGACGATCTGTTGCGTCGCGTCGCTTCGTGGTTGCTGACAGGTGCTGGCGATGACCAGCGCGTGCTTCTGCGTCTGGTGAGTCGTCTTTGGACCCGACATGGTCGAGAGGACGTGGCCCTAGCAGCCCTACTACTAGCTAACCTCGACCACGCCGCGCTGGGTACCGACCCATGGTCAGTGCTCGCTGCATCAACAAGGGGCAGCGAGCCAGCCGAGGCCCTCTTACTGAGCATCGAAGAACTTCTGCGAGCAGGTCGAGAGATGCCGGTTGACGAGGTGCTGATAGCGTGGTGCGACGGTCGTAAGGTGGACGGTCACATGGCCCTCCTCGTCAGTTATGCAGGTACGGTACGCGGGCATACGGTGAGTAGGGGGATGCTGATCCGACTCTCCTCTGTCGTTATCCCCGACGGTGATTCGCTTCTAGGCCGAGTAATGCAGCGGCTGCAAGAGGAACAAGCGCAGGACTGATGGGCGAAGGCGTGCACCGCCCGTCATGGTCAATCGACTACTGCCGTCTGACGACCCGGTTGCCGAGCAGGTGCTGGAATGGACGATACAGCGTGACGCGCACGACATTAGGCAACTGATGAGGTGGATGGAGACCAAGAAATCGAGGAAGGACAGGTCGGTCCTGCTCAACCGAGCGCTCGACCTGATGGGCGAGATTCAGCACGCAATGAGCCGACTCGATGAGTTGCGGTGATAGTATGCGGGCGCTGATTTTGGCCGGAGGTCGCTCATCACGTATGGGTCGAGACAAGGCACTCGTAAAAGTCGATGGTGAGACCTGCATTGCCCGTGTCGCGATGGCCCTAGCGGAAGCGGGGCGCGAGCCAATCAGAATTGCTGTGGCCGAGCCTGAAGATGTCGAGCGTTACGGTGTGGTCATCGACTCCACCATCCAAGTCGAGTGGGTACTAGACGCCGAGCCTCACTCAGGTCCCATTGAGGCGCTAATCGAGGCCTTTGAGGATCCGCTGATTGACGAAGAGACGGTGCAACTAGCCCCTGTCGATGTGCCTTGGGTGAACTCCGCACTGTTCGCTGGGCTGGAGGATGCGCTAGGATCCTCTGACTGCCTCGCTATGCCAAGCGACGGGTTGTGGGCGCACCCTCTGCTGGCTCTGGTCCGACCAAAGATGGTGGTCGAGCAGCTGAAGAGCGGGGATCGTAGACCGCTACATGTCCAATTCACAGAGATGAAGCACTCGCTGATGCTTGAGGAGCCTTCGCTGTTGCGTAACGTCAACACTCCAGCGGATCTAGAGTGATATCTGCCCCGAGCAGAGCCTGTCGAGAACCTCTGGATACAGAGTGTGCTCCAACACCTTGACGCGTTCCTGCAGCGCCTCCTCGTTATCGCCTGCCAGCACCTCAATCTCGCGCTGAGCGAGAATTGGACCCGAGTCCACTCCCTCATCCACGAGGTGCACGGTGCACCCAGTTACACTCACTCCGGCCGCAAGCGCGTCGCGGTGAGCGTGGGCGCCTGGGAAGTTGGGCAGCAATGAGGGGTGGATGTTGATCAATCGGCCTTTCCAGCGCTTAACGAACCACGGCGTGAGAATTCGCATGTAGCCGCAGAGCACCACGAGTTCCACATCGGCGGCTTCGAGTTCGGCATTCACAAGCCGCTCGTGGGCCACTCGGCGCTCATCCTTCTCAACCTCCATCGGCAGAGGTACTCCGATGCTTGTGACGCCGGCGTCGCGGCCGTGCTGGAGACCGCCGACGTCTGTCTTGTCAGCGATGACGAGTGTGGTGCGGTGGCAGCGCGGTGTGAGCTGATACCTGAGAAGTGAGGCCAGCCCCGAACCGCCACCCGAGACCAGTACTGCGAGCCTGACAGGATCGTTGGTCGTACCGGTTCTGGGCAGTACGTAGCCTTCGCCCATGGTGCCTAGGCGGGTCGCCGGGGCTTGAGAATTGGGGCGTGTGCCCCAGCAGCCCGAATACTGAGATTTATGGCTAGAATACTGCCGCATTAGCCCGTGGAGCACTTGGAGACAATCGACGAGGTCGTCGAGAGGTACTGTGTCGCGAGCAGCCCGGCCAAGAGTCGACTCTACGTCGGCCTAGGATCGTTGTTCCTCGGATTCGCGGTCATCGGCATCTGGATTCCGGGTTGGCCAACTGTGTCTTGGGCTGTTCCTGCCGCGTTTCTGTTCTCAATGTCTAGCGAGAAAATGTTTCGCCTGACACTGACAAACCGCTACTTCGGTTCAGCGATGTTCGACTACTACGCCACAGGCAAGACCATTCCCAAGCACGCCAAGTACGCAACTGTAGGGATGATTGCCCTGATGGCCTCAATCTCCGCCTACTTTGTGTGGCTAGTCTCGACGAAGGGTGATGGGGTGCTGACTGACCCATCCTCTTGGAACGGAGCAGATCCGGGGTTCGGGGCTGGTACTGTCATCTTAGTGGGAATGATTGGGATGTGGTACGTTGGATTCCGAGTTCCCACTAGGGAATGAGTCTAGAGTAGGACGAAGAGGATCGTCAAGAAATCTAACGCCATCAAGATGGTGACTATCGCATCCACTAGTGCAGCCAGCCTCTGCCAGAACGTTGCATTTCTCAACCACGCTAGGAGCCCCATCTCCTGCCTACGGAAGAAATACCAGTTACCTATGACAAGAACGACGAAGGCGAAGGCACCGAAGAGGGTGAGGGTCGCAATAGCCCCTACCACTGCCATGGCATCGATTGGTAGCGACAGGTAAAGAAATTATTTCCTGCGGTGGTGCGGAAGGGATTACTCAGTGGTGTCGTCTTGCCACCAGGGTTTATCTGGAGTCTCTACTGCCTTTTCTTGGTCTTCTTCCGAGTTGATTGGTGGTTGGTCAATTGATTCTGAAATTATTGGTTCAATATATGTGCTCTTGTTCTCTTTGGTGATAAACGACAGGAATCCCCCGACAACGAGAAGTAAGATTCCAACAAAACAACCGAATAATCCACCCATTTCCACGAAGAATCCACCATCGTCGCTATCCTCTCGGATCATCACAGCCGCCTCACCTCCATTCTCATCGGTGAACTGCACTTCATAGGTTCCCGCATCGAACATATCCTCTAGGTAAATCTCTCCGATGTATTCGTAACCCGGAATTGCCCTGCATTCACCCCATTCCTCACAACTCTCGAAGTACATTGCGGTGTCGTTCAGTACTTCGACGGACACATCAAATTCTTCGTCGTATATTCCGCTCTTCTTCACCCAGACGTAGTAGGTTGAGAACCCACTGAATTCGCCCTCAAAAGTCGCTGGTGTTATTCCCTCCCACATCAGAGTTCCACTCCAATCCTCGTCGTCGGGTGGGATACCATCGTCAATTTGTATTCCCATCCAAAATGCGACCACTCCAAGAAGAAGCAATATTGCTCCAACTCCCTTGATTGTATCAGCTAGTTTGTGCATTTTATCCACCTCTGAATTCAGTGAAGGAAGAGTCTCGTTCCAGTGAACAACATCGCCATGCCGTGCTCGTTGGCCGCGTCTATCGACTCTTGATCCCTGACTGAGCCGCCGGGCTGGACAACTGTGCTGACTCCTATATCGTTGGCTGCGTCGATTCCATCACGGAACGGGAAGAATGCGTCTGAGACCATCATCGAGCCGTTTGCTCTCTCGCCTGCCCTGCGAGCAGCGATCCTCACTGCCTCAACCCTACTGGTCTGGCCGGGGCCAACACCTACTGTCGCACAACCGGTGTCTGACCTAGTGATGAGGATGATGGCGTTCGACTTGACTTCAGCGAGTACTGCCGCGCCGAAGCATGCCAATGCC
>Ga0114996_10000400_pt1 | contig 60725 bp, 60 predicted proteins | sample ArcticOcean_MG_C_4_FD_87039 | JGI IMG/M metagenome (GOLD analysis project Ga0114996, IMG submission 87039) | Marine microbial communities from western Arctic Ocean - ArcticOcean_MG_CB4_134 | ecosystem: Environmental > Aquatic > Marine > Oceanic | place: Arctic Ocean: Canada Basin | collected...
GCAAGTATTCCCCGTAGAGATACTACATATTGAAGGAAGCATCAATCATAATCACGATAAACACACCCGGCAAATACAGCAAGGAAAACTTATAAACGCCTGCAGCCGAAGTACGCGTGTTCACCTTAATGAGTTTCCAACAATACCAGATAAATCCTATACCCAGGAATCCCGAAGTTGCAAGGTACAGTAACCCAAGACTGGCATTAGCGAAATACAGCAACCACGTCAGTGGGATAAGTAGAATTGCATATGCAAGCATCCACACCGCAGTAACTGATTCTCCTTTAATAACTGGAAGCATCGGAACTTTTGCTGCCTCATAATCATCCCGTATCAGCAAAGCAAGCGCCCAAAAGTGTGGTGGAGTCCAGAAAAATACGATTGCCAACAGAAACATACCAGACAACTCTATATTGCCATTCACTGCAGCCCAACCAACCAACGGAGGCAACGCCCCCCCAATACCACCGACGACGATATTATGAATAGTCGATCGCTTCAAAATGTAGGTGTAAAATCCGATATAAAGGACACTACCCCCAATAGTAAGCGCTGCAGCCAAAAGATTTGCTTCCCAATACAACACAATGAAAGAAAGAAGGTTAAGAGTTACCCCAAATAGAGTAGCTCGTCTGACAGAGATACGGTTGTTAGCTACCGGACGATTCCCTGTCCTGCGCATTCGCCGATCCAATTCTGGTTCCATAGCGTGATTTAAGGCACTTGCACCACCAGAGGCAAGCGCACCACCTACAAGTACGGCAATAACCAAGCGAGTTTCGGGCCAGCCCTCTGCAGCCAGTACCATACCACCCAAGGCAGTTACAAGCAGTAAGGACATAATCCACGGTTTAGTTAACTTAATGTAATCTCTAAATATCTGGCTCATTCTACGCCCTCAATACTTCTTGTTTCAACCCATACTAGTGAAGCAAGGGCAACTATCAACCCTTGAATCACGGTAGCCACAGACAGATGCGCTGCCTGCACAAACGGAGAAAATTCCATCAGTGGATTCGCAGCCCCCAAAGCTACTTCTAGAACAATAGCTAAGCTAATGCCAATACCAAGCAACCGAAATAACTTGAGGATAGCGTACCGATTCCACAGCACCACAACAACTCTGATTATAATAATAAGCAATATCAGAGCAATTAGTCGATGAAACATATTCACAAACGACAAGAATTCGCCTGACTTCACAACATCAAGATTCTGACATAGAGGCCAAGATACACAAGCATAACCTGCATTACTTCCCACAAGATAGGAACCAGAGATAATCACGAGATATACTGCCAGTGCAGACCAAGCTAGCATCCTCCAATCCCTACGTCCCCATCCATGCCTACCATCAACCAATGTGGTTCCTTTAGGCTGGTAAGCAACAACCCCGGTGAACACAAGCAAAGAAAATATTGTCTGTGCCACCGCAAGGTGAGCCGTCACAATTTCTGCAGGAAGCTCCGCTAAGACAGTCCAAGCTCCTAAGCCAACCTGCACAACCAGCAGCAATGTAATCAAGGTCACGGATCGTATAACTATTGATATATGCCTGTACTTCATAACAGCCACTACAAGCAACCCTAACACAAGCATAGAAACTACATTCGCAAGCAACCTATGGCTATACTCAATCAAAGTGTGGAATTCCATAGGCGGTATTATTTTTCCATGGCACAATGGCCAATCAGGGCACCCCAGACCACTCTCAGTAACCCTGACTACCCCTCCCATAGTAATGAGAACAAGTGTTGCCACTATGCTTGCGATACTAATACCCAGAAGCAAGCGAGGCGACCCTCTATCTTCCACCGTTTTACTACCTTTCTCTTTTCAATGTATTTTTCACAAGGTTACTACACCGACCTATCAACGGGATTCTCCCTCTTGTTCTTCAGATCTTGCCCAAGCAAAAAACACAACTCCTAACAAGGTAACGAACACAACGCCCGCTACCGATTTCATCAATAATCCACCTATTTGCTGATCCATAATTTGTGACATACCCAAAACTGCTTCAGCCCCACTATACGAAAGGTACACAGGCCCATTAGTAAACGTAATAATTGCACCGAGAAATCCCATTGGTATAGACATTACAAATAGGTACAGCATTTGGAGGCCATAGGACAAGCGCGGAAAAGCTTTCAATCTACTCTGAATCGGCCACCATCCTAACCCTCCCCCTATCAGCAAACTCAGATGCTCCAAAAGGTGAATATTATGAACACTCACTGCAAGGTCATACATCTCAGGAAGATGCCACCACACGAGTACCAGATTGAAAGTTACAAAAGCAACCACAGGATTCGTCACAATACGCATAACCAACTGCCCAAGGGAATATCTCACAACAAGTTTTTCAAACATCCATGCAGGAGTACCGGCGATAAAAAGCGGTGGAATTACTAACATGAACAACAAATGCTGCACCATATGAGCCGTAAAAGAGTAATCCTCGCTCAATACATGGAGTGGGGAATGTTCCGTCAAGAATAACAAACCCCAAGCGCAGAGGAATGAGGCAACTTCTCGTTTTGAAACTACACATTCCGCCCAGTATTTTTCTCGAAGAGGCCCTATTAAAATCAAATAAGAGATAAGTAGAATCAACTCTGGTATCAGAGCATCAATATGAAGATCCCACCACAGTGACGACAGTAACATCAACTAACCTTTACGGAAATCTCCACTTTAACTAAACAGACACTGCCATCAAGAAGTAGACCTGAATCACAGTACACTTCTTGATTCCCACTATAGCAGGTGTTAACTCTTTCTGCCCGAACGTGCTAGAACCGTGGCAATAACCAAAACCACAAGAGATACGACGAGAGCAGTTATGACTGGAGCATCCTTCTCAAAGAATCCCCAGTCGTTATGGCAGGGATGCATTTCACTCCAGGACCAACCGCACACTTGCAGCAATAGCAGCCCTATCAAGGATATTATAGCTGCAGTCACAGCAAGAGCACCTAAAGGAACAAGTATTGGCAATCGAAAACGACTCATTTGATTATGTCTGCCTTTCTACGCGAAATATACTCTGCCGAACAAGGCAAACAGAGCCGTCAGCACTCCAATTGTCAGAACAAAGCCACCAACAAAGAGAATACTGAAAAGTTTATGGTCAAACTTAAGGTGCATGAAGTACATCACAACCAAGACGAACTTACCAATGGAAAGTACCAACAACAAAGGCACCATTATGTCTCGCAGGAAACTCTGGTAAACAATCCAAACTTCTATCCCCGTGATAACCGCTAAAATAAGCGCTATGCCAACATAGCGACTAGGGGACGGATGCGAGGAATCATGTTCGCTTACGTGACTCATCTAATGTATCACCTTTCTAATAGTACTTTACTTGAACTAGTGTCCTACCGCTGCCTTGGCTGCTTCGATAGCAGGAGCTTCAACCAAATATACAACCGTGAATATCACAATCCAAACTATGTCCACGAAATGCCAGTATAGACCAATAAGCTCAACATTAATACTTTGATGTTGTTTGACTTTACCAGCGAATGAAGCACCGACCAGACTCAACAACATAAATACACCAATGGTAACATGGACCCCATGAAAACCAGTCAATACGAAGAAGGTGGTGCCAAATAAATTAGTCTTAACCGTCAGCCCTTCCGATACGAAAAGGGTAAACTCATAAACCTGCCCTCCAAGGAAGACGGATCCAAGCACCGCAGTTGCTATCACCCAGATACGGAAGTTCCTTTGATCCCCCCGCTGGATGGCAGAGAGTGCAAGAACCATCGTCAAACTGCTCATAAGCAGGACAAATGCACTAACCGAGGTATAAGGTATGTCGAAGACCTCATACGGAAAAGGACCTTGAATGCTCTGGCCCCTGTATATAAGGTACGTCGCTATCAACGATCCAAAGAATAGACAGTCAGACCCAAGAAAGGTCCACATCAGCATTTTTCGATGATCTAATCCCGTAGTCGTCGCATGTTCATCATGTTGAGGAGCTATCGTCGCTTCCAAGCTATTCCTCCTAGTTTATTACCTGTTCTTCGTGTTCTTCGTGTTCTTCGTCCGGCTCATTGACCGGTTCGAACGCCCATCCGTAGATTCCAACTAGCATAATCAACGCCCCAACAATCGATATGGCCAGATGAAAGACGACACCACCACCCATCAATGCCAAGCCGATTGCGGTAACCAATGGCCAATATGACGGATCTGGCAAATGAATGCTATGAACATCTACATCTTCCTCATTCTCTGCATAGGCTCCACCCTGCGGAATCGGATGTGTCACCCCATCTTCTCCAGTCACGTACTTTCGTGCCCACCAATCATCCCGTGAGACCACGTTCGGAATCCTAGCAAAATTATAATGAGGCACAGGTGATGGGATAGACCACTCCAATGTTCTACCATCCCACGGATCCGCATCTGCAATTTCGCCCTTCTTGAAACTTCGTACGAGATTATGCAGAAGCAGGAGTATGCTAAACCCAAGGAGGAAAGCGCCTAAGGTCGACACCATATTCCAGAAATCCCATCCCATATTACTTGTATATGTGTAAATTCTACGAGGCATCCCATCCATTCCCACCCAGTGCATTGGACCAAAAGCTATATTCATTCCAATGAAAAGCAAAAAGAATTGAATCTTTCCATAACGCTCATTCATCATTCGCCCAGTAAATTTCGGGAACCAGTAATAGAGACCTGAGAAAAGAGCCATGATGCTACCACCGAAGAGCACGTAATGTATATGCGCAACGACGTAATAGGTATCCTGCTGCTGAAAGTCGGAGGAGGACATTGAGTGAGATACGCCACTCAAACCACCGATGACAAACAATGCAATAAACCCGATAGCGTATAAATTAGCAGTTGTTAATGCTATAGACCCTTTCCACATAGTGGCCATCCAGCTAAAGACCTTCACTCCTGTAGGTACGGCTATCAACATTGTTGTGACCGTAAATACACCAACAGCCACCGTACCTAATCCGACCGTAAACATATGATGGCTCCATACCATCCAGCCCATCACACCAATGATGATCCCTGAGAAGACGATTACGGGATACCCAAATAATGGTTTACGCGCAAAAGTCGGCAGCACCTCAGACACTATCCCCATAGCCGGCAAGATCAAAATGTATACCTCTGGATGACCGAATACCCAGAATAAATGCTGCCATAAAAGAGGATCCCCTCCCTGAGCAGCCACAAAGAAGTTTGCACCAAGATAACGGTCAAACATCAACTCGATCAGAGCAACCGTTATGACAGGGAAAGCAGTTACAAGTAGTATGGAAGTTATGAAAGTCATCCACACAAATACAGGCAATTTAAACCATGTCAGACCAGGGGCACGGAGATTTATTATGGTCACAATAAAGTTGAAAGCTCCAGCCATCGATGATACACCAAGCACTAGCAAACCAAGCACGTAAAAATCCATACCCCGATCTGCAGCATAAGCACTTTCTGTGAGGGGGGCGTAAGCAAACCATCCACTTGAAGCTGCTTCACCAAAAAGCCACCCCATTGACAATAGCAAACCACCAAATAAATACACCCAATAACTGAGAGCATTCATTCTTGGAAATGCAACATCCCGAGCACCAATTTGCAACGGCACAATAAGATTGAAGAACCCAACAGACATCGGCATTATAGCTAGAAAAATCATCGTCAACGCATGCATGGTAAACATTGAATTGTAGGTATCTGGGCTAACAAACTCAGCACCAGGATATGATAACTGGGTACGTACGACGAGAGCCTGTATCCCTCCCCAGAGGAAAAACAGAATCGAGGTAGTTATGTACATCATTCCAATTCTCTTGGCATCAACCGTGGTTACCCATCCCCACACACCTTCCATACTTGTGGGTCGAGCCAATATGCCTCCAGTTCGGGTGCCTGTTGCCATAATTTTATACCCTTTCGATATTTCCTAGGATCACTTTAGGCTCTGAAGATATTCAACCAATGCTACAGTTTGAGCGTCAGTAAGCGTTGGGTTTGGCATACGAGAACCAGGCTTCATAGCCTGTGGGTTATCAAGCCAACTCGTCAAGTTTTCTGAGTTATTAGTAACCAAGGCCGAAAGCAGCGTTCTCCTTGAAGCTACATGAGTAAGATTAGGTCCAGTACGGGCTCCAGATATCCCAAGTCCGTCCACCGTGTGACAATAAACGCAGCGCTGTTTTGATACTGCCCCATCAGCATAGGTGGCAGTGAAGTCCATATTTTCGAAATAATCTCTCCCCTCGGCTGCGAGCTCAGAGAGATCCTCGGCTACAGGACCGGGTTCTTTTTGGGCTTGTACCCAGATATCAAACGCATCACTTTCCACCGCATGAACTCGCAATCTCATATTCGCATGAGATGTTCCGCAAAATTCCATGCATTGACCATAAAATCCCTCAGGAGGACTAGTTACATCTGCCTGATACCACATAACATTTGTCCTTGTTGGTATGGCGTCCTGCTTACCCCCAAGTTTCGGGACCCAAAAACTGTGAATGACATCTTTAGCTTGAAGGTTGAACTGCACCGGCTTACCAACGGGTATATACAATTCGTTAGCTGTTCTGATTCCTAATTCGGGATACTCAAACTCCCACCACCACTGATGACCTGTGACATTGACCTGCATTGAGCCAGCAGGTGGTTCCAATACATATTTCAGAACGTTGAGTGTGGGAACTGCTGCAACCGCTAAGACTAATATTGGCAGAACCGTCCACGCAATCTCTAGATTCCGATGGCCATGAGTTTGGGGAGGAATAGGATCCCCCTCTTTCCTCTTGAACTTCAACGTCATGTAAAGGAGCATAGGGAGCACCGTTACGAAAACGACGGCCATGGCCCAAAACACGAAGTCCCAAACCATCTTCTGTTCAGCTGCAACCGGACCGAGAGGATCGAAGGTAGACATTAAATGTTCAGGAGTACAGCCAACTGACAGCATAAGCATCGATCCAAGTATCAGTAAAGGAATCGCCCGTATCATTCTCACGTTCACCTACAATCTCTTTCCTTTAAAGTGGCCCCGCTCCATCTCTCATAAGGAACACTGAACCTAATACAGCTTCAATAAGAACCGTCAATGGTTACAATTTTCACATGGCAGTCTACCACGCACGGAAATTATGGTCAAGACAAATTAGGTTCAAATAAGTACTGTTTATATACTATCTTCATCTACTTGCCCACTGTCTAATTTGCACATACCAAGAGTCACTGTACCTGAATTTACTAGCAACGGTTATTGATCACGACTGCCACGACTAATAAAACAACCAGAATCAATGGACTGATAGTCCAAAGAAGATCGACCTTACCCTCATTATAAGTGTTACCTATCTCAGTACCGGAACTTAGCCCTCTATCCTTGAGTACCAAAAGCATTACACCTATCCCAGCAAGGATAAGTGCAGTAGATACGAGCCATAACACACTGTGACAGATATCCATGCTATTCACCCAATCTCATGCTCTACACGATCATTCAATAGTATCCATACTAACCATACCATCGATACATTAATCCTAGCGCATTATACTATTGAGGGTCTATTATTAGGTACTAGCAGCAAATATGATGGAAGAATTTGATTAACCCCCATGGATAAAACACCCTCCAATATCCGTCAATGGAGTATCAGTATCTCCATTGCACTTCTGGCAATATTGGGACTTGTCCTAGCAGCACTATTATTCATGAGATCAAACCAAAACCAAATGGTTCGCACAGTGCAACCTTATGCGAATAATGTCCTTTCCCCACCTCGACCTGCCCTATCCTTCAATTTACTTGACCAGCATGGTGCTCAAATTTCTCTGGAAACTTTTGGGGCTAACCCTATACTTATAACATTTCTATATACCAACTGCACTAAGGCCTGCCCTATAACCGCCGGGAAATTACACCAATTAGTTCAACTGCTTGATAAATCTAATGCCCACACCGAAATTGTTACAATTTCGGTAGATCCGATAGGTGACTCTATAACCAGTGCCTATACATACTCAAAACAGTGGAAAATGGAAAATGATTGGCATTATCTCACTGGATCTCTCGCACAGCTTAAGCCAATATGGGAATATTACTGGGCAGAACCAACAACTGAAGTTACGAATCTTTCAGAAATCAAAACAAGTACAGAAAATACTGACGCCGAAGCCATTCAGGGCTATATATCGCATTCTCCTCCACTATTCCTAGTTGTGAATAACGAAATAAGAGTAGCTATGTCGAACGCAAACTTTGAGCCAAATTTATTCATTGCCTATCTGGAAACGATTAGACAATAGCAGCTATCTAGTTTTCTATCTCTGCTGAGTACTGCTCAAGAAGGCCATCTAAAATCTGTTTAAGGCTATCCTCATCAAAGGGCCCAACAAATTTCCTGAGGGCATCTCCCGAAGGTCCTATGAAAATTTTTTCAGGGATACCAGATATACCATAATCAACCGTGATCAATCCATCCAGGTCAAGACCATTAGGATAGTTAACACCATACTTCTCTAGGTGCCCGCGGACTTCCTCAGCATCATCCCAAATTGCTATTCCCAAAAACTCCACACCTCGACCTTTGTATTCTGAATACACGGATTGCAACACTGCTGCCTCTCGTACACAAGGAGGGCACCAAGAACTCCAGAAATCTACCATCACTATGCTGCCTCTGTAGTCTGAGAGTTGCACTTGCTGTCCATCAAGCAAGGTAAGAGAGAAGGGTCTTGCAGTCACATTACTACCATATATTTCTACCGAAGTGTTATTAAGTGCAAACCCATTATTTGTAGCATCGCTATCTATCAACTTCCAAGCAAAAAGCAACACCAAACCTGCTGCAGGTATCATTAACAAAAATGCTAGAGTAACTCGTCTTATCATATGATTTTTCCTGAACTCCTTATTGGGTGTCAGTTATTATACCCCCTACCTTAATACAGTTATAGTGATCTTTTTCGTAAAAACTAGGGCACCAAAAAGCCCTATAGATTTCAACTAAAAACGCCATAACTTAACCAGTAGTACACGATATAAAATCCAGCGAATATCAATAAGAAAGAACTAACCAAATTGGAATACTGACTGATTTTTCGAAACCCTGATATAACAAAACTGCCAAAAAAGGCTGCTGCAACAGTGACTATGATCAGAACAGAGCTCATACCAAAGGCATAGGCACTGAATTGCCCTAACGAAGCTGCAATTCCCTTGCTTGAAAAAGCGCTTCCAACGACCACTAAGAATATCGGAAGAGTACAACTAAGCGAAGCTACAGCATAAGCCATACCAAATGAAAGCATATTAAACGCTGTTTTTCTAGGCACTACAACCACCCTACTTGCAGCCATAATCCCAAGGGTTTTACGAGTTAGGAGTAGCCAAACTCCTAGAACAATCATACCCACACCTATCAGTAATCCAGTTCCAGGAAAATAACGTGTCATAATAGATCCGAAAAGTGCAGTTACCCCGCCCAAGACGCCAAATACCACCATAAAACCACAACTTGTGATACCCCCAACAACTATTGACCTTCCGAGTCGTTTTGCTAGCGACAAGGAGGCGTACATCTCATTATCCAATCCCAAATAATAAGCAACATAGGCTGGAAGCATAAAAAACCCGCACGGATTGACACTCGCAACCATACCCGCTCCAAATGCATATCCCAATGGTAACAGAGCCGCAACCTTCAAAACCGATGCCTCTACTGTCTGGCGAACTAGTACTACCGCTAATCCAATGGAGAGTGTGAAAATAATCAATATGATCCAAATCACAGCCTCTCGGGAATCAGGAATTCTATTCAGCATTTGTTTCATATACGCTGATCCATCTCCATTGATATGAACACACCACCAACAAACCTTAAGCAACTGCTAATGAACACACAAAAATCAGACAACCTTCTGCCGCCGAAAGAAAATGATCAAAGGAACGACAATAAGCAACACAATTGCTACGGCTCCTGGAGGTAGGTACTCCATTGGCACACTAGAAAAATAGGTACTAACTCGATCCATTCCAGATGCTTTTGGAAGTTTCAAAATGTCGATAGCAATTTCCTCACCACGCCCTAATTCCATTGCTTCAGACAATTTATATGAACGATCACCTAAATCGACAGATTCGTTGTCACTTCCAGCCTCAAACATCACTTCAAAAAGGGCAGAATCCCACATAACCCGCAATGTACCAGCGCCATACAATATTTTTTTCTCAAAAATGTATGTTGATCCTTCATAGGGGAAGGAATAACTATATAAAATTTCATGCCTACCTGGAGGAACAGATGACGTCACTCCAAAACCTAAATCTACCTGAAACACATCTGTCCTAAGTAAATCCGTGCTCACGTTTAAATCTCTAACATCTGAAGGCAAGCTAAACCGCACAATACTCATTGGATCTCTGCCAGGCACGTATGTAGTATCGGACTCGTTCTCCAAAACAACAGATTCAAGCACAGCAACCCGTTGTGATTTTTTATCCACATCCACAAAAAGAACTGAGATCGAATCAAAAGAGATAACATCAATGCTATCCGTGACCTCAAAAACTGTCATCTGAACGGGAGCATCTAAAGCGCTATCAAGGTCAATATCCCTACCATATAAGACCCCTTGGTATTCCACGGAAATTCCATAAGCGACACCAGGTATTAAATCCAAGTCCTCAAATCGATAGCCCCCATCTTGATCAGTTAACACCACAGTCGAGCCTTCAGCTCCCAACCCCACCTTGTGTAGTGTAACCTCAATGCCGGAAAGGACCATCCAAGGGTTTCCAGATCCGTTGCGAACGTATCCTTTGATTGTATCCGATCCCTCAGCAGCTACTGGCCCCGCAAGTGAAATTATCAAATACCATATCGAAATACCACTTAGTAAGTAGATAACAGCACGTCCAGCCAACGATCGGAACGATCGTTGTGTTCGCAGTTCTTGAAAACCTCTGAGTTCAGTCATTATGCTGATAAGAGCTATCCTTGAGACCTGCTGCCCCCGACTCCAGTATGTATTTTTCTTCTAGCTCATCATAAGATTTTTGATCAAGATTACCAATCGCCAAATCAAGCTGAGCGGAACTCAGCCCAGCGACGGCCATACGAATGGAATGATCTCCTTCATCCATTGAGGCTACCTCTCTAAGATCATTCCTTGATCGCACTACCGGATACAATACTGCACCAATAACGATGATTGATAAGCAAGTAATAAAAAATATTGTCATGTAAGTTCCTCCCCCATTTCATTGACTATGCTCAGTCAATTGCCCATTTCAGATTCATACCCAGGCTCCCGTCTAGCAGTCCTAGGAGATATAGCAACCAATGTGCCCAGCACTAGGATAGGTACAGATGCCCACATCCACCATACCAAAGGGAACACATGTACCCTAAATACACCTCTCCCATTCTCATCAAATTGAGATGGCACTATATAGAAATCCTCTAACGGAGTACTCCATATAGCAGCCTTTGTGGCACCTACATTATGCCCTGGGTAAAAAGCACGAACGGGCTTCATATCTCCAATATGGTAGCCTCCTCGAGTCACGTCAAACAAAGCCTCTTCCTCAAGGCGGTTCCCAAATTCCTCCGACTGGAGGCTAACATACCGTATTGAATAATTGCCTATCTCGACAGTTTCACCAGGAGCTAAAGAAAAATCCTCCTGCATAGCATAAAAAGACGAACCTGTTGCGCCTATAGCTAACAACGTGATCCCTAGATGAACTATATACCCACCATACCGAGAGCGGTTACTCAGCACCAAACGTATAAATGCTTTACCATAAGATTCCCCCCGCTGATGCCTGACCAACACACCACGGACCCATTCTTGTAGTACCGATCCTATTACTAAACTTACTATGGAAAAACTAGCGACCGCTAGTGGCAGTCGCACTCCCACTATTACTAAAACGCATGCAACGACAACCGCCAATGCCACAGGAAAACGTAACATCCCCCAAATTTGACTGAGACGTGCCCGCCTCCAAGGCAACATGGGAGCGATAGCCATAAGTACTAAAAGGCATAAAATCAATGGTCCATTCATTCGATTATAGAAAGGAGGACCGACCGATACAGTTTCATTATTCAAAAGATCAGCTATCAAGGGGAATATAGTCCCCCACAAGGTAATAAATGCTATCGCGAGAAGGAGAAGATTGTTAAAAAGGAAAGCGGCTTCTCTAGATAACAGCGATTCCAATTTACCAGCATTGTCCTCTTTTTTTGATGATCGAAGGAGCAATATGAGTATTGAACCAAAAAGAGTAATCGCCATAAACAACAAAAACGTCCAACCCATCGATGATTGAGCGAAAGAATGTACTGAAGGAACCGGACCGCCTCTATTGAGAAACATACCAACTTGCGCAAGCGCCATTGCCATTATAGCAAGCACCAAATTCCAGGTTCGAAACATTCCTCGTTGCCGTTGAATGACCACAGTGTGAACAAACGCTGTCATAACAAGCCATGGCATCAATGCAGAATTTTCTACGGGATCCCAAGCCCAGTAACCACCCCAGCCCAATATCGTATAAGCCCACCAAGCTCCCAGCATCAACCCAACCGTGAGAATCACCCATGAAATCAAACCCCAGGTCCGACCATGTTCCACCCAGATATCAGTACCGCCCTTCCCGGCCATCACCGTGCCCATGACGATGCTGAAAGGAGCAACAACAGAAATAAGTCCGGCCATTTGCATAGGCGGATGGAAAAACATACCTAAATGGACTAATAAAGGATTAATCCCCTGTCCATCAGATGGAACCACTTGAAGTTTTTCAAATGGATTAGCATAGAACAGCAAAACAAATACGAAAAACCCTAGCATGATAGATAGGACCGTCGCAGTATACCCACTAATTTCTGGCAAATTCTTCCTAAGGTAATAGAGAACACTAACGACTAAGAGGGCTAATATAAACGTAATGTAGAGCATAGACCCAGCGTTCCCTGCGTAAAATGCGACCCATGTGTACATTTTAGGCATTGATAAGTCACTATTCTCGGTTACATAGCGAACACTGAAATCATTTGTCACGAAGGCATATATCAAAGTTACCATAGCAACCAGCAACAATAACGGGGTAGTATAGAGCCCATACACAGCGCTATCTACGACAACGCTCATTCCGCGCACACCACCTACCACCGAGGCAACACACGCGTATACCGCTACCAATAAGGTTAGTATTAATGCAACATACCCTAATTCAGTCAATCAACCCTCATTCCTTGTGCTATTCGCTTCATCTTGGCCAAACTCCCGAGGATCCCAACCCCTATCACCAACTTCATCGAGGAACACAGCTACTCCCGGTTCTTCCTTCAACCCCTGTCCCATCGCATCCTCGTTGTCACCTTTTCCCACCTTTCCTCGCAGGACCATAACCAAAACCACCAAGGAAAACAAAACACCTACCGGGGGTACTACCCACACTAATAGTGATACCCCTTCAGTTTGCGGTTCCAAGAGCACACTATTACCATAGCGCTCTACAAAGTAATTCAGTATTTCTCTATCTGACAGACCCTCCTTGATCTTCCCGCGTATAACCGATTTCATTTGATAAGCCAATTGAGTTTGCGACTGATCCAATGATTCCCCAGGACAAACTGGGCACATCAATGACTTATCCAAAGCTATAGCCCTTTTTTCATAATTTACAGCATCAGTACCAGAATCGGTACACGCCAAGACCAGTACACAACCCACTAGCACAGAATAAATCAACATTTTATGTACTATCTTGAACGAGTCAACTCCTTGGAATCGACCAAGACTCATTATAATCGTTTGAAAACATAATTCCATATACGCCTGTTTGTACCTCGTTAGGGGAACGGCTCCATATCCACCCTATCCCTGCACCCCAAATCCACTAGCCTAAGCCAACTATCTTGATGCTAACATGAAATGGCAACTAAGTTTAACGCAGAAAAGGGACCTTAACGGGCCCCTTTTCATCAATATCTAACGAGAGCAGGATTATGAAATTAATGTAGCCTGCCGTGCCAGTGAGACGATTTCAGTAAAATCCGCAGGCTTGTTCACTGCCATATCTGCCAGCATTTTACGATTTAGGTCGATACCAGATTTCTTAAGCCCGTTGATAAGCTGACTGTAACTCATACCCTCCTGGCGGGCAGCAGCATTGATTCTCGTTATCCAGAGCCGACGAAAGTCACCCTTTCTTTCTTTTCTATGTGCGTAAGCATACATAAGGGCATGTATCAATGACTCGTGAGCTCGCTTATAGAGCCTGCTTCTCACCCCTTTGTGTCCTTTCGTCTGCTTTAGCACGCTCTTATGTCTACGTTGTTTCGTTACTCCTCGTTTTACCCTTGGCACGTTTCTTCTCCTCCAAGCCACTAGTAGTCATTCAATTAGATGACACAGCGCTCTTTCCTTAACCACTTTTCTGATATTCCGAAATGCCTAGGAATATGGGAGCAATCTCCCTAATTTTTTGACATCACGTTCATGTGCTCCAAGTGTTTTGTCAAAGGCCCTCAGCGATGACGGTCTTTTATTTCTGCGCAAGTGACTACTGCCACCCTTCATCCTTAGGAACTTACCGCTCCCTGTTGTTCTAAAGCGCTTTTTTGCTCCACTATGCGTCTTCAGTTTGTTCTTCATCCTGACCTCTTTCGTCAACTGTAGCTGGTTTGCTCTGCTGCTGACTTACGGGAGCAGGAGCTAATGTTATTGATAGGAGTCTACCTTCCATAGTTGGTGGCCTTTCAACTTTAGCCATATCCTCAAGGGACGCTGCTACTTTTTTGAGTATCCCAACGGCAATCTCTGGATGCTCTCGCTCACGGCCTCGAAACATCACACTGACCTTCACCTTATCGCCGCCATTGAGGAGTTTTCTAATCGTCCTCACCTTGGACTCAATATCGTGTGCGCCAATACGAGGCCGAAATCGCATCTCTGCTAATTCTACCGTTTTGCGAGTCTTCCTAGCTTCACGGTCGCGCTTAGCTTGCAGGTAACGAAACCGCCCATAATCAAGCAACCTACATACAGGAGGAACCGCGCCAGGGGAAACTTCCACAAGATCTACACCACGTTCCTCAGCAAGGCGAATGGCTGCTTGCGTGTCAATCACTCCTACCTGTTCCCCGTCTTCAGCAATCACCAATACCTGAGGAACCCTTATTTGGGAATTAATCTTATATTCTCGCGGAATGTTTCCCTCCCTGAGTATATTTTCCGTACGTAGCCTAAGGAGGAAACGATATCATATCCGTGTTCACCGGTCAACGTCGTGAAGTCCTTCACGACTATTAGTATACAAAAACAATCAACTGTTTTCTGCCAAGTTCTGTCCTAAATCCCAACTCCTTGACTCCGTCGTGTCCACAAGAAGTTTGATTAACTTGTCTTTACTCAGAGCCGGAATCGATTCACCAGTCCTAAACCTAACAGTAACCTGATCCTGGTCCATCTCTCGGTCACCAATAATTAACATGTATGGTGTTTTCAGTACTTGAGCATCGCGTATCTTCGCATTCATCCTATCATTCCTTGCATCAATATCAGCACGAATTCCTTGCTGTTGAAGAAGAGCTAGCACTCTCGTGCAATACTCAATATGTCTATCAGCGATAGGAATAATTATGGCTTGCACCGGAGCGAGCCACACGGGTAACGCCCCACCACAATGCTCTATAAAAACACCCAAAAATCGTTCGAGAGAACCCAACATAGCTCTATGTATCACCACAGGACGCTGTCGGTTCCCTTCCTGGTCAACGAAGTTTAAATCGAAGCGCTCTGGTAAGGAAAAGTCAAGTTGGATTGTTCCAAGTTGCCATTCACGGCCAAGGGCATCAGACACGAAAAAGTCAATCTTCGGCCCATAGAATGCCCCTTCCCCATCTACTGATTGATATTCGAGCCCAATGCTACCCAATACACTCGCTAACTCATCCTCTGCACGATCCCACTGCACATCTGACCCTACACGATCTCCTGGACGCAAAGATAGAGTGGGGCGAATCGTCGTGAAACCGAATTCTTGGTACGCTTCCAGCAGCATCCCAATGAAATTGCTAACCTCCTCACCTATCTGGTCTTCTGAGCAGAATATATGAGCATCATCCTGGGAGAACGTCCTAACGCGCGTCAATCCGTGGGTAACCCCGGAACGTTCATGGCGATGAAGCATCCCAAAATCTGCGAGTCTCATGGGAAGTTCCCGATAGGACCGTCGCTGAGAGGCGTAAATCATCGCATGCGCAGGGCAATTCATCGGTTTTATACCAAATTCTCGATCATCAACATCCAGCACATACATATTTTCAATGTAATGATCATAATGCCCTGATTTTTTCCAAAGCTCCGTCGAGAATAGCTGAGGAGTCCTGACCTCCTCATAGCCATGTTTTATGTACAAATTCCTTACATATGCTACCAACAAATTATATACTGTTGTCCCGTTAGGCAGAAAGAATGGACTAGCAGGAGCTACAGGATCGATAAAATACAACCCCATCTCACGACCAAGGCGTCGGTGATCACGCGTCCGTGCTTGCTCCATAGCTTCTAGATACTCGCTCAGCTCCGTCTCTGATTCAAATGCTGTACCATAGATTCTCTGCAACATCGGATTCCGTTCATCCCCGCGCCAATAAGCGCCTGCAATTTCCAACAACTTGAAAGCGTGAATATCCCCCGTACCCTCAACGTGCGGACCTTGACAGAGATCCACGAAATTACCATGTTTGTACAGGCTCACTTCAGTCCCCTCATCAAGCCCCTCAATTATCTCCAATTTGAATGGGTTCGTGGAGAACAACCCTAAGGCCTCTTCACGAGTTATCACTTGCTTTTCAAATGGCAAATTAGCATGAATTCTTAGAGCCATTCGTGATTCAATTAACTTTAAGTCATCAGGAGTGAATGGATTATTTATTTGAAAGTCGTAATAAAATCCTTGTTCTGTTGCAGGTCCAATAGCCAACTTCGCCTCTGGAAACAGTTCACAGACTATATCCGCCATGACATGTGCCGCGGAATGCCGCATGCGATGTCTCAAATCTAGAATGGACTCTTTGTTCACTTTTGTTCGCTTCCTTATATCTCTTGATTACCACTACCCTGGCAATAGCATTCCGAGTTCTCACATATACATAGACTCCTGACACGCATCCTTATTCTGAACATTGTTGTGGATGCTATCCATAAGACGATCAGTTATGGTGGGCGGTAGTGGACTCGAACCACTGACCTCTGCGATGTCAACGCAACGCTCTAGCCAACTGAGCTAACCGCCCAAGAAGAACGAGTGTAGCAAAGCACTTTGGCATGGTCAAGTATATTCCTAGCCAAAACATGCGCGCCTGCTCACTCTTGTATCGACTCATAAAAGTCTTAGATTTCTATAACCTTTCTCAAGCTTGGCAAGTCCTTCAATCCTTGCTGTTCCATTCGCCCCACTATACCTGCTATAACATCTAAATATATATGTGGGCGCCCAAAAGAAGCACTACCAATTTGAACTGCTGTTGCCCCTACACAAAAAAACTCCAATGCATCATCAGCGCTTGAAATACCCCCCACACCGATCACTGGAATCTCAATCGCGCGCACTAGCTTGTATACTACCCCTAATGCAATTGGTTTGATTCCTGGGCCGGAGAGGCCTCCCAGCACGTTCCCTATGGATGGTCTGCCAGTATTCCACTCAACAGCCATCCCTCCCACAGTATTTATAGCGGTAACAGCATCAGCTCCGCCTTCTTGTACAGCCAGGCCAATCTCAACCACGTCAGTAACATTAGGGGTCAGCTTCACAATAACTGGTATGCGAAGCAATTCTTTAACACCTCGAGTCACCCGTCGCGCTGCTTCAGCATTTTGCCCAAAATCTAACCCACTGGCAGTATTAGGGCATCCAAAATTCAATTCTATCCCATCAATCCCCACTATTTCACCGGCAATTTGGGCAAGTGCAATAAAATCTTCATACGAATCCGCAGCCAAACTTAAAATAACTGGAACAGTGGAATGAATAAATACGGGCATTACGCTATCCCTGAAATCGTGTATACCAGGGTTTTTCAGACCAACTGCATTTAGCCAACCATGAGCCTGCTCTTCCATATGCGGTTCAGGATTACCAATCCTTGGCATAAGAGTAGTTGACTTAAGCACTATAGCTCCGAGTTCATTAATGGGGAAATCAGGTAACAACCCCCCTCCATACCCATCTCCCCCAAATGTACCAGCAGAAGTCATCACCGGGGACGAAAGATAAAGACCCGTTACATGCTTAGGTGCAAGGTTGACACCTATATCCATAGTGACCTCTCTAAATCCAGATAAGATAACGCCGGCCCAATCGTACCACGCATGGACCGGCGTTATCTTGACATTGTCATAGAACTAATTCAGGATGCTCCGAGAGGGGCCTCCATAGTTCGCAGATAATCGGTGTCGTCGCCTCGCAATTCCTCTTCACCACGATCATCGTTTGTACCATACCCTTCCTCTAAAGCCAATCGCTCTCGGCCTTCCTCTGACATATCAAATCTCGCAGGTATCAAACGACCTATGATCACGTTTTCCTTCAAGCCGAGTAACGGATCTACCTTGCCATCAATTGATGCTTCTGTAAGAACGCGAGTCGTCTCCTGAAAGGAAGCTGCTGCTAAGAAACTCGGTGTTGCTAGCGATGCACGGGTAACCCCAAGCAAAACCGGGCTAGCTGTTGCAGCATCACCACCCTCATCATCAATACGTTCATTCACCTTGTCGTAACCATATTTATCAATTAGATCACCCGGCAGCATTCCGCTATCGCCTGGATCATCTATTTGCACCCGCCTTAACATTTGCCTAACAATAATCTCGATATGCTTTTCGTGAATCGAGACACCTTGAGATCTATACACATGCTGTACTTCTTCCGCCAGATACAACTCAACCGATTCCTTCCCTTGAATACGCAATATATCCTGTGGATTCTTAGGTCCGGCAGTAAGAGCATCCCCGTGTTCAACATCGCTCCCATTTTCAACCAGAAGCAAGGCAGACGGCAATATATCATATTCCCTTGTTTCTTGGTCAGTCCAAACTATATTCATACCTTTATCTGTATATTCGACGGTGCCATCTATTCCCGCCACTATTAGCCCTTCAGAGAAAGTTTCCTCCGATCCTTTTTCCGGCAATGCTAATTCCGTCCCGTGACTAACAACGTCACCATCACCAACCAGTCGTCGATAGCTATCAGGAACATTGTATGGGAGCCTATTCTCTTCTTCATAAGTCACTGTAACAAGCCTAGCGCTACCCTTTTGAGCTGTAACAGTTACCTTGCCAGAAATCTCGCTGAGCAAAGCTTGCCCTTTAGGTGAACGAGCTTCAAAAAGCTCCTCGACTCTAGGCAATCCAGTAGTGATATCAGCAGCAGAAGCTACCCCTCCCGTATGGAAAGTCCTCATCGTTAATTGTGTTCCAGGCTCCCCAATACTTTGTGCAGCAATTATACCAACGGCCTCACCTAACATTACTTTTCGTCCCGTAGCCATACTTCTGCCATAGCACATCCGACAAATTCCCCGTATTGCTTCACAGTTCAAAGGTGTCCGAACATTTGCCTCAGTAACGCCTAGTAATTGCATTTTAGCAATAGCATATTCGTCAATTTCTTCGTTTCTTCCAACGATAATTTCACCGGTTGCTGATTCAATTACAGGCGTAGCTGCCAAGCGACCGAGTATACGTTCTATAAAAGGAACTTCTCTCACTGCATCTGTAGATGCAGACATCATTGTGCCAACTTCCGTCTCGCAATCTTCAGCCAGAACAATCACATCCTGACAAACATCGATAAGCCGCCTAGTGAGATAACCACTATCTGCCGTTCTCAGGGCTGTATCCGCCAGACCTTTTCGAGCACCATGGGTAGATATAAAATACTCTAATACAGAGAGACCTTCCCGGAAGCTAGATTTGATCGGTAGGGAAATAATCCTGCCTTTGGGATCAGTCATCAAACCTCGCATCCCAGCCATCTGCGATATCTGACTTATACTTCCTTTAGCACCAGATACAGCCATAGTATATACACCACCATAGCGATGCATATTATCTTCCACTTTTCGCTGCATTTGCTCCCCAGTTTCACGCCAGATGTCAACTGTATGCTGGTACTGTTCTCCCTCACTGAGCAACCCATTTGCAAACTGGTCGTCAAGTTCATTAATGGCCTGTGAAGCTTGATCCAACAAGGCCGCCTTATCTTCCGGAACCTTTATATCACTAATTGCTATAGTCACACCCGCTTGCGTCGCATACCGGAACCCCAGATACTTAATTTGATCTAGTACAACAGCAGTACGCTCATTGCCAATAACTCGATAACACTCGGAAGTTAATTCCTTTAATGTTTGTTTATCCATGACAGTGTTATGATATTCAAGACCTTCTGGTAACAAAACTTGATTGAATATCAGACGTCCAGGAGTAGTTTGAAGATCGCCGTCAAATTCTTCGCTAATCACAGTCATCGAAGCCTGAAGGTGAATATAGCCAGCTTCGTAGGCTATCATAGCTTCGTCAACAGACCCAAAGATTTTACCTTCACCAAGCGCACCAGGTTTTTCGTAAGTAAGATAGTAACACCCCATAACCATATCCAATGTAGGTGCAACAAGTGGCTCTCCAGAAGCAGGGGAAAGCATATTATAGGTACTTAACATCAGCTTGTTACCCTCCGCCACTGCCCCTCTTGATAATGGCACGTGAACTGCCATTTGATCTCCATCGAAGTCCGCATTAAACGCCTGACATACCAGAGGATGCAGCTGTATAGCATCACCTTCGATCAAGACCGGTTCAAACGCTTGAATCCCTAGCCTATGCAGAGTAGGTGCCCGATTAAGTAATACGGGGCGCCCCTTTATTACTTCTTCAAGGATATCCCAAACTTCAGGGCGAACCTTTTCAGCCATGCGTTTGGCACTCTTGATATTTGCAGCATAACCTTTCATTACTAATCGATTCATAACGAAGGGTTTGAAAAGTTCCAGTGCCATTTTCTTAGGTAACCCACACTGGCTTAGTTTGAGTTCAGGCCCGACGATGATGACTGAACGTCCGCTATAATCCACACGCTTACCTAACAAATTTTGCCTAAATCTACCCTGTTTCCCCCTTAACAAATCAGACAGCGACTTAAGCCGATGATTATGACTTCCTGAGATCGCTTTCCCTCGTCTTCCATTATCAATAAGTGCATCTACAGCTTCCTGAAGCATCCGCTTCTCATTCCTAATTATGATATCAGGAGCCTCAAGTTCTAAAAGTCTCCGTAGACGATTATTTCGATTGATCACCCTTCGATAAAGATCATTCAGATCACTAGTAGCAAAGCGCCCTCCATCGAGTTGCACCATTGGGCGCAATTCCGGAGGCAATACCGGCAATACCGATAGAATCATAGACTCAGGACTGTTTTCGCTTCGACGCAAAGCGTCAACGACCTTAATTCTCTTAAGTGCGCGCTTCCTTCTCTGTATTGAGGTCGCTTTCAACTCGGATTCCAGACTAACCCGCAAGACAGCAAGATCCATATTGCCCAATATTGCAAGAATGGCTTCAGCCCCCATTCCAGCATTTATGACCCCAGGATAATGCATTCGCATTTCTCGGTGTCGTGACTCAGGAAGCAACTGTAGTGGAGCAACTGACTCCAAGCCACTAAGTTCAAAATCATATTGCCGAGTATCAACTTCATCTTGATTAATACCGTCTCTAATTGCCTGACGAATAGCCTCACTCGCCTCTATCGCATATCCAACAGATGACTCTTCTACCCAAGCTACCACTATGGAATCATCTTCCACCTGTATTACAACTCCCACATCCCCCAATCCAGTTGAGGAAGCCGGAATTTCCACCACACGAGACTTCTCATCTGAATCCAATTTATCTATCTTTTCGGAGAATTGAGCCAAAACTTGATCCCGCTCCAATGACTGTTGCTCTTGGACTAAAACAGTAGCGCCTTCCGGAATCATATATTTCTCTGTAGTAATCGATGCAGAAAATTCTAGGGTTTCCTTAAGAACAACATACATACCTTGTACGTTTTCATCACGAGCCGACGCATTTATGGCTAATGTCTGGTCAAGGTCCACTTTAAGTTGACGAATAGCATCTGCACGCTCTTCTTCATCAACGCTAATAATTATGTATTGTGCGAAATACAGCACTCTCTCAAGATTGCGTGGAGAAAGTTCAAGCAACATTCCCAATCTACTAGGAATACCTTTTGAGAACCATATATGTGCAACCGGAGCAGCGAGCGCTATGTGTCCCATCCGTTCGCGCCTTACCTTTGACCTAGTAACTTCCACTCCACATCGATCGCAAAACAGACCTTTATAGCGAACTTTTTTGTACTTGCCACAAAAACACTCGAAATCCTTAGTCGGGCCAAAGATCTTTTCGCAGAACAAACCATCTTTTTCTGGTCGTAGGGTTCTATAATTTATAGTCTCGGGTTTGGTGACTTCGCCATACGACCAACTCTTTATCTGGTCTGGAGAAGCGAGAGAAATTCTTATCGCCGTGAAATCTGATCCTACTGTCATTCCATTATCTCCCTATCTAACTTAATCATGTTAAAGCCATACCTCGAACTAGACGCCCTAGATGGTTATGTTCGGTATTCTCTCACTTGTTACACCATCTTCTTCAGAGTCGAGGAAGGTTCCTTCGGAATCTTCCTCGCCCAGAATATCACTAAAATCATCAATAGCATTGTCGTCATCCAACCCCTCAGGGAAAGCAGCCGGCGACGCCAATTCTTCAGAGCCTGTAGTGAGTTCAACTGCAAGCCCAAGGCTTTGCAGTTCCTTGAGTAATACTTGAAATGATTCAGGTACCCCTGGATGTACAACGTCATCACCTTTGACGATCGCCTCATATGTCCTAACCCGGCCGACAACGTCATCAGACTTAACTGTGAGTATCTCTTGTAAGTTATAAGCTCCACTATAAGCCTCAAGCGCCCATACCTCCATTTCCCCAAATCGCTGCCCCCCAAACTGTGCCTTTCCACCAAGGGGTTGCTGGGTGATCAACGAGTAAGGACCAGTGGATCGAGCATGAATTTTGTCTTCAACCAAGTGAACCAACTTCATCATGTATATGTACCCGACTGTAATCGGCTGGTCAAAAGCCTCTCCAGTTCTGCCATCAGTAAGCTTTACCTTACCGTAAATTGGAGGAACTTCTCCTTGCTCCTGAGAAATTTCAGTTACCAATACCTCCAACTCTGCAGGCGTTTCAGGGTAGCGATCAATACCACGTTGCGTCAACCAAATTTGCAAGCACGCCGCCTTAGCAATTCCGGGAGCAGCGGTGTCAAACAACCCTTCTGCTGTGTATCCGTACCCACGAAGCCATTCATCAAGAACCTCAATTGATATAGCCGGATTCTTACTTGAGGAATATCGATCGACTGCACCAGACTCGGACACAAACCAAGCTCGAGCAAGTACATCTTCAATATCTTCATCCCGGGCTCCATCAAACACTGGAGTGAGCGCCCGAAACCCTAGTTGATGCGCCCCCCAACCTAAGTGTGTCTCAAGCACCTGCCCAAGGTTCATACGAGATGGAACCCCTATTGGATTCAGTATGATATCCACTGGTGTTCCATCTGGTAGGTACGGCATATCCTCAACTGGGAGAATCCTTGCGATAACTCCCTTGTTGCCATGGCGACCTGCCATTTTATCACCTGCAGTAATCTTACGAGTCTGTGCTACCCACACTCGTACTAATTCATTGACCCCAGGTGCCAACTCTTCTTTGTCATCTCGTTGATTGAAAACCCGAACGTCTATAACCTTACCGCGTTCTCCATGGGGAACGCGCAAAGACGTGTCCCTGACATCTCGAGCTTTTTCACCGAAAATTGCCCTAAGCAATTTTTCTTCAGCTGTCAGTTCAGTCTCACCTTTGGGGGTTATTTTCCCTACCAGAATATCCCCAGGGCTTACCTCAGCTCCTATCCGAATAATTCCATCTTCATCAAGATCTCCGAGGCCTTCTTCACCAACGTTAGGTATATCCCGGGTAATTTCTTCAGCACCGAGCTTAGTGTCTCGGGCATCTACTTCATAACGTTCAATATGCACCGAAGTGAATCCATCCTCCTTAGAAAGAGCCTCACTTATGATGATAGCATCTTCAAAGTTGTATCCCTCCCAACTCATGAAAGCTACGAGAACGTTTTGTCCTAAAGCCAAATTCCCTTGATCAGTAGATGAACTGTCTGCTAAAGGTTGGCCTACCTCCACAAAATCCCCTTTATACACAATAGGGCGGTGTGTTAGACAAGTTCCCTGATTGGTGCGAGCAAAATTAATTAGACCATGAGGATGCTGGTTACCTTCTGTATCAGTAACTACTATAGTGCGACCCGATACAGATGTCGCAGTGCCCTTTACCTTAGAGATTATGACCTGTCCACTATCGATAGCTACTCGCCCTTCCATCCCAGTGCCAACCAACGGAGCTTCAGGCACTAGTAAGGGGACCGCTTGGCGTTGCATATTAGATCCCATCAATGCTCTGTTGGCATCATCATGCTCTAGAAACGGGATCAGAGAGGTTGAAACACTCACAATTTGCATCGGAGAAACATCCATATAGGCTACTTCTACAGGAGATTTCCGTGAGAATTCGTTACCAGCTGAAACGGTCGCAGGGGACCGCGACTCAACTGCAATGTCAACAAATTGCCCCTTACCATCTAAGACAGTATTTGCCTGAGCGATAACATGCCTATCCTCTTGATCTGCTGAGAGGTAGACAACTGATTCCACGGCTATAGTTATGTTCGGTACCGAACGTAATATCCTGGCGTATATCGGTGTTATAACTGTCCCTTTGACAAGTGGAACGCTATGTAAGGTTCCACTACTACCAACCTGGATAGACATAACACCGGAACCAGTCCCGATCACATCTTCAGCAAGAATTGCCCCCTCGATCCTAGGATCAGAGGTCTCCAAAATTACTGAGCCAATATCAATTGATGCAGCGACAAAGGGCTTCACGGCAACTTGGCGTTTTGTCAGTACTGCCAACTTTGCGAGATCCGGTTTCGTCAACACTTTCCCTTTGCGTAAAAGAACTTTCCCGGATTCACTAACAGGCTCAGTTATTGTACGGCCTAAGAGATTTGAATCGTCATTGTTTAGTGCAGAAACCACGAGTCGATAAGGCGTCTCAATAAACCCAAAAGCATTTGTCTTACCAAAAGTTGCCAATGAGCCCAACAGCCCAATATTGGGTCCTTCAGGCGTTTCTATCGGGCATATACGCCCATAATGCGAATAATGCACATCACGCACATCGAATCCAGCGCGCTCCCTCGAGAGGCCACCAGGGCCCAATGCAGAGAGACGCCTTTTATGTGTAAGCTCAGCGAGTGGATTGATTTGATCCATGAACTGAGAAAGTTGGCTGCCACCGAAAAACTCACGGACAGCTGCTACAACTGGTCTGATATTTATCAAAGCATTAGGAGTGGCCTGCTCAGGCTCAGGAGCCATGGTCATACGCTCTCGAATAACCCTTTCCATGCGCAGGAATCCCACTCTCATCTGGTTTTGAATTAATTCTCCTACGGCTCTGACTCGCCGATTCCCTAAATGGTCAATATCATCAGGACGGACGACCCCATTATTTAGTTGGATTAGATATCGAACAAGCGCGACTATATCATTTTTACCAAGTAACCGTGTATCAGGATCTCCATCAATCCCAAGTTTCGAGTTCATCTTGTAACGACCTACACCACCTAGATCGTAACGGCGAGGATTATAGAACAAACTTTCTACAAGCGTCCTAGCGTTCTCCAGATTAGCTGGTTCCCCCGGCCGCAACCTCCGGTAAAGGTCTAACAACGCAGAGCCTAGTGCATTCGCACCTTTCTCATCAAACTCACGCTCAGGCAGATATGTCCCATTGAACATCCGTGTCCACAGCTTCCGTAGTTCGTCTTTACGGAATACTTCTTCTCGCTCAAGAACCGTAGAGCCACGTTCAAGAGTGTTCTTTATATAATTGATAGATGGATTATCATCAACATCAGCGAATGCTCCTAGAATTTCCTCATCAGTAACTAGCCCCATCGCTCGTAATAGCGTGGTAGCTGCAGCCTTACGCTTCCGATCGACTTTAACTGTTATTAATCCGCGAGAGTTGGTCTCAAACTCCAACCACGCCCCCCGATAAGGAATTAACTTCGCTGAGGCTAAATTCCCTTCAGTTGCAGCATCTTTTTCAACCGAGAAGTACACACCTGGAGATCGCACTAACTGGCTAACCACAACTCGCTCAGCCCCGTTGATGATAAATGTTCCCTTCACAGTCATCATGGGAATATCACCCATGAATATTTTCTGCTCCTTACGTTCTCCTGTTTCCATAACCTCTAGCTGCACTGTAAGATACAGTGGTGCGTGAAAAGTTAATTCTCTCTCTCGACAAACATCCTCATTATTCTTTGGTTCTCCGAATTCGTGACTGATAATATGCATACGGAAACGAGTACCAGTCACATCTTCAATTGGAGAAACCTCTTTGATCAATTCTGTGAGTCCACCCGTTTTGAACCACTCGAAACTATTCGTCTGCAGTTCAATTAGATTAGGTACGACCTGAGTGCTTGGGTTACGAGCAAAGCTTTTTGCTTCGATTGACTTACCACTGTGTGTAGGAAGGGTACTTACCATAAAACGACAATCCTCCAAGGCATAGGATTACTCAAGAGTGAGCTTTGGGTGCTATTGCAAAAAGATTCATCAAATTCAGAAGGCACAGCATTCCTGTTTATCAGATTAAGCAATTTATTCATCTTACCGCTCAGAGAGATTGTTGTCAAACCCAGACTTAAAGGGGAACTCCAGTGATAAGTACGCATCTGTTGGGAATTCAAGGAGATCACGGGCGTCCATGAATTTAGTAAGTCATGGATCAATACATCCAGACTCCTCTACGTTGTGAGTGAGTGCCAATCAACAATGACTGCATTAACATAAATCAGATACCATTGGTAGATATAATGTTAATGCAAGGGGGAGGATAGCATCCATCATGACTAGCAAATTGCCATTAGAAACACCAATAAATTTAGACGAGTTCGAATTTCTAGCAGCTAAGATTCTTGAAAAGCAAGTATATGATTATTATCGCGGCGGAGCGAATGATGAAATCACCCTAAAAGCAAATGTTTCCGCGTTCCAAGCGATCCATCTTTATCCTAGGGTACTTGTTGATGTTGATAGACGAGATCTATCCACTACAATTCTAGGTGAAAAAATATCAATGCCTGTACTGATAGCCCCAACTGCATTCCATCGCCTTGCTTCACCTGACGGAGAAATTGCTACTGCTCAAGCCGCTTCACGGGCAGGCACAATCATGGTTGTTAGTTCCTTATCCACTACCACCCCTGAAGATATTGCTGCCTCTACTGAATCTTCTCTTTGGTTTCAGTTATATATCTACAAGGACAGGGAACTAACACGAAGTATAGTAGAAAGAGTCGAAACACTAGGATATAAAGCACTCTGCATAACCGTAGACGCACCGCTCTTAGGTCGGCGAGAAAAAGACGTTAGAAATCACTTTTCCCTACCCGCGGGACTAACCATAGCAACAGTTGGCGATAAGCTAACAAAAGACATGGATAAGATCACAGGAAATTCCTCTCTCAACATATATTTCGAGAATTTGCTTGATCAATCAGTGACGTGGAAGGATATTGACTGGATCCGTTCAATATGCAACCTACCAATCGTATTGAAAGGTATTCAGCGATCAGATGATGCTAGAACCGCAGTCGATCATGGAGTAAATGCAATCATCATCTCCAACCATGGAGCGAGACAACTCGACACCGTTCCGGCAACTATCGATATGCTACCACCAATTGCCGAAGCGATTGATGGTGCCATTGAAGTACTCCTAGACGGGGGAGTCAGAAGGGGCACAGATGTCATAAAAGCTCTGGCTCTAGGGGCAAATGCAGTCCTTCTAGGGCGGCCTATACTATGGGGGCTCACAGTTGATGGTGCTGCTGGGGCTCTCTTGGTTTTGGATCTTTTAATGAAAGAAACTGACCTAGCAATGGCCTTATGTGGTCTCCCTTATATATCCAAAGCGACTCGAGATTTAGTAAGTTAAACAAATGCCCTCACACAAAAACATACATACCTTAACATCGACCACTTATATCATCCATGCTGATCTAGATGCTTTTTTTGCCTCAGTCGAACAAGTTGACAATCCCTCTCTCAAAGGAAAACCAGTTGCAGTAGGCGGACGCCCTGAAGCTCGTGGAGTGGTTGCAGCAGCTTCTTATGAAGCACGCTCATTTGGCATCAAATCTGCCATGCCAATGAAAACAGCACTACGATATTGCCCCAACCTACACGTCATATCTCCACGATTTGATCGTTATAGATCAATATCAGCACAAGTCATGAAGCTGTTTAAACGCATAACAGCAATTATAGAACCACTATCTTTAGACGAGGCTTTTTTAGACATCACTGAGCTAGTGAATAGCAGCGAGCAAGCTCAAGTTATAGCGGAACAACTACGATCTGACGTACAAAAAAACACAGGGCTCACAATATCAATAGGCATTGGAACCAGCAAGTCTGTTGCAAAAATCGCTTCAGACCTCAAGAAACCGAACGGACTTGTGCTAGTACTTCCCGGTACCGAAAAAGCATTCCTTCGAGATCTCTCGGTGTCCAAATTATGGGGAATAGGACCAAAAACATCTGAAAAACTAGTGGCTAAAGGGATCACCAAAATCGGAGATCTATCTCAACAAACCGATGAATGGCTAGAATCCAATTTTGGTAGTAAATCTCTGGTGTGGAAAGATTTTTCTATTGGCAAAGATACAAGACCTCTGGCAATAAATAGCATACGCAAATCTATCAGCGCTGAAACCACTTTAGCTTATGACTCTAACGATCCGGAACTCATTCATGAATTAGTTAACAAGCTGGCAAAAAGAGTATCCGAAAGTCTTCATAAAAATAATTTAATGGCAAGAACAATTAGAGTAAAACTCCGTCTATCGAATTTCACGAATCTGAGCCGCCAAACAACATTTGACTCCCCAACTAACTCTAGCAGTACAATCGGGGATCTTGCGTTCAAACTTATTCAAAAAGAACTAAACGACGCCACTGCCATTCGTCTTGTAGGGGTAGGAGTAAACCTCATCCCTATAACTAAACCGTTAGCCCCACCCCGCCAAACTCGTATTCCAGGACTCTAGCCTCTTTTCTTCATTGATTACACCAGAACCACAATAACATTTGTATCCCTTGTTATTGTTTTTAGTAAAAATCTAACTTACCTATTCACTATGTAGAATTATCACAATTTTGCGTACAAACACGTAAAAACAATTAACTCAAGCTATGCCCATCCCTAGCTACTCTATAATGATCCGTGACATTTTTTATATTTCTTTCCACTATTACACGGACATTTCTCGTTCCTACCTATCTTACTGCCCCGATCGCGAAGCATGAATTGCCGCTCCTGGCAGGTCGCGCAAGTACACGCCAACGGATGTTCGGAATACCAATTAGTTCTTGACATTATCCCCTCACCCCCAGTAGCAGGAAATCTGCTTATTGAAACATGAAACAGTGGTACTATCGTGTCGTCATTATATCCATACTGAAACCAGAATGCTCTACTAGAAACGTCTGGATGCACATTGGATTCATGACAATTAGCGCCACCCAAAAAAACCAATATACCCGCGGAAAAAGGAGATCAAATGGATAGCATCAAGACACGCAAGATTGGAAAAACTAATATGCTGGTGGCTGAGCTAGGACTTGGAGCTATGGATACTCCCCAAATTCCCGAAGGAGAGGAAACGATTCAACTCGCGCTAGACGCCGGGATCAACTTCATTGATACCGCTCGAATCCATCAGGACAGCGAATATCTCATTGGCAAAGTAATCAGGGAACGTGCTAAAAAAGATTTCTATATCTCCACCAAGACAATGCAAAGTGAAAGAGATGCTGCCCAACACGATGTTGATAGAAGCCTTCGCATCCTTGGGACTAACCACATAGATTTATATCAACTAGGTGACGTGAAAGAAAGTAATTGGGATCAAGTCATGACAGAAGGCGGTGCATTAGAAGGGTTAAAAATTGCCCAGATACGTGGTTTGATATCATACATCGGATTATCCTCCCATGATCTGATAACAGTAGAAAGGGCTATCAGATCCGAAGAGTTTGATGCAGTAATGGTGGAGTACTCAGCATTCTACCCAGATTCAAAAGACCTTATAGAACTCGCCCATAGCCTTGATGTAGGTATAATCACCATGCGTCCATTAGGTGGATCAGGAAGAACCAGTAGCATCCGAACAGCACAGCGACAAAAGGAAAACTACGATGGGATAACAGCAGAAATGTTATTGAAATATGTCCTCTCTAACCAACATATCTCCGTGGCTATCCCAGGGGTACGCTACCCTTCCCGAATTTCCGAGAACGTGTCCGTGGCATCCACCTACACTCCCCTAGACGAATCACAAAAAAGCAGGGTCGAATCTCTTGCATCAGCACTTTTTTCATGATTCAGTTAAGCATCATCTCACTAAACCGGAATCGCATACATTGACTGTAGCCAATCCCACACCAACTTAAATATATATATAAGTACTAGGAACACAACGCCCGCAACAGCAAGTGTGGCACAACCCTGCAGGCACCCTCCTCGTTTATTGATCGTCACTGAACTCATCTCCTATCGCTATCATCCAAAGCATAAGGTTTCTCTATATCCACACAGGGATTATCCAAATAATAAGAATCCGCAATTCTTCCTTCAATCGTACTGATAACTATTAGTTCAGATTTTCCTGTATATTCGGCTAATTCCATCTTGACACTACTACAACAAAGTATACAATCCGAAAAGACTACGTCCCCACTTATTCCAGGTGGAAAAGAGCACTACATTCGGATATACGCCAACATTCTTCTACCTTATTCGAGTGTTCACCTGTACCCAACAGGGAATCGAATCCACTTATTCCACAAATGAGGTCAGTTGAAAAAACTCAAGATATTCTACGGATGGTGGATCATAGCGGCTGGAATATGCATTTCCGCCATGGCCTCTGTTTTCTTCGTTTATGGATTTAGTGCCTTCTTTATCCCTTGGAGAAATCAATTCAATTGGTCTCGCGGCTCACTTGGAGCCATCGTCGGACTGTCTAGGTTGGAGGGTGGCCTTGTTGCACCTATCTCAGGATACCTAATTGACCGATATGGACCACGAAGAATGATGCTTTTTGGTCTCACGTTAATGGGCATTGGGTTCATTGCCCTTCGCTGGGTATCTTCATTAACTATGTTGTACGTCGTATTTTTAGGATTGCTTTCGATTGGTTCGAGCTTCGGAACCGGGCGCCCATTACAGATAGCAGCCGCTAACTGGTTTGTTCGAAGACGAGGCAGAGCGATGGGTTTTCTTATGTCGGGTTATGGACTTGGCGGCAGTCTGGTGTTTCTATTTGCTATGCTCATAGAAAACGTCGGATGGCAAACATCTGCAGTGATAGCCGGCCTAATTATCTGGGCTGTAGGGCTTCCATTAATCACAGTCATACGCCATAAACCGGAAAATCTTGGATTGCTACCAGACGGAGACATCCCTTCAGAACACCGGGCTCAAGCCGCCCCCTCGACCACCCCATCCAAAGAACAGGTGTCTGAGCAGTCTGAATCTCTCTCCGTTCGTTTCTGGCAACGTGATCCAAGACCAGAACTTGATTTAACAATTTGGCAAGCAGTACGCACACGGGCTTTCTGGATGCTGGCAATAACCTATGCTGTTTTTGCTGGCGTCCCAGGAATAACTACAGTCCATCTCGCACCTTTCCTTGCAGAAGAACTCAACCTAGAATACGTCTTAGCAGTAGCAGCACTATCAGGATTCGTAGCTGCAAGCGTCTTCGGGCGAATCGGTTTCGGTATCATTGCTGATTTTGTAAATATAAAACTTCTAACCGCAGTCTTGCTTCTCTTAGTCAGCGCAACCTTGTACCTTTTTTCAACAATCGAAACCCTCTCGCAAGTTCCGGTATACGTGATCTGTTTCGGGCTAGCTTATGGAGGGATCATTCCAATGCGTGGAGTCCTTCAGGGCTATTTCTTTGGACGAACTTCTTTTGGCACAGTCGGAGGATTTTTGCAGTTCGTCGATCTCCCTGCAACCGTGGCAGCCCCTTGGTTTATAGGATTTCTTGCAGATGAAGTTGCAGGAGGGTATCGCGTAGGGTTCAAACTGATAGCACTCTTTGTATTCATCGCCGTTATTGCGATACTCTTTGCAAAAAGACCAAGGGAGCCACTTCCTAGCAGCACCCCTCCAAGAATTTTCCAAAGAAACTCTGGCAAATGACAACCATGATGTGTTATATAGTACTTATGTAAACTCTGAGGTGCGAAATGAATAATAATGCATTAAAAACCGAAGGCATTCTTGAAGCCACTGTATGGTATGACTACATTTGACCGTGGTGCTACATCGGCCTGGCAAGGCTCGAAAGACTAAAACAAGAATTCCCACTCCAAATCAGCTATAAAACATTCTATCTCAAACCAGAGACACCTGAAGAAGGCATAATTCGTGAAATTCGAGAAGGGCACGAACCCGGAACACTAGTAGATGGTCCTTTAGGAGACGCCGCAGTTGATGCAGGGGTAATCATGAAGAGGTCCCCTATTGTACCAAATAGCCGCTTATCGTTTGAAGCATCAGAATTCGCCAAAGACAAGGGGCTATTCTCTGAGTTTCACAGTGCATGTTATAAGGCATTCTGGGAAAACGGAGTAAATCTCGGTGATACCCACATCCTTCGAGGACTTGCTGAAGAGGTAGGGCTCGACCCCGACGAACTACAAGTACACTTAGACCAAGGCACCTATAACAAGCAAACCCGCGATCAGTATGATGAAGCTCTAAAGCTTGGGATTCGGGCTATCCCTTCTTTTATCATTGGCCCATATCTGTTCTCTGGAGCTCAACCATACGAGTTCTTCCAGGAAGTCGCAAAACGAGCGCAAGCTAGCAATCCCCGGCTACTTAATTAATGCGGTAATTGCTACTATAGAAAATAAAATCCAAGATAGAAAAATACCATGAACACTGAGATACAATCATACATAACTTATTTTGAACAGGCCCATGCCGATCTAGGATCCCTTATCGCTTCACTGAGCCAAGAGGCACTACACTGGACTCCATTGAAAAATGGAACTAACTCCCCAGCAATACTAGTCACACATATGCTAGGCGCGGAGAGATTCCGAATTCATCAAGTGGTAGCAGGCTTCGAGGTTGCACGAAACCGTGACACAGAATTTCAAACCACCACTGTCACCCTAACAGATATCTTGAGTTCACTAGAACGACTAAACGATGAAACCAAACGGGTATTGTCCAACATAACAAGTGCCGATTTAAATATCATCAAGCCAGCTGCACGAGATTATGAAAACGAGGAAAGTGCTCGATGGCATATCATTCACACGGTTGAGCACTTCGGGATCCATCTCGGACATCTAAGCCTGACGATACAGATGTACAACGAGCACCATCAATCCCGCACCTCTTGAGTATCTAGACTATTTTGGTCATAACTCCGGATACGCGGCAAGAAAAGCCAAATAGCCCCTACAACCAGTATCGAAGCCCCTCCTCCCAGAACCATAGTCGCCCCCGCTCCAATAAGTCCCGCCATGACACCGACTTCAATATGACCAATATGATTTGCGCCCATGGCAGCAAATGAATGTGCACTGCTGGCTCTTCCAAGCAATCTATCAGGGGTTGTTAACTGCACAACTGACTGCCTCATAGTCATACTGATAGCATCCGTCAATCCTAGAACCGCTATAATACCTAGCCCTACTGAGAAGTTAGTGTTGAACCCAAATAGAATTAAAAATACAGCATATACGAGGGTACTCACCAATACGATCAACCCTTTGCGACCAACCCTATTTAGGCTAAATACCAAAAAAGTTCCTATGATGCCCCCAACGGCATCAGCTGAAGAAAGTAATCCTGTACCTTCTGCCCCAAGTCCATATAACTGATCTGCAAATACTGGGAACAACTCCCGATAGAAGCTCACTATGACTACTCCAATATCAAGCAGATAAAGACCAGGAAGAAGGCGGTGTCTCATAATGAACCAAAACCCTTCTTTAAACGCTTCTGAGACCTTTGTTTGAGCAGAAATTTCATCTGGCCTTCCTGACGCACGTATCAGGGCAGGAGTAATTGTACTCAGCATTGCACATGCTGCAGCGACAGAAAATCCAACAGGGGCTCCAAACCTATCAAACAGTTGCCAGAATATAAGAGGAACTGCAACCATCGCTATTTGCCTAGTGGCAACCTGAACAGTAACGGCATGAGGAAGGAGATATCTCGGAACGACCCTGGGTAGCATTGCAGGCCTAGCTCCCACTCCAAGCATTGCAACAATACCAGACAAGCCCGTTACAACAAAAATATGCCAAGGTCGCAATGCTTCAGTGAAGGCCAGTATTGTAATTCCAAGCAACATTACAGCAGCAGCTAATTGACAACTCATCATAAGCATTTTTCGGTTTACTCGGTCTGCCAGCATACCTCCATAGAGAGCCATAGGCAATTGTAATAATTGCACCACGCCAAGTAAACCAAGTTGAGTTGCTGAGCCAGTACTGTCATACAACCATTGAAGGCTAACTAGAATACGCAAAGCATTAGCGATAGTCATAAATCCAGTGCTAGCCCAAAGGTAAAGAAAATCCTGATGCTCTAGCACTTTTAACGGGTTCGCTGATACGCCTTTTTCTCTGGGCTCATCCATTTATAGCTATAATAAGGCTACTCCTTCCACTGTTATTAGGATGGCAAGAGTTCGTATTACCTATAGTTTCTGCTATACTGGGGGCACAAACAGTGCCCGTATCCAGTAATCCGCAACACCTGAAGACTTCTGAATAGTACATCAATACAGCCTATCAGTCAGTAGCTACTGCGAATTAAATAGCAGGATCAATAATGTCAAAACTAAGCTTTGGAATAGTCGATCAGTCTCCTATCCGACAAGGAGGCACAGTCCAACAGGCCCTCCAAGAGACTGTCCGTCTAGCTCAGATCGCTGAAGAGCTAGGATACCACCGATACTGGGTTGCTGAACATCACAATTCTGGTGGGTTCGCTGGAACTGCTCCTGAAATACTTATTGGGCAGATAGCATCACAGACAAAACGCATAACCGTTGGCAGTGGAGGTGTGATGCTATCGCACTACTCATCACTAAAAGTAGCGGAAACTTTCGGTGTATTGCAATCCTTCTACCCCGAGCGTATTGAGTTGGGCATCGGTCGTGCACCAGGAAGTGATCAGGGCACCGCTCTGGCCTTGGCCTACCCAAAGCAGCCAGTAGATATTCAAACCTTCCCTCAACAGGTGACTGACCTTATAGGGTTTCTTTCAGGCACACTTCCAGATGAGCACGTTTTTTCCAATATCAAGTCTCAACCAGGGCCACCACCGCCAGCGATACCAGGTATCTGGCTATTGGGATCGAGTGACTACAGCGCTCGTCTGGCTGCTATGTTAGGACTGCCATTTTCTTTTGCAGATTTTTTTGGAACCACCGCAGAACACGGTCCTATGATAGCTGAATTATACCGCAGACACTTTCAGCCATCAGCCTATTTATCAGAGCCAAAACTCAATGTAGCATTCCAAGTTGTTTGTGCGGAGACAGTTGATCGAGCCACATTCATTGCATCCAGTCGCAATGTGTCCCGAATCAATTCCTTAAGAGGCATACGTGAACCCGCAATGCGCCCAGAAGACGCATCTCAAGTCCAGTTTAGCACCTTAGAACTTCAACATTTAGACCGTGTTGGCAGCCACGCTATCGAAGGTTCTCCATCAATAGTGAAACAGAAGATTATCGAGGCAGCGGAGACGTATCACACTGATGACATAAGTATCGTAACTAACTGCTATTATTTCGAAGACCGTGTAAAATCTTTCGAATTGATTGCAAAGGCGTTCGAATTAACACCCGAACAGAAACCTACATCTTAAAGGAGAACTATTGTGAAGATCGAATCGATTGAAATAGCCCCAGGCGAAAAACGCATACTCCTACTGATGGAAAACAAACAAGATAGCTCACCGGATAAAGAAGTACTTACTTATCTTAAGGCTAATGGTATCGAGGCAAAGAAAGAATATTCCGAAGAGCGCAATGGGCAAGAATACAATGTAATGTATTTTGGTCATTGTTACCTGGAAGATCGAATCGGTGTCGATTTCCTTGCAGGATGGATTCAAGAACTAGACTCGTTGGGTAACGAATAGCATGCTAGATAAAGAAGGGGCCTCCCCACCTCCTTTCGTCCCAACATACAAAGTTATCCATACGCCAACCATGATAAGCATATGGGGGATGATCACCATGTGCTTAATAGTTTTCGTGTTAGGATGCAGTTCCAGTAAAGATGTAGCTACCCCAACTCCTCCAACTGGGAATTTAGTCATACCAACAATGGAACCAGTTGCAACATCAGCATCTCCAAAACCACTCAAATCCCAGACAGTTGTTCCTGAACCATTACCAACATCTCAACTTGCTCCCACCTTTTCTGCATCCGCCGATGAAGGAGAACTCATAACACTTGAGGCCACCCTTAAGTCTAATCAATATATAGTGGTGTTGTTTTATAGAGGATTTTTTTGAGGCAGTTGTCGTATGCAGCTCGTGGAGCTGCAAACCCACTATGACCAATTCATTGCACGGCAAGTGGAGATTATCGCCTTGAGCAGGGATAATCTCCAAGACATAAAAACAATGAGAGAGGAAACTCAGGCTGAGTTCCCCATCCTATCTGATCAGGATGCCGCAATCATGAAACTCTATGGTGTTTACAACCTTCTTGGAGACGGAGTAGCTGCTCCCAGCATTTTCATCCTTGACCATGAAGGCAATATAAGAACCTCCTACATTGGGCAACACGCTGGTGACAGACCAACGGCAAAATCCATACTCCAAGTCATAGACCTGATTGCATCCGAAGACGCAATCTCAGACCAATGAAAACATCGTGTAATCTGGTCTATACGAAGTTATCCCAACTGCCATCACGTATAGTACAAAAGCACACATAGGCTTACTGTGCCTGAAATACATCAACTGTCCAAACATTCCAAAGCTTGTTGAATCTGTGGCTTAGGAATGTTTGGACAGAAATTTCAATGCATAGGAAACATTTGGAAGCTATCCTCCCCCCATCATTTCAGGATACGAGGAATTAATATTCCTGGAGTTTTCGGAAATAGCATTGACTACTGCGTAATGGAACGACTGCCCTTGATGGCAATAGAGAATTTCTGACAGTTCTTTTTTGCATACCTCCATCCAATCTGTTCCCGTAAAACCTGGCTATTACTACTCCGTAGCGGAGTCATCTAAATGCAAAGGGGAATCCGCTAAATCAACGACAAGCTTAACAAGAGTCCTTACGGCGAACCCCGTATGCCCCTTGACCGTGTAACCAGACTCCTTATCAGACCTTGCAGTCGCAGCAATATCTAGATGCACCCAGGGGATATCCCCAGCAAATTCTTTGAGGAAATATCCTGCTGTGATAGTACCTGCCGGCCGGCCCCCAGAGTTAAGCAAATCAGCTACATTACTGGTAATCTGTTCTTTGTACTCCGGAAATAACGGTAACTGCCAGAATCTCTCACCACAAAATTCACCAGCTCGTATGACCTCTTGAACAAACTGATCATCGTTACCCATCACTGGTGAAGCAATATTGCCAAGGGCTACTGATGCTGCTCCAGTGAGAGTAGCCACATCAACTATCCGGGTGTGACCATTGTTAATGGCATACGCTATGGCATCTGCCAAAACAAGGCGTCCTTCAGCATCAGTGGTAACGATTTCGATAGTTTTACCTAAAGCTGAAACTATCACATCTGCAGGACGTGCTGCGGACCCACTTGGCATATTTTCCGTCGCAGGAACGAGTGCCATAATATTTATTTTTGGCTTGATTTGCCCTATGGCATTCATCGCTCCAATCACAGCTGCTCCTCCCGCCATATCCCCTTTCATAGCGCCCATTCCTTCAACTGGTTTGATTGATATGCCACCAGAATCAAAAGTAATGCCTTTACCACAAAGGGCTATATTATTTTCTGGATTTTCCGGATCGCCTACGTACCTCATAATAATAAACTGAGGGGGTTGTGTACTCCCAGAAGCGACAGACAAGAATGCCCCCATACCCAATTCTCCCACTTCCTCTCTACCCAATTGTTGAAACTCGACGCCAACATTGTCGCAAACAATCTTGGCCCTCGATGCAAGTTCCGTAGGAGAAAGCACATTCGCAGGTTCATTGCCTAGATCTCGAGCAATGTTCGTTGATTCCGCGAGCACCTGGCCAACTCTCATACCCTGAATTAGTGCAGTGATTTTATTCGGTGCTCTCTCTATGATAGTCAAGGACTGCTCCAGAGGTTCTAATCCCTCCGTTTTATACTTGGTAAAACGATATTCACCCAAGCAAACCCCTTCTGCGATAGAGCGTGCAGATTCTTCTGGATCGATACCACCGATCCCTGCTCCATGGGCTATGGTAGAAATATCACATATATTTCTGCCCCTCGCATAACGTACAAGAGCACCCATTGCCTGGCGAATTACTTGCAATGAAAACCCCTCTCGGCTACCAAGGCCTAGGACAGCAATTCTCCTAGCAGGCAATTTTCCCAACGTATGTATCAGCGTAATTTCACTATGCTTCCCTGTAATCTCACCATCTTTGATCAATTCTGCAATAATTCCATCCAGTGCCAGGTTCACGACCCCAGTAGCTCCCCCAGGATTTCTAACTCCTTCAAATAGATTAACGACTAACAAGTCTGCTTTCACAGAAACTACATCATCCTGACGAACCTCTATTTTCATAAAATCTTTCCTCCATAAGTTCAATCGTAACTACTGACCGATTAGTTGATAATCCCCTGGTCTACTAAGGCTTCTATCCTTTCTGGACTCAAACCTATAAGATCCTGAAACACTCGATGATTATCCTGATCATAAATCGGTGTTGAGAAATAATCTCTTTCAGGGATAGCACTGAATAGCCCTTGCATACCCAAGTGTGTGCGCAATCCAGCCTCCCGCTGCTGAAGTTCGATAAATTGTGATCGGTGTTGCAACTGCGGATCATGAATCAATTCTTGGCTGTCGACCGAAGGAAATGCTGGGACTCCAACTTTCTGAAGAAGTTCCGTAATCTCTTGTGCAGTTTGGAGTTTTGTCCAAGTAGCAATTGAAGCGTCGAGTTGGATCCTATGGCTCATTCTTAAGTCCGCAGAAGAAAATCTCGGATCCGTTAACCACTCCGGATGCCCTGATGCAGCACAAAAAGCCCGCCACTGCACCTCATCATGGACCGCAATAGCAACCCACTTATCTTCTCCCTGACTTGGGTAGACTTCATGAGGAACGGCTACCGTATCTGAATTCCCCATCGGGGTTGCCACTCGCCCGTTCATTTGGTAGTCCAAAAGTTGACCTGGAACCATATTCATAACAGCTTCCGCCATCGAGAAATCAATATGCATACCTTCTCCTGTTTTCGCTCTATGATAAAGTGCCGAAACAGCAAGATACCCCATAATTACTCCACAAATATAATCTGGCCATGTTCCCCCCATGCTCATAGGTGTTCCCCCTTCATACCCAGTCATCGAGGGCAATCCAGCAAATGCTTGATTTGCAGGCCCAAAGCCTGTGACATTCTGAAGCGGACCCGTTTTCCCGAGCGAAGAACACGAAACGAGAATCACATCCGGTTTTATTTCTTTAAGTTGATCGTAAGTCAATCCAAACCGTGTGGCAATCGGAGTAGTGAATGCTTCAATAACAATGTCACTCTTCTTGACGATTTCGTGACCCAAACTACGAGCCTCTTCTTGATTAAGGTCTAGACAACAACTGTATTTGCTATAATTAAGCGAGTTGAAGCCCCCACACCGATGCCATGTCGGTTCAGGGCCTGAGGCTATTCCGCCATGCATGCCTGCCCTGATCACATCCGGATGGGTTTTGCTTTCTACTTTGATTACCTCTGCCCCCATAGTAGCAAGCCACAAAGTTGCCAGCGGGGCTGTGATCACCCAGCCAAAATCTGCTACCCGAATTCCATCAAAAGGTAGATCCTTCATGTTAAATCTCCTTCCATCCACTCAAATTATCCCTTTGGTTCTTAGCTCCACAATTTCTTGATCACTGAACCCTAGTTCCCCCAAAACAATGACGGTATGCTCTCCCAACAGCGGAGCTCGAGTCCTAATACCTGGCTGGTGAGAAGAAAAGTGAAACGGAATCCCGGGATATGCATAAGTACCTGCCACAGGATGTGCAACTTCCTGAAAAAAACCTCTGTACTGATATTGCTCAGTAGCGTAAACATCTTCAACCGTGTTGACAGGAAAACAGGAAAGACCACCTTGCTGCCCCATCTCAAAAAGTTCTGCCTTAGTGTAGCGCATCATCCATTCTGCAATTTTGGGATCAATTTCAGATGCATGCTCTCGTCGGGAAGCCTGATTCTCGTAGATTTTCTTCTTGGTCCATTCTGGATTCCCGATGACTGCACAAAGTTTTTGCCACATTGAATCATTCCCCAATGCTCCAAATCCAGCAAAGTATCCGTCCTTACACTGCTTGAATCGAGCTCCACCCATCGCCTCACGATGGTAAACCTCTCCTGCATAAGAGTATCGTGTGATGTTTGGACGCTGGGTGCTGGCAATAGCCTCTTGCTCAGATATATCTATGTACTGGCCAACCCCATTAGTTTGCTTATGAAATAAGCCAACCATCGTAGAGAGAGCAGCAATCCACCCCGCCATAAAATAAGATTGGTATCCTGGCCCCTTCAAAGGTTGCTGGCGTTCTCTATCCGTCACTTCTCCTATTGGAGTTTCATAGCCAATACCCCCAGCATGAAACAATATGAGTTCACTCGCAGCATAATCACTATAAGGCCCAGTCTGTCCAAAAGGACTCAGCGATACCATAAGCAAGCCAGGGTTAATCTTTTTCAAGGATTCGTAGGAAATACCAAGATCTCTGGTCTGCGAAGGTGGATGGTTTTCGATTAAAACGTCCGACTGTGCAACAAGCTTATCAAAAATGTTCCTAGATTCCGGGTGATGAAGGTCGAGAGTCACACTGCGCTTGTTCCAATTAAGGTAGAGGAATAAACCACTTTTCTCGTCGTCTGGAACATCGCCAGGGAATGGACCAGCTCTCCGAGAAGAATCTCCTACTCCAGGCTGCTCTATCTTAATTACATCGGCACCCATATCGGCCAACAACCGTGAAGTCCAAGGTCCTGATACGAACTCACCCCACTCTAGAATACGTACGCCATCGAGGATACCATCTGTCATATTCCTTCCTCCTTGACACAGATTCTGCATTCAGGCAGTTCTTTATAAAAATTTCACCATCCTTTTTCTATTATTTCACAACCATACCACCGACTAGTTAGCGACTTACCCAGAGCCGAAGCTCCGGTCAGGATAACAGTATCTTATTGACGAAGGAATCCTTTCGTAATATTATTGCCTATCTGATTCCAAGGTTAACACAAATTCCACTTTGGTTAACAGCAAGTTCCACTTTTTCGACATGGAAGCTGACGGAAATCTTGATTAGAGTAACAAAATAAGAAAATGGTGTGTATACGACTTGATTACGAATGACAACGCATGGAAAAGCATACAAGAACTCTTTCAGGCTCAATCGCTACGAACCCCGGACTCCATCGCAGTAGTCGATGGCTCCGTAGGGAAAACCTACCATGAGCTTGACATAGATAGTGACATGATCTCAAGAGCAATACAAGCAATAGGGGTGACCCGAAACGAGCTGGTTGCCATTCTAATGGAATCATCGTATGACTATATACAGACCACGCTAGGAATCCTTAAGGCAGGGGCTGTCTTTCTCCCGATATCCACGGATCTACCTGATGAGAGTATTTCTGCAATCCTTCAGGACGCAGCTCCACGCCTGATGCTTACTGATCAACAACAATCCCACAGGGGACTACAAGCAGACAATATCACCCGGCTAACACTGAACGATATGGTTGATCCACGTATGTGGGGCGAATGGAGCGATTCCAGCACTGTCCCTACCCAAAGCAATGATTTAGCTTTTGCTACCTACACTTCAGGAACAACGGGTGAACCAAAAGGAGTTCTCCAAACTCAGCTAGCTATGGTTGCTTCTTATGGATCCCGTTACGATTTTCAACCTTACCAGCACGGAGAGCGGGTTGCATGCAATATCTTCTTCATGTGGGAATTTCTTCGACCTCTTTTGCGAGGAGCCACGTGCTACGTGATACCTGACACCATAATTTACACACCAAGAAAGTTAGCTGATTTCCTTGCCATCAACAAAATTACCGAGGTACTCGTTACCCCCTCTGTCTTACAAGCACTCGTTGCATCTAACAGGGGAACATTGAGAGATCGTCTCAGTTTACTCCGAACCATCTGGTTGAACGGTGAAGTGGTCACACACGAACTAATAATCCAAGCACGAGCCAACCTGTCTGAAACGGTTCGTATCTTAAACACGTACAGTATTTGTGAATGCCACGATGTAGCAAACTATGATACAAGTTGGGTACCAGCTGACCAATCTGGCCCAATCCCAGTAGGCTATCCTGCCCAAGACGTAAAGGTTATGGTGATGCCCCTCGAAACCGATGAAGCTATTTCAAAAGGAACCGGGGAGTTATACATCGGGGGAAATGGACTCGCGCATGGATATCTTGGACAACCCGAACTGACTCGCAAGAAGTTCATCAATATCGAAAACTCTCGATTCTATGCGACCGGAGACTTGGCAGAGATACGAGATGACAACCTGATACTGATCTATGGGCGCTGTGACTCCATGGTCAAGATACGAGGCTACAGTGTTCCACTAGGCGCAATTGAACAGGCGCTCCGCACTCATTGTGACGTATCCGAAGCAGTAGTGCTAGCAAATGGTGCCCACCTAGCTCAACATCTAACCGCTTATGTAGTTCGTGGAAAACATGCTTCATGGAGCATTGATACGACTAGTTCATACAGCCATGATCTACGTGCCATGCTCTCGAGTCATTTACCTGCTCACATGATCCCCACTAAATTCATTGAAATTACCACTGTACCAATTAATCTAATCACAGGAAAAGCAGATCATAAAGCACTCAGTGCACTGGACACCACTCGACCGAAAGAAATGCCTCCAATCAATAGCAGTGATGACACTTTCGAAAACATCATTCAGAAACTATGGGCCCATGCTCTCGAAGTGGCCCCCGCTACAATCAAGAATGACTCAGACTTTTTCGATCTCGGAGGACATTCCCTATCCGCAGTAACACTGACACTAGACATTGAAGAATTCCTAGAAAGAGAGCTAGAAGGTACGGAAGTATATGACTACCCGATTTTCAGCGATTTTCTCAGCAACATTCGGGACGACAGTAATGACCCCAAAGAACATAGCAAGCTATTGCGATTCTGGGACGATGCCTCCGTACCATTTTCAGAATTTATCCACCAACGGCATGATCCCTTGGATAACGTCCCTACATATATAGGGAGCCCATCAGCGATCCTGATCACTGGTGCTACCGGATTCCTTGGTGGATTCCTGCTCGACTCAATTGCTAACACATTAAGTCCTGATACTAAGATTTATTGTCTTGTCAGGGAAGCAAGCGAAACAACTACTAATAACAGGCTACATAACTCTCTTCTAGAACGTGGGATAGACAATCTATCAGCCACAGGAAACCGTGTAATAACCTTGCAAGGCGATATTGAAAAACCTTGCCTCGGTCTTGATGATAATGTGTACGGACAACTCAGTGACGAAGTGGGAAGTATCTTTCACTGCGCAGCTAACGTTAACCTGCAATACGGATATAGCCAGTTGCGTGATTCAATTGTTATTGGCACGAGTGAGGTGCTCAAATTCGCAACATACCGATCCCTAAAATCAATCCACTACGTCTCTTCCAATGCTGTCTTCCCAGATATTCCAGGGAGACTTTATGCTGATGACACCGATATCTCCACCTTCGCCTCCACCATCCAGGGAGGGTATAATCAAGCGAAATGGGTCGCAGACCGCCTCGCTCAACGAGCACGCGCAGCAGGTATTCCTATGAACATCTACCGACCCGGGAATATTGGGCCCCATACTTCTACCGGATCGTTCAATACAAAAGACCTGCAAACCATGATACTCAAAGCCTGCATGATAATTCAGGCAGCACCATCCGAAGCGGATTGGCAATTCGAAATGACCCCCGTAGATGTCGTCGCCTCGGTAATCGCACAAGCGTCCTTATCAGGAACTTTTGGAAAGAATTACAATATAGTTCAAGACACACCATTCAACGCCCCGCTCATTTTTTCCAGATTATTGACTCTCGGATTTATTCGAGAGTTCCTCCCACTGAATGAATGGTTTGCACAAGTAGCCGCTACTGGACAAACATCACAAGACAAGGATTTGATTATTATCGGATCAACCAAACCATTGACCAATCATGCACTAACAAGCGCTTCCTCATTCGCATGCGAAAATTTCCTCTCAGCTCAGGGTGCAAGTAAATCGCTCAACCCTCAGGCAAAGCTGAACTACATCGATCAGTTCATACACGCAATGCACGGGAAATTCTCAATCGGAAGAACTATACCTCCTACTGCCGCTGCAGACACCCACATACCACAGGAGAGCACGCTATGAATCTCGCCGGTAAAATCACACTCATTTCTGGTGCCAGCCGGGGAATAGGTCGACAAATGGCCCTTACATTCGCTGCGAATGGAGCTCATATAGTTGCAGGGACCAGAACGACAGAGTCTGCATCAAGTGTGTTAGACGAAATAGAAAAACACGGGGGAAAGGCGACCAGTGTACTTCTAGATGTCACAGATGAGCAGCAAGTGGACGAGGCTGTCAAACAGACCATATCCTCTTTTGGAAAAATAGATATCCTGCTCAATTGCGCAGGTGTAATTGTTTATGATACCCCTGTATGGAAAACTACAATAGAAGAATGGGACAGCATGATGCAAGTTAACCTTCGAGGAACTTTTTTATGCTGCAAAATAGTCATCCCCCACATGATCAAACAGCAATCTGGGACTATAATAAATATCGCTTCCTCTGCTGCAAGAATGGCAGACGATGATCTCGGTCCATACACCGCTTCAAAATGGGGAGTAGCCGGATATACAACGTCCCTAGCACGGTCTGTGAGACCACATGGGATACAGGTTAATGGATTGAATCCTGGATGGGTAGACACAGATATGGCTAGGGAATTCGCCCCTGAAGGTGATACTGATTGGAGTACTCCTACAGAAATAGCCAACGCAGCACTGTATCTTGCCACATCTGCACCTCGGGATATGACAGGACAGTTCCTCGATATATTTGGTAGTTAACCAATTCATCGTGAGTCTAGAACCTGCACTCAACACACTCACCTTCTGACCTAATACCATACCGCCCTGTGCTATGATTGCACTATGCTACAAAAATCTATCATCTGCCTACTACCAGCTATATTCATCCTCGCAGGACTGTCCTGTCAAAGCCAATCTGAACCTTACAGTGAGGATACCGCAACCCAATCCGCAACCAGCTGGTTAAAGCTTATTGATTCAGGGAACTACCACGAAAGTTGGAAGACAGCATCTGACACATTCAAAACGCAGATCTCTGTCGACGACTGGGTGAACACAGCTTTAGCCGCTCGTAGCCCCCTAGGTGATGTTATATCACGGAAATTAACCAGTCAAACCAATAAAACATCACTGCCAGGTGCGCCTGATGGAGAATATGTTGTAATAGAATTCCGTACAGAATTCAGGAGCAAGAAAGCCGCAACCGAACTAATTACACCAATGCTCGACAACGATGGGCAATGGCGTGTTTCCGGGTACTACATACGCTAACAATCCTTGAAGCTAGAGATCCCTTGCTACAATGCAATGGATAGCTGATACTGATGGAGCCAAGATGATCATCGTCCGCCGGTTCATCGCAGTGATACTATGCATAACATTGGTACCCCTGAGTGCTGCCATAACAGCTTCTTCAGTATCAATCGGAGAGTTTGCTGATCCGTTATTCTGGAAAAACCACCTGAATGATACCGGCGCATATACAATAGTGATCGACAATGAAGCCCTACAAACATCACTCACCGAATATTTCGCTTCCGAACTGCCATTGGACGACTCAACGGTACAAAAGTTCCTGGCTGAAGCAGCAACAGAAGCACTATTGGCTAGCGCTGGCGATCCGATATGGATTGAAAGCACTACTACCCACATTCTAGACGAAGCACTCCCATATTTAGGCGGAGAAAGCGACTCACTGACGATCCAACCCGAATTCTCAACGAGAGTATCCCTAGCACTTGCCTCTCTCAAACAAAGTGCAACAAGTGATAAATTCTTTGAGTATATTACAGGAACAGATGTATGGAGTGAATTAGACCCAATCACGCTTGATCTCACCTTTGCTGACATATCTGTTCCTATAATTATCACCCAAGACGAAATCCTCACAATTTTGCAAAGTGCAGAATCGAAACAATGGTACACCCTAGCTATCAGCACATTTATCAGTGATCTACAAGCTTACTTAGAAGACGAAACTGCTACCTTCTCCTTTTCACTCCACAACCAAATCGAAGATCTAACGATAATTCACACACCTCAAGTAGCGGAAATTATAGATGCAAAAATTGAACAAGTATTTTCATTGGTGCCGCAATGCTCCCTGTCCCAGATCGTTACTGCCACATTAGCCCACACTACACCTGACGCAGTTGGATACGCATTGATCACATCCAGTTATCCCTGTGTTCCCCCAGGGATAACATACACAGCAGCAAAAGAACTCCTAGATATTGATCTCGAAAAAGAAGTATCAGCTAGAATGTCCGATCTCATATCTGGAGATTTATGGACAGAGGAGCAAGCAGAGTTGCTTGATGCGATTGGCATCGTTAAATGTGCTATCAACAACCCACCAAGGATAGATGGTAATGTTGTTACCACGCCTGATCTTAATATCTATGAGCCTTGTGCCTTACAGGCTACCACTTTCAGTGAATTCACCAAAATTCGGAGCAGTTATTTACCTTATGTTAGAGTACTTCAATCGCCATGGATTCATGGAATATCGATTGTCTTAGCCATCGTTACAGCAGGTATCGGATCCCGTAGATGGATTGGAAGAATAAGATGGGCGGCTACCTTCTCAATGATTTCCGGAAGCATGCTACTCGCCATTGCAGGGAGTCTATCAGTTCTTTCCATGGTAACTGGAGCAGAAAATTTGCCTGAGGGCATATTAGAAGATCAGCAGTCGCTATTAATAGCGACTGCTGATCTTCTAAACAGTGTGATGCACAGCTTATCAATAGCCATTTTCCGTTACGGATCAGTTATATGCCTAGGCGGGTTTGTATTCTTCGTGATTGGAACTATTTTACAAAAAGGAAACTCCAAACGTCCTACCTTGTCATAAAAAGGGACAGATATCATAACAATGCTCAGTCCATAAATACACAGATATCTCTTTACCCATGAGTCGTATCAAGGTAAAATAACAGCAGGTAATCCTACGGAACGTATAATTACCCTGAATAGGAGTGTAGCTCAGCCTGGCCAGAGCACCGGTCTCCAAAACCGGCGGTCGGAGGTTCGAATCCTCCCACTCCTGCCACTGACAACACGAGAGCCCGCCGGTATCGCGGGCTCTCATATTTACCAATTGCAACGCATCCCGAGTGCTTTTATACGTAAGGGCGATCCCTCCACCCAAAGTGTACCCCACGTCATATAAAATATTGACAATACTTAACCTACCCTTGGCTAACAAACCTTCTATAAGAAATAAGGGTTGGTACCCCTGCCCGGACTCGAACCGGGCCACACGGTTTAGGAAACCGTTGCTCTATCCGCCTGAGCTACAGGGGCAAGTGGTGGAGATAGGGGGGCTCGAACCCCCAACCTCGGCATTGCGAACGCCGCGCTCTCCCAATTGAGCTATATCCCCAAAAACAGTTTGAACTTGAAAGTTGGCGTGGTTCTGCGTGGGAATTATAGCAACCGTATTTCCTCAGTGTCAATTAATAGGGTTGGTGGCATGTACAAGACATGCTATCCTATTTCCACGTAGGTACTGCACCTGTGACACAAATACACCCAAACATTGTTTCACTCGATATCGGATACCAAACACTTAGGGGGGATTGTCTGTGCCTAGAGCGCCTCGGGGAACTAATGATATATTACCGTCGCAACAACGATACTGGAAAGCCGTTGAAACTGCAGCAGAATCCATCTGTGAAACGTTCGGATTCAACAGAATTAGATTGCCTGCCTTTGAAGATTCATCACTCTTCACACGAGGAATCGGTGACACCACAGACGTAGTCGAAAAAGAAATGTATACCTTCCTTGATCGTGGAGGTGATTCTCTCACGTTACTCCCCGAAGGAACTGCTTCCGTTTGTCGAGCATACATACAGCACGGCATGCATACCAATGTTCAGCCAGTCCGATTGTATTATTTCTCGCCGATCTTCCGATACGAACGCCCCCAATCTGGACGTTACCGCCAACACCATCAATTTGGAGTCGAGGCACTCGGGTCAGATGACCCAATCGTGGACGCGGAGATTATTGAACTTGGGTGGTCATTCTTGAACAAATTAGGACTACATGATGTTACCCTCTTCATAAATTCAATTGGATGCCCCATTTGCCGGGCTCCTTACGGCACCATACTCAAAGAGTATTACGCCTCAAAATTGAACCAAATGTGTGAGGATTGCAAATCACGATATGAACGAGCCCCCTTACGTCTTCTCGACTGCAAAAAACCCACCTGCCAACCTTTCGCACTCCAAGCTCCGCATACCACAGACTTCTTATGTGAAGATTGCAGTAACCACTGGCAACAACTCCAAACATACCTTACCGCAATTAATATCCCCTTTGAAATAAGCCATAGTATCGTGCGTGGGCTAGATTATTACACCAAAACCGTTTTTGAATTTCAGCCAAACGACAAAGAAGGATCCCAAAGCACCATTTTGGCAGGGGGACGTTACGATGGCTTGATCGGACAAATTGGGGGACCACCTACCCCAGCCATCGGGTTTGGTTCTGGCATGGAACGACTCGTTATGAATATGCAAGCTGCTAAAAGTGAAGTCACTAATCTCGAAAAAAGACCAGTAGTCATCACCACTGCAGGATCTATCGATCCACAAATACTGGCTCAAAGTGCAGCAGAATTACGCAGACACAACATCTATACAACAATTGCTCCGCCCGGGAAAAGCATGAAATCACAGATGCGATACGCCGGAGCTGTAAACGCCAAATTTGTCGTAGTGTTAGGAGAACAGGAACTAGTATCCGGGGTGATTCAAATCAAAGACATGGACAGTGGATCCCAAAAACAAATCGCTGTGAATACACTTCTTGCACATATCCTCTCCTTACAGAAATCCATAGAAACATAATCGCACCTAACAAAAGCGTGGTCCTCCCGTATTTTCTGAGATAATATACCTATCACGTAACCAGATTTTTTTCAATAAGGAGCCAATCATTCATGCAAGCGAGCATTGCTCAACAGCTCGAAACTATTAACAACCGATATCAAGAACTAGAAGAGACCATCAATGATCCAAGCATTGCAACTGACTACACAAAAATACAAGAAGTAGCTAAAGAAAAGTCGGGGCTTGAAAGCATTGTTAGACTTTACCAACGATACTTGAAAATCGAAACAGAAATCGCTGAAACCGACGAGCTCATAACCCAGGAAGCTGACAAAGAACTTGTGGAACTTGCAATGGAAGACATCGGACCACTGAAAGATGAACTTGCAACACTGGAAAGTGACTTGCTCGCAGTGCTCCGTCCACAGGACCCTCGAGACTCAAAAAATATAATTGTTGAAATTCGGGCTGGAACCGGTGGCGGGGAAGCTAGTCTGTTCGCTAGGGACCTGTACCAGATGTACTCTAGGTATGCGGAAGAACATCGTTGGGGTATTGATATCCTCAGTAGCAGTGAAACTGAGCTCGGGGGAATCAAGGAAATTGTTTTCCAGCTCAATGGCAAAGGAGTCTATGGTCGGCTGAAGTTTGAAGGCGGCACCCACCGGGTTCAGCGTGTGCCAACTACCGAAACAAGTGGAAGAATCCATACCTCTGCTGCGACTGTAGTTGTCCTACCTGAAGTTAATGAAGTTGAAATTGAAATAAGATCGGAAGACTTACAAGTTGATACAATGCGAGCAGGGGGTCACGGGGGACAGAATGTGAACAAGGTATCGTCCGCAGTACGTCTTGTGCACCTACCAACTGGATTAACAGTTGTCTGCCAAGATGAACGATCACAGCACCGCAACAAGGATAAAGCTATGGCAATACTCAGGGCACGTCTGTTCGATCTCGAACAAAAAAAACAGGCTGATGAAATCTCTGCAGAGAGACGACCTCAGGTGGGGTCCGGAGATAGATCCGAAAAAATTCGGACTTACAATTTTCCCCAGAACAGAGTTACGGATCATCGTATAGGGGTAACTCTTCACAATTTACCGCAAATGCTTAACGGCCAACTGGATGGACTTCTGGATCAGTTAAGCGCTGCAAATGAGAACTAAACCCCTCTGATTCGAACACAACCGCTATGACACCAGATTAATGAAACATTCCTCCTCCCCTTCATCAATTGACTCTGTCTGCGCTAACCTGCAGGAAAGTGTATCGCGTGAACCTCCGAGATCTCTATAATTCAGTTAACGATCGATTGGAAGCTGCAGGAATACCAGAACCGCGACTCGAGAGTCAACTCCTATTGCGACACGCATTTTCCCTTACCAAATCCGATTTTTACTCAAGGCTCTACGATGAAGACTTCGATCAGGCGGCACTTGCCAATCTAGAAATCATAGTACAACAAAGGACAACAAGAAAACCTTTAGCCTATATCGTACAAGTTGCAGAGTTCTTTGGCAGGGAATTTTCTGTAAACTCCTCTGTTCTTATCCCACGCCAAGAAACGGAAGTGTTAATTGAGCATTGTATTGAAGTCCTTCGCGCATCATCCATAGAAAAGCCACTGGTCAGTGATATTGGTACTGGAAGCGGAATAATTGCTATCACCCTAGCCGCAGAGATCCCTGCACTTCAAGTCATCGCAGTTGATCGATCCATCGAAGCTTCATCCATGGCTTCCAATAACTCTATGACCATTGGAACAACCAATTCTGTCCATTGTATAACTGGAGACTTACTCACCTCGCTGAAGTGTCAGTTCGATCTTATAGCAGCTAATCTTCCCTATATCTCCACTTTGAGCATAGCCACACTCCAACCAGAGATTTCCATTTATGAGCCTAAGATAGCCTTAGATGGAGGTCACAATGGGCTCATACTCATCGAAAGACTACTAGATCAGTCCCGCACCAGGATCAAGCAAGGTGGGTATATAGTACTCGAAATCGACCCCCCACTTGCGCCTGCGGTGCTTGATCTTGCCCAACGATACTTTCCTACATGTAATGCAACACTTTTAAACGATCTCAACGGCGACATAAGAATTGTGAGTGTACAAGTTTAACCCAAGTATAAGTTGACAGCAAACTACACCGCAGCCATACTTTACACACTATGGATTGGAGTGATCATATGCCAGCAGATAGCCTGAATGAAAATGCAAACCTTGCGCAAGTACTCACCGAATACGGGCAGTCAATGATCCGCGTTGGACAGCTAGAAAAAGAACTTGAACTCACAAAAATTGCCGTCCAATCATCAGGTCAAAATTCCACAACTGACAACAGCCAACTGCAACAAGAGATCGCTGAACTCCACACGAAACTCCAGGGTCGAGAGCAGGATTTAGTAGCGCTACGGCTACAAGTGGAAACACTACGAAGCGAAATCAGCGACACTAAATCCAAATTGAAATTGGCGGCAGAGGGCAACTATATTCGTCACCGCAAGAATAAAGAGACACCCTCGTCTTGGAAAAAACTCCTTACACGAGCGCGCTGACCCACAATTCCTGCTCATAAGAATCTTTCATAACTCCAATCTTCTCCGATCCCAGATGAGTATTCAATGCCTGGATAGCTTACGTGCCCACTGCCCATACTTGGGACCTCAAGTCGTTCATCCTCTCCAAACCCATCCATCATCTCTTGCCTACTCAGACCCCACAGGCGATCTTGTATTTTCAAATTTTTTGATTGCACCAGTACCTTAAGTGCACCTAAATGTGTTGACTCAACTAGATGTCGCAGTCCAATCTGACTAGATAGCAACTCTCTATTACTGCCATTGCTCCAAGCCACAGCCTCAAAAAAATTTTCCCATCCAAGATTTCTCAAAAAAGACCCTTGCTCAATAAGTCCTTCGTATCTCAAACCGTAACGTTGTCCATAGTGAATAAGACTCGTAAAATCTGCATGCGCTGTAATATCCTGGAGCCCAACCCTCCTGAACGGACTTCCAGCATCTGTGTGCAAATAATATGTCTGCAAGGTACCCCATGGACGATTGTATAAGGAAAATGCTGCGTCGCCATAGTCGATTGTTATCACGGCTCCACTATCCAAAGAGGAAGACACTGTGCTCGCCCAATCGTCAATGTATAAGTTCATTTCGCCATTTAGTCCATCTACGAGCGATATGTTCAAATCCTGCAACCGCTCTAAGATTAAATCCGTTGATGGTTCATCGAATATTTCGACAAAATCACCTTCTGAATTAATTTGAACGTACGACTCCGTAAGTACGCCACGATCAACCCTAAACCGATGCACTGGATATGCATCAATTAATTCGTTAGATATAACACAACCTATACCACCTCGAACGGGCAATCCATAGGAACGCAGATACTGCAAATTAGGATGGCGCCCAGGAAAATCGAACGGAGAGAGCGTACAATCCACGGCTAGGTACGTGAGACATTTGTAAAAAAGAGGAGCAGCACGTTCCAGATATTCCAATACATCGCAGGCTAAAGTACCGTTACCTGCTCCTTGTTCTATTATGAGAAATCCTTCCGGACTTCCCATAATTCTCCAGATCTGGTAAATCTGTCTCGCAAGCAAAGCCCCAAAAACAGGGTGTGCCAACGGGCTCGTTACATAGTCTTTACCGTTAAACCCAGAGAGAGAACCTGAGTAGTAACCTTTATCTGGTGCATACAGCGCGAGATACATATACCGAGCGAATGTTATCCGCCCATTAACCCTAATCTCTCGGTGTATGTCATCGCCTAGGCTGGAATTATCTGGCATTGCTCTGCCCCCAACTTAGAAACAATCAGAGATACATACGAGGGTCGGTAGTTATCCCGCATGATACTCTGTAGGGGCTCTAGGAGAATCCGAAAATTTACTTAGCCGTTCCAGCATTTGCCTCAGTAGCGGCTTTATCCTTAGCCGTTCCAGCATTTGCCTCAATGGCGGCTTTATTCTTAGCCTTATCAGCTTCGCCTTCCCATCTTGTCATAGGCAGAGAGTTACGAAACTCTCGTGCTTCACCACAATTCTTACACACACCGTCGCTAGTAGGTCCACTGGGACTTTCGATAACCCAGAAGTGCTTGCACTCAATTTCCTGATATGTCGTTGGCTCAAATACTACTACCATGTAGGTACCTCCAGAGTTAGACTTATAGCCTTTAGCTTGTCTTCCCTATCGCTGGTGTATTGGTACGTATTCCATATCTTCAGGACCCTCATATTTAAGCAAAGGTCTTATGAGGATATTGTTTGCTAACTGTTCCGTTACTTGCAACGTCCATCCAGGAATACGTCCGAGAGCGAATATTGACACGAATATGTCTTCAGGCAAACCAAGAAGGTGATAAATAGATCCTGCCCAAAAATCCACGTTCACGTGAATACCTCGAGCTTTGTAAGGCTCCATTGCTTCAGCAACCCGGCTCAGAATCCGAAACCACTTCGGATCCCCACGCTCTTCCCCAAGTTTCTGGCACCTTTCACGGAGATGCCTCGCTCGCGGATCTTCTGCTTTATAGACACGGTGTCCGAACCCCATGATCCTGCCACCGCTTCCAAGGACATCACTAACATATTGCTCAGCTGCAGCTTCCTCACCGATATCGATAGCCATCTTCATTACTTCTTCAGCAGCGCCACCATGAGACGGCCCCTTGAGCGTAGCGATTGCAGCAGTGATAGCCGCATGGATATCTGCCTGTGTTCCCGCTGCCACACGTGCTGCGAACGCTGAAGCATTTGCTCCGTGTTCAGCATGCAAAATGAAATCTGTATCCATCAGTTCTGATTCGTTGTCACTGGGTTCCGTTCCTGTGAGCATGTAAAGGAAATTTGCAGCATGACCAAGATCAGACCGTGGAGCTACAGGGTCAAGCCCTTGCCTAATCCTATTGTGATAGGCGACTATCGTCGGAGCCTGAGCTGTCAAGCGAATTCCCTTTTCCAAACTACCCGCGACACTTATATCTTTTATATCTGTTTCTGTTGCAGCAAGCGCAGATATTGCTGTCCGCAACACATCCATGGGGTGAGCATTCTCAACCAGCCTGATAACGGAAACTACTTCATCAGGAATATCTCTACTGCCCTTGAGCTTTCTATCAAATGCATCAAGCTGAGCAACAGTAGGCAGTTGCCCATACATCAACAAGTAGAAGGTCTCTTCAGCTGTGGAATTCTCAGCGAGATCATGGATATTGTAGCCTCGGTAGATTAGTCGGCCTTGCTCACCATCAACGAAACTCGCGGATGTAGTGTCGAAATACACCCCTCGCAGGCCACGAATTACCTCAACTTCATCTGCCATGATTAAACTCCTTACGCCACATTCAAAAAAGTGAGACCTTATAACAAGCGGCAAAGGAGTTAACAATGCCGTAGTTTGCCTTAGTGCATCTCACAACGGGCGTGCTTATATTTGGAAAATCCTGTTCCAACTTAGATTATTGTTATGCAATACGACCAGAGTGGCGAAGTTGGTGGCTTGCCCTTTTGGACGTCGACGATATTGAGATTACTACAAGAACCATCAGTATCTCTACTATCCGGACCTGGTGGCATCGCGTAGAGGTTCTCTCGTCAGCACGCTACCATTGTACTAATGCTATAAAAAGGTGTCAACTGAACTATCAGGATACATACTCGTTGAATATATCCCCAAAGCTAGAGTAGAGAAGATTCCTGCGATTTGCTATACTTACAGTCCCGCAGCATCTCCAGTGGGCTGGTAGCTCAGCTCGGTAGAGCACCTGACTTTTAATCAGGGTGTCCAGGGTTCGAATCCCTGCCGGCCCACCAAAAATATCTGGACACCTACCCTTTACTAGGTAATTCACAAATCTCAGAGGTTGCGAATTATGCCTTAGCGTCTATGAAGGTGCCTTGAATCAGATATCTATACCACCCAGTGCTACGATCATCTCAAACTCAGTTCGAGTCACAGGCTGTACAGATAGCCTGGCATTCTTAACCAAAACCATATCAGCGAGATCGGGTATCGCCTTGATCGCCTGAAGGGATAACGGTTCGGTCAATGCGCGTACTGGTTCAATGTCAACCATATACCACAAGGGTTTATCGGGAGTGGATCTAGGATCCGGATGATCTGAATCAAGTTCCCAAGCAGTATTATCTGGGTATCCATCACGCACTACCCGAGCAACAGCTATAACCCCACTAGGGTTGGCGTTGGAATGATAGAACAGCACAAGATCTCCCACCTTGACTTGATCTCTAAGGTAGTTTCTGGCAGTGTAGTTCCGCACCCCATCCCACTCTGCAACCCCATCTTCTAGTAAATCATCCCAAGAGTATGAACCTGGTTCTGTTTTAAATAACCAATACTGCATCAGGGCGATTACCTTCCTAAAGGGCTAGAGAGATTCTTTAAATCGAGTGAAATCTTGGCCATGTCCTTGATAATGCTTCCATGTCTCCTGACTGATAGCATCTCCAGTAAAGGTTCCCTCAACAAACACATGATCATCGCAAGTTTCAAGAAATTCCACTAGCGCTTGATGGGTATCCCTGAAATGCGCCCAAATTAAAGACGGCTCCAAATCTCGCCTCTCAGCAACATGACTTTCGTTAAGATCATCAAGAGTATCCCCTGACTGACCCTGCCACACTGGCTTGGAGCCACTCTCCTCGAATAGTCTCACCAAGAGTATCGTTTCGTTATCCCATGCTGCAATATGAAGGAGTCCTTCATGAACATTCCAATCTCCAATCGCACCAGGACGAACACGATCTTGCACATTAAAGCTGTCAGCCAGACTAGCGAAAGCATTCCACTCCCGCTCAATTGCTTCTATAACATTTGTTTTGGTCATTCATTCCACTCCTTCAAACTTTCTCCTATACAAGTAACATCAGGGAAATACTATTGCTGTGACTAACGCTGTTCAATCAAACAGGCAGCAGTACCCTGCGTCAGGCTATACAGAATCTCCAGACAATCATGCAAGAACAAACCTCGTACCGTGGTGCGTTTTAATGGACGAGGATTCTTCGATTTTATGGTTTTATTACAACATTTTTCCCCTGAGTTCCCATTCAAAGCAAAAATGTTGTCTTCTTTCCACCCAAACCGCAACGAACCAGCAAGTGCCCTCACTATAATATTTGGCTAGAAAGAGTTACTTGTAATGGATGCTGTTGTCATCTTCCGTCAGTCTTATATCTTCCTCAACAGTTGTGTCTCTCGGTAGCCCGAAAAGATCCCAAGGAGTAAAAGATTCAACAAATTCCCTTGCCTCCTCAAATGAGCCTAACCCCTTGATTGCACGCCCAGGATCGTACCCAAACGTCACTGCCAACGCTTCAAACCCTCGAGAGGTTTCACGGATACCCCCTATTTCCCTCTCCTCCCCATCATCTGCCAGCATCAATCGAAATCGATTCCTATATTTTTGCCAGAATATTTCCATACTTTTTCCTTCACTGATTGGCCTGAAAAATCTCTACCGCACAATATTTTATCCAACAAAGCTTCAAAAAAGCCCTGATAGACAGCATATCACACTTAGTTTGTTAGATTACATGGGATGGGATGGGATGGAAAGAACGACAGTACCCGATCATACCGCCCTCGCTTTCCGATCACGGGAAACCCCAGTTTCAGGCAACATGAATGTCGCTACCACCAGAGACCATGAGATGAGTGCAAGAATCCAAAACCCGTACATATACGACCCAAATACATCCGTGAATATTCCTACCAAAACAGGGGCACAAAAGCTAATAAAGCCTCCTATGGTAAAAATACAGGCAAGTAGTGCAGCGGTTTGCTGTTCAGTAGCCCCTTCCACTTCCATGGGAATGGTCATATGGAACGGGGTGTACAGCCAAGACGACGCGCCATAGACAATCAAAATGAAATACAGGTAATCAGAAGCTGCAAAGATGCTGCTTGCGATCCCAGTAACTCCAAGAATTGCACCTGACACCATCATAAACGGCTTACGCTTCGGCACTTTCAGGGCAAGTATCCCTGCCACAAATACTGTAACCATTCCAGCCAAGGGCAGAATGGCAGTCATTCCCCCGGAGTCAGCCAAACTCATGCCATGAACTTCATAATAAAACGTTGGTAACCAAGTAGATAACGCCACATACTGGGACAATGGCCCTGCATCAGCTAAGGCAAGCAGGACAGTTAACTTCGAAAGGAAAATCTTTTTTATAGACTTTATAGTTAAGGGAGTAGTCACTGTCTCAAGCGCTGGGTTCGAACGAGCAAACAAAAGCCAAAAAACTGCTCCGATCAGAGATGGAACGCTGTAAAGTGCAAGGCCATTCTTCCACCCAATCCACTCTGCAACCCATTCCCCGGTGTACAAGGAAATGGCTATACCCCCTGACATCATAGCAAGGTTGAGTCCATTGACCAATGGTAATTCCTTTGGAGGAAACCACTGCATAAGAACCGTGAAGAGCAAAGGGATGATACCTGCAGCACATACCCCAAATGTCATTCTCAAGAGTAAGAGCACGAAGAAATTATCGGCTCCGAAGGAAAAAATTGGTATTGCGGCAAGCAACCCGAAAAGAGAAATCAAGGTCACTATCCTTACACGTCCAACCAGGAGTACGCAGGGTATTGCCATCGCAGCATTAGCAAACAAAATACCGGCAACGAGCAAACTCGCTGTACTTCTATTCACTCCATACTCATCCATAATGAGTGGGGTTATCGGTGAAACATTAAGAAATACTAATCCGGTAGAAAGACTCATCAAAAGGCTGAGACCAGCTATTACAAATCTATATTTTACAGGTTTGACTACCATTTTACAGGTTTGGCTACCAAGGTTATCTTCCTTTCTCTTACTGATACTATCGATTGATAATTCTCATCGATCCCCTAAGAAATAACGATACATCGGAATCATCGAAACTAGACCCAGCTCTATAGCCCTCAGGTAATTTTTATAGGCCTGTGCATCAATCCAAGGAGTGAACGCTAAAAACGCATCAAGGTCATCAACCCTCGCCCCTTGGTACTCCCGTATCTGGTAGAGCCGGGCAAGAACCCACACATTCCACTTATGAAGACCAGGAGCCGAGGCAGCAATTAACCCTATCCATTTAGCTTCTTGCTGTGTGACCGTACAGATTTCTCCACGACTACGAACAATAATCACCTCTAATACAGGGATTACCTCACGTGCCTCCAGAATATTAGAATCCCCCAGGTTCCATTCATCCGAGTCCTTCCGGCGAGTCATCTCCCGTACCCATCTCTGTATCGTTCGAAGATGCGGAATGGGATCACCACTGGATATGAGCAATTCCCCATGGATTTCTGTAGCTGACAGATTATGAACAATTGCAAGTTGAAGAACCTGGTCATATAAATTTTCAGTTGCAAGGGACATATCAATCAATTAGGAATAAAATGTCGTTTCTATATTTTTTCATGTCATTTTCATAACTAATTATATCATTATTTACACAGAACTTGCAACTCTAACCCTATATAGCTCGTCAATGCTTGATCTTTCAATTCTATAGCAGATACAATCAACTCACTAGACTTCACAGACAAACTACAGGAGCATAGCGCATGGCCGCTGAACAACTCGGACAAATAGATAAACCATCCGCATCCCAATACATAGGAAAGAAACTGTTGTTCCTCGTCCCTCTCCTGCAACAGGTTCCTTCTATGCCCGAGGAAGGTGAAGAGATACTCAAAGGCTACTGGAGCCAAGTCGACAGCCAAATCGACAACCTCGAACGTGGACTTGGACCAGTGACACAGATATACCATGAATACATAGAGGAAGGGGGAGAGGCTGGAATTGAAATCCTCCGATCGACGGGAGTTGGATCACTAGAAATTACCGAGTCTCGCTGCGCAAAAGGAGCCACCTTCACACATATTGAGGACCGCGAACTCCTTGCTGCAACGATGGACTGGGAACTCTATCTCAAACAACTACTAAGCTTCCCATTTCGAAGCGCAGTTGTCACAAAGCACCTCCATGAATGGCACACAGAAACTATCAAATCACGCTACGACCATATGCTGTCAGCAATAATGGAGTCACTCACTAATGATGGACCCGGGATCATTTTCATCAGCGAAACCCATCAAATGCAATTCCCTGCTGATATCCAAGTGTTCTACGTCAGTCCTCCAGGGCTAACCGACTACAAGCGCTGGATGGAAAGGTTGCAGGCGACACTCCAAACAGAAACTGAAGCTGCGAAGGACCAAACTCCAGATAGCTCAACTGAAGAGTCTGAGAACGAATCGTAGAATGATCCATTGACACGTTGATTAGCCTTGGATATCATTGGCTAGTTCGTACCTGCGCAGCGTGAGTACTAAAGAGAGTGGTACATTCACTTTCATCGTAGTTACCATGCCGAGGTGGTGGAACTGGTAGACACGCTGTCTTGAGGGGGCAGTGGGCATAGCCTGTGTGGGTTCAAATCCCGCCCTCGGCACCAACAAATACATAAGGCGACGTAGCCAAGTGGTTAAGGCAGAGGTCTGCAAAACCTCCATCGGCGGTTCGAATCCGCCCGTCGCCTCCAACATCCTAGTGTACCTGACAGTCTGTTTTACACTAACACGAAAGCATTCCAAACTGATCTCTCCTGGAGAAATAATTTTTCAAATGTGCTGAGTGTCTGATATAGTGGATAGTGGGTTATCCCCCAGAGGCGAGGAATCAGGCGCATCCTTTATGCCCTACAAACACAAGCCCAGGTGGCGGAATGGCAGACGCGGCGGACTTAAAATTCGCTCCCCGCAAGGGGGTGTGGGTTCGACTCCCTCCCTGGGCACCACTTTCTAGGCACGAATTATCCTGCGACTCCCCTACTGTTATTTTATTACTCTTGTGAGTGTTCA
>Ga0114996_10000408_pt1 | contig 60236 bp, 56 predicted proteins | sample ArcticOcean_MG_C_4_FD_87039 | JGI IMG/M metagenome (GOLD analysis project Ga0114996, IMG submission 87039) | Marine microbial communities from western Arctic Ocean - ArcticOcean_MG_CB4_134 | ecosystem: Environmental > Aquatic > Marine > Oceanic | place: Arctic Ocean: Canada Basin | collected...
AAGTGCCGTGATGATCTGCTCCGGCGTGTGTCGTCTCCTGCTCATTGCTGACCTCCTCGCTGAATCTCCGACCAGCTCAGATCCTAACATCCGCTCTGGTCTCCTTTCAGGGGGTCACGCCACCTCCGTGTAGACCGGACCGAGGCCCGGCCGGCGCTCGAACGTGGTCAGCGTTGCATTACTCCAGTTTCCCTGAAAATCGGGCTGGCCCCACTCGTTTCTGGGAGGTTGCCAGTCGGCGTCCCGCGGTTGGGTTCTACCGGTAGTTTGGGCCCCAACGGAGGAGAAAACCCCTGCCCCGCAAAAGCGAGACAAAGCGCGACTCCCGCCTTCGACGCTCGAGTGATCATCCTTCCTCCTCCTCCCTGAGGGAGCCAGCGAGGGCCAGGCTCGAAGCTCCATAGAGGTGGAGGTTCGGCAAACCCAACATCCGACGCGAGCGGCAGGCGGGCAAGTGACCGCTGGCTACCAACCTCAAGGGTTGAACCAGTGGCTGACCTTGAGCTGGAAGATGTTGTCGGGCCGGATCCTGAAAATCTCGGCAGCATCGTGGCCGATCCGGGACTCCCCGATGCGGGAGAGCGTAGGGTCGGACGCCTCGAGATCCTCAATGCGGCTCTGTTGCCAGACGAGGTAGAGGGTCGATCCAGGCCGCCATTCCCAGCGGAGCACGGCGTTGCCGAGCAAACTGCGATAGGTAAAGTCTCGGTTGTCTACTGTGAACGAGGCTGCCGGACCGGCCGCGTCGGGATCGACGAGGAAGGTGCCGTCGCCCTGGTCGGTCAAACTTCCAATGTCGGTGCCGTACCGTAGGAAATCGAAGGTTCCCGGGGCCCGGAACTCCTTGAGTCTCCCATACTTACCCGTGGAGACGAACGGCTGGGCGTAGAGTTCGAACGTGAGGTTGGGCGTGAATGTGATGTTGAAGCGGGTATCGAGGGAGACGGTGGTTTGGGAGAGACCCCCAAAGATGTAGCGACTGCCAAAAGTCTCCGTCGCGAGTGGGTCCGAAACGGATGTCAAATAGTGCGCTGCCACACGTTCTTTCGCGACGCTCGGCCCGAAGCTCACTTCCCAGTTGCTCTGAACCGCAACGAGGAGGCTGAGATCCGCCGCGTTGCGCCACGAACCGGCGTCGTCGTGACTCCAGTCGTACGAGGCGTTCACAACGTAGGGTTTGGTACGGTTGGTCTGAATGTTGACGCGGGCAGAGAATTTTTCCGGGACGACGGCGATCGGACCGCCTCGGGTCAAGCGGTCGTCATCCACTTTGGCGTCGTAGCGCATCGCCGAGCTGCCCGACCAGTAATTGCTGAGGATCCAGTTCGTCAGGACGTTGAATTGGGCGAAAACTCGGTCGCCTCCGTAGTTCCAGATCGCGTCCGGTCCACCCCGGACTTCCCAGCTCCTGAAGATTCGTCCGGGGACGGTCTCCTGATATTTGAGTTGCGTATCGAGAACGAACCGATCCGCCCGACTCTGGAATCCGAGATCGTTGACCTCGTAGCCGGGGCTGATCGCCGCCCCGGCGAGCCTCATTTGGACTGTGCCGGCTTGTTTCGTCAGATCCGCCATCGCGTAGTAGCCACTCAGCGACAGAGCCGTCGCGTCGAGGCTCAGGTGGTCCGCGTCGGGACGCTGGAAGTAACGAGAGGATGAACGCTGGGTCCGGATCATCGCCTCCTCGGAGCCGCTCAGGTGACTTCCCGCGAACGCTCCGCTGAGCTTCCAACTCCGATTCGCCCACTCGTTCGCAAAGTCCAACCCGCCTGTGTACGCGGCCGAAGGGAGCACGAGAGACGAGCCGCCCAGGGCTCTGTTCACCGCGCTGCCGATAAGGCCGATCCGGGTGTCTCCGGACCTCAGGTCTCGACGTAAGCGCCCCACCATGTAGTTCGTCGTCGGCTCCACGACGGTTTCGGACGGGGAGCCCACCGCGTCGACCCAGGGTGTGACCTCACGTTCCGTGACCGCCTCGAGCAGGCCGACCGACCACCCACTGTCCGAGCGCCCCGTGAGCTTAGCCGCACCGAGGATCGTGGTCGCCGTGGGCGAGTCGGCAAAAACGGCCTCAGAAGACGCCCCACCGTGAGGGGGGCGCCCGATCCGGCGGGAGTACACGAGCTGCGGTGCCCGGCCCGTGCTGCCCGCGGGTCCACCCTCCTGGAACGTGAAGAGGTCCGATCCCTCGACAAAGAAAGGACGTCGCTCCTGGTATTGGGTCTCGAACGCCGTGAGGTTGATGATGGCGGGATCGACCTCAACCTGCCCAAAGTCGGGGTTGACCGCGGCGTCGAGCGTCAAGTTCGTGCCCACTCGATACTTCAGGTCGAGGCCCGCGTTGCCGAAGTAGTCGGAACCGGACTGGAAGGGGTTGGCGAAGCCGACGCCCGTGTTTGTAGGAACGAAGAGCCTGTCGTTGCGCGCCGTAACGTACGGGAGCAGCTCCAACGGGCGGGCGGGCGGAATGCCTTCGATACCCACGAGGTGCCCGAAACGTGCTACGCCACCCCGCTCCAACAGCGGCGTGAAGGCGGAATAAGACCACTCGTTGTTGGCGCGGTCCCTGCGTTCGATCTGGATACCCCAGACCTGAAGATCGGCCGGGCTGAAGCGGAGCTGGCTGAAAGGGATTCGCATCTCGGCCGACCAACCCTCGTCGCTGACTTGGGCCGCACCTTCCCACACCGGATCCCAGGACGTGTCTCCGTTCGAGCCGTCCGCGCCGGCACGGGAGTCCTTCCTCACACCCGCCGCGTTGAGGACGAAGCGGTATGCCAGTTGGTGATCGTGGTAACCGTCGATGAAGACGGCAAAGAGATCCGTGTCCGCAAAGTTCGAATCCCGTCTTTTCAGGCGGGCCGCGACCGGGTTTTTGCTGTAAAGTATCGCACCCACGTAGAGTGCGTCGTCGTCATATAAGAAACGGGCCTCTGTGCGCTGCGAGGCGGGCTCTCCCTCGAAAGGCTGCGTCTGCCGATACTCGGTAACGGGCGTCGCCGAGGCCCACGCCGCCTCGTCCGGCATGCCGTCGATATTCAGAGAGCCCGTAAGCCGCACCGCGACCGCTTGAGGAGCCGAGACCGTGTGTGAGTCTCGTTCGCTCCGGGTTTCCTGGGGTGTCTCCTGCGTTGCCGACGCTCCTCCAGGGATCAGGAGAAACGGGAGCAGGACCAAGACGAACGCGGTCGCGTTTACCGGGCTGGTGCTTCTAGACCCGTCGACGATCTGAGCCGATGCTCGCCGCCCTCGACGTCCGTGATCTATGAGTAGGGTCACACCCCCTCTACGGGTTCAGCCAGTAGTTCATCTTGATCATGAAGATGTTGTCCGGAGCGACATCAAAAATGTCTCCCGTATCGCGTCCAAAGTCGAACCTCCCCACAAAATCGTCCGCTCCGGGTGTTTGGTGGCCGATGAGAGACGAGACCCTTCGTTGCTGCCACACGAAAAAGAGTGTCGAACCCGGTCTCCACTCCCACCGCAAAACGGAATTCCCCAACAGGCTTCGGAAGCTGAAGTCTCGGTCGGACACCACGAAGCTCGGTGCGGGGTCGTCCCCGTCCGGGTCGACCAAGAAATCGCCCTCCGCCGTGCGCGCCACCGTGCCGACGTCTGTCCCGTACTCGAGAAAGTCGAAGGTGCCCGGAGCTTCGAATTCCTTCAAGTCACGGAAGTCACCCGTCGACACAAACGGCTCCGCGTACACCTGGAGCGACAGCGTCGGAGAAAACGTCAAATTCACGCGGGTTTCGAGCGAGAGCGTGGACCGTCTCAGGCCCGCAAAAACGTAGCGAGCGTCGAACGTCTGCGTCGCCAACGGGTCGCTCACGGAAGTCACGTACTGGGCCGGCACTCGGGACCAGGAATACGACGGGCCGATGTTGATCTGCAGTGTTTCATGGAAACGGGCGTTCACACTCAACTGCATGCTCCGATTCCACCCGCCCACAGCGTCCGAGCTGAAGTTGTATGAGGCGCTTCCAACCACAGCTTTTCGCCCATCCGAGTTCAAACGGAGCCTCATGCTATTGCGAGAGGGGGAACGGGCGATCGGCCCTCCTCTGGTGAGACGATCGTCATCGTTCCAAGGGTCATGCTGGTATCGAACGGTGGTTCTCCAATAGTTCAGGAACACGAGCGAAGTCTGCAGGTTGACGTTCGCGATCGTTCTGTTCCCGTCGAAGTTCCAAACCGCGTCCGGGCCTCCGAAGAAACTCCACGACCTGAGAACGTTTCCCGGATCGGGCTGCGTGTACTGGTAGTGCGTATCCATCAGAATGCGGTCGGCGTTGGTGTGGAACCCGAGATCGTTGACCTCATAGCCGGGGCTGACCGCCGCGAAGCCGTTCCTCATCGTGAAGTTGCCGGCCTGTTTTCCGGCGTATCCCATGACGTAAAAGCCGCCAAGCGACGTCGCTGTCGGGTCCAGCTCCAAATGGGACGCGTCGGGTCTCTGAAAGTACCGCTTCGACGACCTCTGGCTCGCTAGAATCGCGTCGGTGGAGCCGTTGACGCGGCTCCCAGAGATCAGGCCGGTGAAGAGCCAGATCCGATTTTCGGATTCGTGGGCAAAGTCGATGCCGCCGGCGTACGCCGAAGCGTGCAGGTTGCCCTCCAAAGGCGTGCCCGAAGCATCTCGATTTACGGCGGAGGTGATCATGCCGAATCGGGTTTGTCCCCCGTTGATCTGGCGACGTACTCTCCCTACGAAGTAGTTCGCCGCCGGCTCGACCGTCAGCCGGTCCTCCATACGCCCACCGTCTACGTAGGGAGCACGCTCTCTGGCGGTTACGGCCTCGAGAATCCCCAACGACCAGCCATCTCCGATTCGGCCCGTGATCTTGGCCGCCCCCGCGATCGTGGTCGCCGTCGGGATGTCCGAATAGACCGCGTCATCGGGTGTATTCCCCGTGGGCGGTCGCCCGATGCGACGTGAATAGACCAGCTCGGGTCCCCGACCGATGCTGCCCATAGGCCCCGCTTCGCCGAATCTGAAAATGTCGGCCCCTTCCACGAAGAAAGGTCTTCGCTCGCTGAACTGCGTCTCGAACGCCGTGAGATTGATGATGGACGGGTCCAGCTCCACCTGTCCAAAGTCGGGGTTCACCGTGGCGTCGAGCGTCACGTTCGAGGTGATCCGGTACTTGAGATCCAAACCCACCCCGCCGAAATGATCCGACCCCGACCGATACGGGTTCGTGAAGCTCGGATCCGCCGGGTCTTCGAGCTCCACGTACTCCCCTCGGGCGACGACGTACGGAAGAAGCTCGAGCCTACGTCCCGTCTGGATGCCCTCGATTCCGTCCAAATGGGCGAACCTCGATACGCCGGCCCTCTCGAGCGTCGGCGTAAACGGGAAAGTCGCGTTCTCTTGGTTCCGGTTGATGTCTCTCTCGAACTGTACGCCCCAAACCTGGACGTCACTCGGGCTGAAACGAAGCTGGCTGAACGGAATCCGCATCTCGACCACCCAACCCGCGTCGGTCACCTCGGTGGCCACTTCCCACACCGGATCCCATGACGAGTCCCCGCGACCCAAGTTGTTTGCGGTGAGGATCTCGTCACCCTTCACGCCGGAAGGATTCGTCCAGAACCGGTATGCGGTCTCGTGATCGTGATAGCTGTCCAAAAGCACCACGAGCAGGTCGGAATCGTCGAGGCTGGCGTCACGCCGAGCGAGACGCGTCGTGACCGGACTTCGGTCATCCAGGATCGCCCCGATGTAAATCGCCGCGTCATCGTAGGCCAAACGCACCTCGGTGCGCTCCGAGACCGGCTCGCCTTCCAAGGGAAGGGTCTGGAGAAAGTTAGAGATCGGGGGGGCGCTCGACCAAGCCGCCTCGTCGAGCGCGCCATCGATGGATATCGAACCGTCCAATCGGGCCGCGCGGGCGCGGGGCGCCCGGGCATGTTGGTACTCCGCGGCCGACTCGACAGCGGCGGGGGGCTGTGCTCCTGCCTCGACTGGAACCTGCGCGAAAAGCGCCCGCGTAGTGCAGGGCACAATGAGGCACACGATCAGGAAGCAACGAAGGCTTGGACGTAGTGGTGTAGTTTGAGAATGCACTGGGAGGGGGGTTGCCAGGGACGGGTTGGATTTGGCGCTAAAGCTCTCCGGATCCTCTCTTTAGCGCAAGCAACGCGAAGCTACGATGAGTACGTTTCACGCGGGAAGGAATGTGGTGCTATTATGTCGCTCCCTCAGCAGGAGTGGACACATGACCCATTACGGCTCCAAAGAACTCGCGCAAAGCTTTCGCACCGTTCGCAAGAACACTCTCGAGGCGGCGCGGGACATTCCCGAAGACAAGTACGACTTCGCGGCGACTCCGGATTGCAAGAGCGTCGAGAAGATGCTGACCCACATCGCGTTGGGCTATCGGTTCCAGCATTGGTTCAACGCCGTCGAGAAGCGGTCCACCATGGAGGGCGTCGACTTCCCGACGATCATGGCTGAGCTCGGAGCGGAGGAAGCGGCACCCAGGACCAAAGATCAGGTGATCGCCATGCTCGAGCACGAGGGCGAAATCTGGGCAACCTTCCTCGACGGCGTCTCCGACGAATTCCTGGCTGAACCCATCTCGTTTCCGCCGGCGTTCGCGCAGGAGCCCAAGAGTCGGTTCGAATTGATTCTCGGGGTGAAAGAGCACGAGATGCATCACCGCGGCCAGGTCATGTTGATCCAGCGGCTGTTGGGAATAGTCCCGCACCTCACTCGGCAGCGGGAAGCGCGTATGGCACAGGCGAGGGAGGCTTCGGCGGGCTGATCACTGAGAACGACTGATTTCCCGGTAAAGAGTGCGTTCAAAGGAAGTCAGCAACTCGATGGCTTTTTCGTCGTAAAAAGGAAGAAACTGGAGCAAGGGGACCACCCCCACATCGTTCTCGAGGTCAATCCAGAACTGGGTGTTCTGGAGTCCGGCCCAACCAACGCTTCCCGGCGGACGGCCTCCTCCGTTCTCTCCCGGGTCACCTGGAACCCGAGGCCAAAGCCGTCTTGTCCAGCCCCGAGGGGGAATGCGAGAGATCTCGCGGAATCCGCACCGGGCTGCTCTTCAACGACCTTGCCTTCGAGTTGGTCTCTGACCATCTCCGCCACCGTCGCTTCACTTATCAGTCGGACAGCACCTCGTTCACCACGACCGATGATCATCTGCATGAACCGGCCGTAGTCATCTCCAGTCGATAGCAGGCCGCCATCCCCTCGGATGGACGGCTCGTACTGCCCGGGCCGCGGTTGAGGTTGAGGTTGGAGAACCCCGCCCACACGCCGGGAACTGGCAACCAACCGGGCGTAATCATCAGGGGCGAGATCGAACGACGTGTCATCCATGCCGAGGGGGCCGAGGATTCGGGACTCAAAAAAATCAGGAAGTGCTTGCCCCGAAACTTTTTCGACGATCCACCCAAGGAATCGGGTACTCATGCCGTACGTCCAGCGGGCTCCAGGGTCGTGGAGAGTCGGCCATTCTCGGGTCGGGAGATCTGTCACGCTTTCCAACTCGAGCAGCTCGTGACTGGAGAACGAATATCCGAATCCCGACGTATGGCGTAGAAGGTCCCGGATCGTGATCGGTCGCGTGGCCGGTCGGGTAACGATCGAGGAGTCGGAATGGTCAATGCTGACCAGAACCTCCCGGCCCTCGAGCTCGGGAAGGTATTGGGATGCGGGGTCGTCTAGCTGCAAGAGCCCCTCTTCACGAAGCATCATGGCAGCCACTGAGGTGATCGGCTTCGTCATCGACGCGATTCGGAAGATCGCGTCGGCCCGCATGGCCTCCTCACCGGCTTCGTCCATGACACCAAACGCGCTGCGGTAAAGAATGCTGTCGCGGTCTAAGGCGAGGGCGGGATTGATGGTTGCCCGAGAGTTATGAGTATATCATACTTATAGCATGAGTATTCGCCTGCAAGTCGTCATGACCCCCGAGGAATTGGATGAGATCCGCGCTGCAGCCGGGCGGCAACACATGACGGTATCGGAGTGGGTCCGCCTTGTGCTCCGTGAGGAGCGTGATCGCGTAGTCCGCGGACGATCGGCGGCCGTGCGTGAACGGGGCGAACCATACGGTGACACACGCGCGGGCCCGACTCGTCACGTCCGCGTTGACGTCGAAGTGAAGGAGGAACTCGTCGAGGCGGTCCGCGAGCGGTACCACCTGGCCAACCGACGGGCCGCCATCGAATTCGCGCTCCGTAGGTTGGCTGTAAGGCCGATGTCGAAAAAAGAAGCGCTTTCTATGGAAGGCGTCGGCTGGGATGGGGATCTTGGGGCGATGCGCTCCGGAGATCCAGGCGCTTCCTGGTGATCGTAGACACCTCCGCTTGGATCGAGTATCTGAGAGCCACGCAAAGCCCGAGCCACCACACGCTCCGCTCAGCCGTGGAGTCGGGCGCTCCGCTCGCCACGCCCGCCCCTGTAGTCATGGAGCTGCTCGCCGACTGCTCCACGGAGCGGGCGGCGCTCGACATTCAACACTTGCTCGCACGATTCGAGATCCTGGAGGTGGAGGGCCTCGCCGACTTCGAGGATGCAGCGCTCATCCAGCGTACGTGCCGTCGCAAAGGCGAAACAGTACGGTCGATGATCGACTGCCTGATCGCCGCGATCGCGCTCCGGGAGCAGCGGTCGCTCCTAGCGGTAGATCGCGACTTCGAGGTGATCGCCAGACACGTCGGTCTGCAAGTGGTGGATACCGCGTAGTCCGCTCGCCCGAATCCTTGCATGGCGGAACGGCGAGCGCCTACTTTGTCAGCCCCGCGATGGCGGCGGCCAGCGTTGCTGGTCAGATCGTGAATGCCCGTCGTTTGGTGTAAGGAGGACCCGCATGAGAGCCCGGCAGACCGTTACGAAGGGCGACGGTCCAACTTTCGTGAGCCATACCGGTATCGCGGCGCCTTTTCTGCGAGCCAACGTCGACACCGACATCATCATGCCGGCGAATCGTCAGAGCATGAGAGTCCATTCTTCGCTCGCCGACATCTGTTTCGAATCCCTCAGGTACTTTTGGGACGGCTCGGAGAATCCGAGTTTCATCCTGAATCAAGAGCCTTTTCGCAAGGCTTCGATCCTGCTTGTCGGAACAAATTTCGGTGCGGGCAGTTCGCGCGAAACCGCGGTCGCCGGGCTCATGGAGTTTGGTTTTCGATCCATCGTCGCGCCCAGCTTCGGAGGAAGTTTTTGCGGCAACTGCTTCGCCAATAGCATGCTGCCGGTCACCCTCGATGCCGAAGTAATCCGGGAGATCGCGGACCAAGTCACCCTGAATCCCGCGGTGGAAATGACGGTTGATCTGGAAAAAAGTCAGATCGAGCGCCCGGGTCTCAGCGCTGTAGCCTTCAACATCGACTCCAGATTGCGCAACAAGATGTTACTTGGTCTGCGAGACCTGGATGAGATCCTGCTCCACGGCGAGGATATTGAGGCTTTTCAGGAGGAAGATCGCATAAGACGGCCTTGGATTTACTGGCGATAGGCACGGTGGCGCCACCTCCGCGCGTGCGGACTGGATCGGCTTACTCGATCGGCCCAACTGATTTTGTCTGATCACATTTCCACGATTGCGCACGAGCTCGGCGCCCGCGTCGACCAGGTTCGGGCTACATCCGAACTCCTCGCCGGCGGTGCGACGGTGCCCTTTATCGCGCGTTACCGGAAGGAGGCCACGGGGTCTCTAGATGAGGTCGCGGTGGCCGCCGTCCGTGATCGCACCGCACAACTCGCCGAACTCGACAAACGACGCGAGGCGATCCTGGCCTCACTCCGGGAGCGGGGTCTGCTCGACGACGCACTACGAAGTCTCGTGGCTTCGGCGGAGACCTTGCCCGCCCTGGAGGACGTCTATCTGCCCCACCGCCCCAAGCGGCGTACTCGGGGAATGGTCGCTAGGGAGCGCGGACTAGAGCCTCTCTCGAAGGCTCTAATGGCGCAGACCGGACAACGGATCGACGTGGCCCTCTTCGTAGATCCCAAGAGCGAGGTCGAAGATGAGGAAGCGGCGCTCGCCGGGGCCCGTGACATCATCGCGGAGGACGTCAGCGAGGACCCGGAAGTCCGCCGCGATCTACGTCAGCTCTTCGCACAACGAGCGCTCCTCGTTTCGACAGTGGTCAAAAAGAAGGAGGGCGAGGCGGCAAAGTTCCGGGATTACTTCGCATGGTCCGAACCGCTCTCTCGAGCGCCATCCCACCGGATCCTCGCCGTGCTGCGAGGGGGCAACGAGGGCTTCCTACGAGTGCAGGCGAGACCCGACGAAGCCGACGCCCTGATAAGGCTGGCTCGGCGCTACGTCCGCGGGCGCGGCTTCGCCTCCGAGCAGGTCCGTCTGGCCATCGAGGACGCGTACAAGCGTCTGCTTCTCCCCAGCCTGGAGCGCGAAGCGCTGAAGGGAGCGAAGGCCCGAGCAGACGAGGACGCCATTCGGATCTTCGTCACGAATCTCAGAGAGTTGCTCATGGCGGCGCCTTTTCAGAACAAGCGTCTGCTCGCCATCGATCCCGGTTTTCGGACCGGGTGTAAAGTCGTGGCGCTCGATGCCCGAGGAGTGCTCCTGCACAACACGACCGTCTTTCCGACGCTGGGTCAGGGCCAGAGTGAAGCAGCGGCGAGGTCTCTACGGGAGCTCGTCCAGCGCTTCTCTCCGGAGGCCATCGCCGTTGGCAACGGTACCGCCGGACGCGAGACCGAGGCCTTCATCCGGGACCTGGAGCTCGAGCTCCAGGTGATCATGGTGGACGAGAGCGGCGCGTCCATTTACAGCGCCAGCGAGGTGGCACGGGAAGAGCTTCCCGATCACGACCTGACGGTCCGAGGGGCGGTGTCCATCGGTCGTCGGCTCCAAGATCCGTTAGCCGAGTTGGTCAAACTCGACCCCAAGTCCATCGGCGTTGGGCAGTACCAACACGACGTGGATCAGGTCGAGCTCAAGTCAGCGTTGGACGACACCGTGGTGAGCTGCGTCAACGCGGTCGGGGTGGACCTCAACTCTGCGAGTGCGTCGCTGCTCACCTACGTGGCAGGCCTCGGGCCCGTGCTGGCGAAGAACGTGGTCCGTTGGCGTGAGGAAAACCGCACCTTCCGTACGCGACGGGACCTTCTGAAAGTCCCGCGGCTGGGCGGAAAGGCGTTCGAGCAGGCCGCGGGATTTCTCCGCATTTCCGGCGGCTCACAAGTTCTGGACGCGAGCGGCGTACACCCGGAGCGTTATGCGCTAGTCGAACGTATGGCCAAGGATCAAGGAAGCTCTGTGGCGGACCTGCTCACCGATGTGGCGCGCCGGAGCGGCATCGTCCCCGAACGATACATCGGGGAGGGTGTGGGGCGCCCGACTATAGACGACATCTTGGAGGAACTCGCTCGTCCGGGGCGAGACCCCCGCCCAGAGTTCGAGGCGTTTTCTTTTGGCGAGGTCCATGCAATCAGCGACTTGAAGCCGGGTATGGTACTGCCCGGAATTGTGACGAACGTCGCCGCGTTCGGAGCCTTCGTGGACGTCGGCGTCCATCAGGACGGTCTCGTTCACATCAGTGAGTTGGCCGACCGCTTCGTGAAGGACCCGAACGAGGTCGTCCGCGTGCGTCAGCAGGTCCAGGTGAGAGTGCTCCAGATCGACAGCGAACGGAAGCGGATCGCCCTTTCGATGAAGAAATTGGGCTCTTAGGACCCGTACCGTCGAGGTCGTCACTCTACTGCGAGGTCGTCACTCTACTGGTAATAGAGCGGTGACTTCTCGAGCCCTGAGTAGTGGACGATGTCGTGCTGGATCCATAGCTCCGCGCCGGTATCGGTGATGAGCGCTTCGATCTTCTGCCTGGACTCCGTGGTCCCGGGTACGCCACAGTTCGACTGGCTGCATACCCTTCGCCTCAGGAAAGGTTGTGGCTGAGGAGCCTCACTTGACGCACTCGCGGCTTCCTTTTCGGCGGGCGTAGTATTTATCACTTTCTGGGGCTGGGGTGATTCCGAGAACCCTCGCTTGACGGGTCTGGACCGCCCTCTCACGTTACGCTGACCCTGCGATGGGCAGTGGCATCGAATTCCCGCAACCTGACGGATGGGCCTAAATCATGCTGAATCTGATTCTTCCGGCGCGTCTGTCCCGCCTGACCCTAGTGCGTTTACCGAGCCTCTTCCTACTTCTGCTGTTGTCGTTGGGTATTATACCCGGTGACGCCTCCGGAGCGTCCGGGGTGGATCAAGACTTCAGCTCACAGTACGAGGTGGATTCCGACTGGCCGCAATTGCCTGCGGATTGGAAGATCGGGGATCCCACTAGCTTCGCCGTGGACGGGGACGACAACGTGTGGCTTCTGCATCGCCCAAGAACGCTGTCGGACGAAGACTTCCCGTCCGCTGCTCCCCCCATCGTGGTCTTCAGCCCCGAGGGGCAGGTGATCAACGCCTGGGGCGGGGACGGCCTAGGTTACGAGTGGCCGCAAAGAGAACATTTCATCAACATCGATGGCTCAGGTAACGTTTGGCTCGGTGGTAATTATTGCATTGCCCGGGACCTGCCACGCCTGCGCCCCGTCGACGACGATCAAATCCTCAAGTTCACTTCCGCCGGCGAGTTCCTCCTACAGATCGGCCGCGGCAGCGCGAGCCGGGGGAACGCGGATCGGGCGAATCTTCATGCGCCCGCGGATGCCGCAGTCTATGCCGCGACCAATGAGGTGTTTGTCGCGGACGGTTATGGGAACCATAGGGTCATCGTGTTCGATGCCGACACGGGGGCTTACAAACGGATGTGGGGGGCCTTTAGTAATCCTCCCGAGGATCTCGACCAGTGCCCACCTCCGGCGCGACGCAGCGTACCGGACGGACCGGGACCCGATCAGTTCAGCATCGCACACGCGATCCGGGTCAGTGACGACGGGATCGTGTACGTGGCCGATCGGGAGAATCGTCGAGTGCAGACGTTCACGACCGACGGAACGTTCCTCAAACAGTTGGTTCGCGGCTCGGCACCCTTCGCGCGCAATCTGACTCTGTCACTCGATCCGGATCAGCAATACCTGTACGTGGGCGGGGGCAGCGACGTTGTTGTCCTCGATCGGGCATCCTTGGAAATCATCGGCAGCATCGAGGTGCCTGATATGATCGGTGGTGGTCACCAAATCGCCGCGGATTCGCGGGGAAATATCTACGTGGCTGGAGCCGGCCGGGGCATTCGAAAAATCGCCTTCACGGGGACGCGTAACTGAGGCCTTCCGGCCCAAGGCCCTTTCTACGAGTCTCCTGTTCTTCCGGGTCTTACCGGAGGTCGCCCGTTTGTTCACCCCGCTATCAACCTGGACCCCGCTTAAACAATGATAAATCGCGCCCTAGCCGCAGCTTTTCTTACCGCTTTGACAGCCGCATGTAATCCCGACAGCGATACGCCTCCTCCGGCCCAGGGCGCTTCGGCAATGCCCGCCGAAGTTTCCCTGCCCGCGAACATCGTCGCTGAGCGGGGTGGCTTCATCCCGGAGGGGATCGAATACGACGCGACGAACGGACGCATCCTCACCGGTTCGCTCTCCGAGGGCTCGATATTCCAGATCCATCCCGACGGCAGAGTGACCACTGCGGTCAGTGACCCGGACCTCGTCTCTTCCGTGGGCATCGAGGTGGATGCGGCGCGTAACCGCCTCCTGGTGGCGAACTCGAACTCGGCCGTGTTTGAGGGAGTGGGTACTGGGCAAGCGATGCTCGGCGTGTACGATCTCTCGACCGGGGCTCGGATCGAGATGATCGATCTCGCGTCCACCATCGAGGGCGCCCCGGCGGACATGGCGCACTTCGCGAACGATGTGGCCGTCGCGGCGGACGGGACAGCTTATGTCACCGACACCTTTGCGGGCATCGTTTATCGGGTGGATTACAGCTATCGGGCGTCTGTCTTCTATCAGCCGGGCGGCGGCGCGACCCTCGGCTTCAACGGCATCGTAGTACATCCGGACGGTTATCTGCTGGTGGCGGGCGGAGAGACTCTGTGGAGGGTGCCACTCGCTTCCCCCGCCGGAGCCTCCGCAGTCCAGCTTCCCGAAGCGATTCCAGGCCAGGATGGAGTGGTCTGGATGGCGAACGGCAATCTGGCCATCGTCAGCAATTCCGAGAACCGGGTTGTCGCTCTGACCAGCAGCGACGGCTGGATGACCGCCCAACTCGCGGGGGTCGCGCCGTACGAGATCCAGGGGACGACGGCGGCCGTGGTGGGTGACGAGGTCTACGTGGTCCATCCCCACTTCGCCGATGCGGACCCACCGAGCGTGAGTAGGGCGGTGTTCCATTAGCCTGAGGTCCCCACCCGGTTTGGTCGGGCTGACGATCGCCGCCCTCGCCATGGGCGTCGTGTCGAGCGAAGCGAACGCCCAGGGCGGCGAAACATGCTCGCTGGAGTCGTGGGTGCCGGGCATCATGTCGGCATGGGACCGTCGCGACATGATCGATAACGCCGACTGCTTCAGGACCATTATTACGTCCATGGACACCGGGCGCAGGTTGCGAGACGAGGTCGTCGCCCGCTTCGATGAGAGGTTCCCGCGCGCCGGGTATAAAGTCGTGGGGTTGGACCCGGTCAACGCAGCCCTGCCGGGCGTCGATCGTCCCATGGTGGGCATGATGTACGTCAGCATGTTTCTCGCCGACGGCGCGATCCTACCACTCGAGTCGGCGGAGATGATCATCGTCGAACCCGATTTCATCGTGAGCGTGGCCGACGAAGGGATCAACGACGCCACGACTTTGGAAGAAGTCGTCGCACACCTCGACCGCGTCTACGCGTTTATCGAAACGATTGCGCCGACCTACGTGAACAATCCTCCGAATCCCTACTTGATGCAGGCATCGAATCTCATGGCCCGATGGGGAGTTCTTGGCGAGAGCGTCGCCGTGTCTCCAACCGCGGAGTTCATCCGCAGCCTCGAAACCATGACGGTCACGTTCCGCGATGGCGACGGCAACGTTCTGGCGGAGGAGCCCGGGTCCTACTTGGGGGGAAACCCCCTGAACGGCGTGCTCGTGGTGATCGAGGAGCTGAAGCGCCGCGGCGAGCGATTGCGGCCGGGTGACCTCATCAGTTCAGGGTCGTACATGCCTCCCATTCGGGTCGACGAGGCCGTCGAGTACGAAACCATCTACGAAGGAATCGGCGGGCAAACGATTCGGGTCTCGACCTCTTTCCGGTAGATCCATGTCCAGTCGACACCGAGGGGTCTCCAGCATCAGGCCTGGGCACCTGTGTGGACCACATCCATGGTGAACCTTTTTCGGGGGCTCGCGACTGCCCTCCTTCTTCGGAGCGCTGGGGCGGTGGTCTCCCATTCTGCTCACCATGGAGTTCCTCGTACTGCACTCCACCGCCTTCCTTGTCGGCTTTCGCTTGATGAAGGGCTTTCCTACGTGGGTTTTCTTCCTGATCTACGCCCCGTTCGGGCTGATTCTCGGCGCCTCGATGTCGTCCTATCTCGCCACGGTGCTGTTCTTCTGGCACCTCGCATCCGGGGTTTGGGGCGACTTCGACATGGCCGAGCGTAACATTGGGGGCTTCCTCATGCGGTATCTGCCAAGCTTCCTTTGGTTCTTTATGCTCCCCTTTGCGGTGGTCTTGCTGAAGCTTCCGGCCCTCGGATGGGATGAGTATCCGGGGTTGGCTTTTCGCACGGACCAGGGCTTCCGCAGCGCAGCGCTTATCCCCGCATGGGCGACGCTGTACTTCACGGGGCGAGCGTGCTGGGAAATGGCGATGCGGCATTGGGAGCGGACCGGGGCTCTCGACCGCTTCCTCAAGGCGGTGCAGCAGACGTAAGCCGCCCACACCTGGATCCACAGCCATGAAGCTAGCGGGCCCGGTGCTGCTCTCGTCGGCCTCCCTCAGCGGCGACGCTCAGTCGTTGTGCGCCTTCTCGTACTCGCTCTGTGTGTTTACGCGCTCCGTCGCCTGTGCCTTGTCACGCTTCTTGGCGGATTTCATGCTCTTGGCCCGCGTGGACGCTGAACGCACGTTCGGCAAGGAGAGCAACCGTTTGAGATCCCTACTCTGGCAAGACGGGCACTCGGGTTCGGCCTTTCCGAGAACCAACGTCTCGAACTCACGACCGCACCCCTCGCAGCAGTACTCGTAGATCGGCATTTGCCCCTCCTTTTTGGCTCTTTCAGCGTTCGCTCAACCTCCGCGAAAAACAGTGGGCGGGCAAGTCCGCATCGCCAGCTGGGACGGCGGGCACCAGGCGGGCACCGTTGGAACGCGCTCAAGCGCTCCTCTCGGAGGGATAGAAAACCCTCAGCCAATCAGCCAGTTGGCCGTCCATGCTCCTACGTAGGCCAGTAACAGCATGTAGGAGAACTGAAGCGCCGGCCACTTCCACCCGGCTGTCTCCCTCCGCATGACCGCGACGGTCGACGTACACTGAAGCGCGAACACAAAAAACACGAGCAGGCCCACCGCGCTTCCAAGATCGAGATCACGCTTGAGCGCGTCCTGAAGCTCAATCGCCGTCTCGTCAGGGTTCTCGACGGCGTAGATGGTGCCGAGCGTCCCGATAATCACTTCCCGAGCGGCCAGGGAGGACAACAAGCCGATCCCAATCCGCCAGTCGAAGCCCAAAGGCGCGATGGCCGGCTCGACGAGCTGTCCCATGGTGCCGAGCACGCTCTCCTCGATCGGGGGCGGACCCTCTGCGGTGGCCGGAACTTGCGCGAGGAACCAGAGAACGACGGTCACGGCAAAGATGACCCGACCGGCCCGGCGCAGAAAAATCCGGCTCCGGTCCACGAGCCGCAGACCCAGCGATCGGAGCGTGGGAACGCGATACGGCGGCAACTCCATCATGAATGAGCCACGCTCACCGCGAAGTAGTGTGCGCCTGAGGAGTAATGCCGTGCCGATCGCGGCCAGTGCGCCGAGGGCGTAGAGGCCGAGCAGCACAGCCGCCCTCGTTCCGACGAACGGACCGAGCAGTGGGCGCTCCGGAATGAACGCGGCGATAAGAAGAGCGTAGACGGGAAGCCTCGCGGAACAGGTCATGAAGGGCGCCACGAAGATCGTCGCCATGCGATCGCGTTCGTCCTCGATCGTTCTGGCCGAAAGAATCGCAGGCACTGCACACGCGTACGCCGACAAGAGCGGAAGAAACGCACGCCCCTGCAGGCCGACCCGATACATCATCCGATCCGCGATCACGGCTGCCCGCGCCATGTAGCCCGAATCTTCGAGCACGCCCAGGAACAGAAAAAGGATCAGGATCTGAGGAAGAAACACCAGGACCGACCCGACCCCGGCCCACACACCATCGATCAACAAAGAACGAAACCACGACTCGGGAAGCAGCGCGGCCAGCCATTCCCCGGAGGTGGCGATCAAGAATTCCGTGCCGTCCATCGCAGGCACGGCCCACGTGAATATCGCTTGAAAAACCAGGACGATCACGGCCAAGAATACCAACGGACCCCCGAGCCGGTGGAGAAACAACCCGTCCAAGCGATGGTCGATCTTTGATCGTCCCGGCTTTCTGTAGCCGGCCTTGATGGCCACCCCTTGGAGCCGGCGCCGGCGCGCGTCGAACACGTCGATCATCGGAAGCGCGTTGCCGGCGGGGAGGTTTGAAATCCCCTTCCCGGCGGGGAGCGGACTCGGGCCAGCCACTGCGGCCTTTTCGAGAAACTCGAGAACGAGTGGAATTCCTTCGCCCGTTCGCGAGTTGGCCATGATCACGGAGACGCCGAGTTCGTCGGCCAGAACGGCCGCATCAATCGCCCCCCCCCGAGCATCGAACTCATCCCTCATGTTCAGGATCAGCAAGGTGGGCAGTCCCATGGAAAGCACGGGCTCCACCATCATCAGGTGGGTCTCGAGTCGGGTTGAGTCGACAACGAGGATTAGAGCGGACGGCTCACGCAGGCCATCGAGCCGCCCCTCGAGCGCATCCCGCGTTATCCTCTGGTCGGCGCTGCGAGCCGAGAAGCCGCTGACTCCGGGAAGATCGAGCAGATCGACGGTTTGTCCGTCGCCGAGCCGTACGCTACCGAGGTGCTTCTCAACCGTGACGCCGGGGTAGTTCGCGACTTTCTGGCGAAGACCAGTAAGCTGGTTGAAGAGTGTGGATTTGCCCGCGTTGGGCGGACCCACGAGCGCTACGAGGTGCGGGTCGACGCCTTCCGGAGGATCGGAAACCGCCTGCGCTGTGAGCGCTTCACCGGCGTATGAGTTTTGGATCGACACGGAAGAGCTACGACCCGTTTCGCTTCCATCCCCAATCGACGATCCGCATCACGACACCCCAGTCCGCTGCCCGGAACGCGCCACGCACAAGCAGGCGGCGACTTCGTGCCGCACCGCGAGCACTGATCCGTCGACCTCGATGATGGGATCACCTGAGGGAGATCTACGAATCGGACAAAGGTCACAGCCGGGTAGGATGCCCCTCTCCAGAAGAGGTTCGATTTCTTCTTGAGGCATGTCGATCCGGACGAGCGACACGCGCTCACCCAGTGCAATATCGACGAGGCGTAGCTCGGGGCCGTTGAATACGGGCTCCGGATACCAAACACCTCTCAAGCGCGAATACCATCCGCGCAACGTGCCTACGAGAATCGAGCCATCCCCCACGCGATTGAGGAGCGGGCGGGCCAACCGCCTCCAAGCAAGTGCTAATCCAGACCACACTAATAGCACACCGGCCAACGACGCCAGGCCGGCGAGCGTCTGACCCCAGCGACCAAAGTACTCACCGGTGTGGGAAAAGCGTAGGGTCGTACGCAGTCGACGACCCCGCGACTGATCCTGGAAGGTCGCGTACGACGTCTCAGCACCGGTGGCCGGGTCAAAGGTGAGGCTGTGTCGCTTCTGCGGCTCCCCTCCCCACCCTCGATCGACGCGAATCTGGAGAGGCGTTTCGGCGTGGGCGGGCACATTGACCGTAATCGTGCGCCAATCCTCGACCCTTGTAAGAGCGCCCTCGAGGGGCGCGTTCAGCATCTTGGCCTCGAAAGCGGCTGGCGTCGCTTCAGGGGCCGCCGCCGCAACCACCTGGCTCGCGACCGTCGCGGTCCGGCGTGCGGGAGGCGCTTCGCCCATCACCCGATACGCCAGATCGCTGGCCCAGGGGAAGGAGATCACGGTAGCCGAAGCGACGACGATCGCGAGCGGGATCGACATCCAAAACCCGAACACGTTGTGCCAGTTGAAGTCCCTCGCTTTGCGTTTGGCCTTGAGATTCAGAAGAAGCGCAGGCTTGATGTGTTGCCACTTGAAACGCCGAGGGAACCACATATAGAGACCGCTGATCACCAGGAACAGGAACGCGACGTTGCTCCAGCCGGTGATCGCGCGCGCATTCGTGCGACCCTCCCCAGTGAAGTTGAACCATCTGTGCCAACGGACGACGCCGCTGAAAAAGGCGCGCATTCCTGGGGCACCCTCACCTCTGATGTCAGCCGTCGAGGGATCCATGTAGAGGATGCGCCCCTCGCCTAGATCCGCGGCTACCGGTGCCTCGAGGCCAGAGTACACGATGATGCGCCGGACGCGTGCTTCCGCGTCGTACGCGCGCACTCCGGCAACGAAGTCGGAGGCTAAGGCACGCTGACCCTCAACCGCCGGCTGAACCCAATATTGACGATCCGCCCATTCGGTCATCTGCTTTTGATACGTCAGCAAGACACCCGTTGCGGACATCATGAGAATGACGAATCCCGCGATGACCCCGACGGGGAGGTGAATCCAAAAGACTATTTTTCTCAACGGCATAAAGTTCGTAGTTGATATTGATTCTCATTCTCTCGTTCTGCCTATAATAGATGTGCGCCGGGGGATGTCAACCGTGCGGATGCGGTCGCTTTGAAGACGCGGTAACGGTACGCCACCAGCCCAAGTTTCAAGCACTGGCGCAACGCGTTGCCGCCCAGGTGGCTTTCGAGCCGGACGTTCATAGAGGAGAGGGGGCGCGTGAGCGCGATGAGAAGGGCGAGCGCCCTATCGCGGGGGCGGTTCAGCTCGAGATAAGGTGTCAGATCGCGGTCCTCGACGAGCACGAGCCCGTGCTGGAGCGCCAGCGCGTCCACCAGGTCAGGGCGCAGCAGGGAGCTTGCCCGCCACCCCCGCCGGAATTCCCGAACCCAGCGGTCCTCTCCGGCGTCCGTCGGCGCGTCATCGCTTTGTTTGAAATCGTCGCACAACACCAGGTATCCGTTCGTCGCGACCACCTTGGCGACGTTGGCGAGGAAAGCCTCCGCATCCGGCGCTTGGACAAAAGACTCGATCCCGAAAGCGAGGTCCACCGGGCCCGGAAGCGGGTCCGAACAGAAATCGAGCTCGGAGATCGAGGCCCGTTCGCCCAGTCGCTCACGCGCGAGTTCCGCGTGGACTCGACTATTGGTGACACCGAAGCCGGCCACCTCCGTGCCCCGAAGAACGTGTTCCAAGCTCGCGCCCACGCCGCAGCCGAGATCGAGCACACGCCGCGCGCCGCTCTCCGCGATACGGGCCCGCAGGAGATCGTGCACGAAGTGAAACGCGTCCTCGCGGCTGCCAACACCTTCGCCCCAAACCGCTCGATGGATGATGCCGTGGGCGCCACCTTGTCCGTGGGCGAGAAAGCCGGACGTATTTTGGTCGTAGTAGCGCGCCACATCGGCGCTTTCGAATCTCACAAGGAAGCTAGACCCTAGGGATCCAAGCTGGCCGTATAGGCCACGATGTCGACAATGTCTTCCACGGTGAGGTTCATCACGGCGCGGTCCATCAGGTCGGACCAGAGGCCGTCACGGTTTTCCTGTTGCAAGTCGTACAGCTGGCGCGCCATGTAGCTGGGTGAACGGCCGGCCAACGCAGGCACCGGACCGATGCCACGCAAGTCGAGTCCGTGGCAGGTCGTGCACGCCACGGTGCGACCGTTCCCGCCGGTATTCACCAGATCGGCCCCACGCGCCTTGGCGCCTTGCGGTACGTAAGCGACGAAGCTCGACGCGTCATCACGTAATTCCGTGCGGTGCAAGTCCTCTGGAGTTTCCACCACGCGCACTCCGATCGGCTCCGTGCCGGCACCTTCCACCACCTTGTGGATCGTGCCCCCGAAGCGCGTCACGGGCACCCTGTCCGTCTCGACCACGCGGATCCATGGTTTGAACGCAATCGACGAGAAGTATTCGGCCGCCACACGGGCTTGTTCTTCGGTGGCCGCCGCGCCGATGCGCATCATACGCGCGGGCGGACCCATGCGTGGTTCGCCGGTTTTACGCAGGCCGTTCCGGTAGTCGTGCATCTGCTGGACGATGTATTCGTACGGCTGCCCGGCTAGCCCCGCGTTTTCGGGCTTGCCCTGTCCGTTGGGCAGATGGCAGTAGCCACACGCCACGACGCCCTCTCCCCCGCCCCGTGCCACGAGCTCGGGCATCGGTGGATGACCGTCCGGGTGCCAGTCGGGCGGTCCGTTGTTGATGTTAATGTCGGCGCGCCGCATCGATACCGCGGAGCCGGGCACCGTGACCACTTCCTCGGGGTCGGGCCTCTCGGCATCATCGGGGACGGGATCGTTGAGTACGAAGGCCCATGGTAGGACGGCGTTCGCTCCACCGGCAGCCTGCTGAGCGCCGACGGGTTGGATGGACACGCCCAAAAGCGTTGCTGTGCACAACACCGTCGCACCCGTCGCCACCCAATGCGCGACCCCATCAAAAGTCTGAATTTTCATGTCCTACCTCCGACCCGATAAGCCGGTAAGCCCCCGCCGCGAGCCGCCGGGGGACTTCAACGTTCGGAACCGAGTCATGATACCCGCATGGGTTCTTCATCGCGAACGGCCCGACGGGTGGCACTTCGGTGTTGCGTCCGCCGCGTTTGCCGTCGCCGTTCCGATTTCCTATGTTTGGCCGAAATCAGCCGAAACGGTACAGTAGCAGGCAACTCGAAATCAGAATGAGGAAAAAGCCATGAAAGGATCGAGAGTACTCTTGTGGGCCTGCTGCTTATCCGGCACCCTGCTGCTCCGTGTCGACGCCGCGTCCAGTCAGATCGTGGAGCCGGACGAGCATGGCTTCTTTGTCGCACACCCCAGCGACCTGATGCCCGGGGAGGGCTCACGGTCGGTGACCATTCTCGGCGATCCCAGGGAGCCCGGACTCTACGTGATCCGGATTACCTTCGGACCGGGTCAGGGCAGCCGTCCCCACTTCCACAGCACAGCACGGCATATCACGGTCATGAAAGGCACGTGGTGGGTGTCGACCGGCCCCGAGGCCGACGTCTACGATCCCAGCAAGATGAGGCCCGTCACGGCTGGCACCTTCATCTACGAGCCGCCGAACGGGCATCATTACGACCAGGCCAGGGACGAAGAGGTTATCGTCCAAATCATGGGGATGGGGCCCGTCGTGACGACTTCGCTCGAGAACCGGTAGCCCGAGCCACCGCTCAAATGCCCGCGACGTCGCCCCCTGCGGCCTCGCCCATCGCCACGTGAAGGCGAGCGGCCTCGCCCGTCGCGATTTGGAGGCGGACGGGCGCACTCGACCGATGGGGTTCATGCCGGCCCTCGTATATTTCTCTGCCTTCGTGATGCTTCTGGTCGGCCCGGAACAAGGGATGGCGCAGGGCGCTTTCGCCGACCATCGATACACTAGTGAGGCCATCGAGGCGGGCTCTCGTGTGTACGTTTCCGACTGCGCGTTGTGTCATGGAACGAACGGCGACGTCGTGGACGGGGTGGATCTCCGGCGGGGAGTGTTCCGCACCGCGGAGTCGGACGAGGATCTACGTCGGGTCATCACGACCGGCGCCGCCGAAGGGCGAATGCCCGCCTTCAACCTGTCGCTGGTAGATCTCGACGGAGCGATCGCCTACATCCGCGCCGGCTTCGATCCCGAGGGCATCGCGGTCAAAGTAGGCGACCCCGCGCGCGGGCGCGCGATCTTCCAAGCCGACGGCTGTGCCTCCTGTCATCGTGTGAATGGACAGGGTCCCCGTACCGCACCTGATCTGAGCGAGATCGGACTGGTCCGTACGCCGGCCGTCTTGCAGCGGACGTTGCTCAATCCGAGCGCCGCCCTCCTCCCGATCAACCGACCGGTACGAGCCGTGACGGGTGCCGGCGAGACCATCCGTGGTCGGCGGCTGAACGAGGATACCTACACGGTTCAGCTGATCGATTCCGAGGAACGCCTACGCTCGCTAGTGAAGGCCGATTTGGCTGAGTACGAAGTGAGTTCGACGCCCATCATGCGGCCGACCGCGCTCTCCAGCGACCAAGTCGCCGACCTCGTCGGATATCTCCTTTCGCTGAGAGGCCTACCGTGAGGACGGTCCGACACGTTCCGCTGCTTGCGCTCGCGGTGGTCGGGCTGCTTGCGCCCCACCACGTCGGAGCGCAAGTGACGTACGATCGGATCCTGAACGCCTCGAGCGAGCCCGAGAACTGGCTGACGTACAACGGCACTTATATGAGTCAGAGACACAGCGGCCTCCGTCAGATCACCGCGACGAACGTCGGAGATCTCGAGTCGAAGTGGGTACTGCAGAATCAGGTGTTCGGTGCCTGGCAATCGAACCCGATCGTGGTGGACGGGATCATGTACGTCACCCAACGACCGAACGACGTGATGGCCGTCGATCCCGTCACCGGTCGGGTGTTCTGGATCTACCGGCACACACCGGCCGAAAACGCACGGGTCTGCTGTGGTGCCAACAACCGTGGCGTGGCCATCCTGGACGACAAGGTGTTCATGGGCACCCTGGATGCGCGACTCGTCGCCATCGACGCAACGAACGGCAAACCGCTCTGGGAAGTCGAAGTCGGTGACGTGAGTGCCGCGTATTCGATTACCATGGCGCCCCTGGTGGTGAAGGACAAAGTGATCGTCGGCGTCGGCGGCGGCGAGTACGGCATTCGCGGGTTCGTCGCGGCGTACGACGCGGACACTGGTGAAGAGGCTTGGCGTTTCTACACGATCCCTGGGCCCGGCGAGCCCGGCCACGAGACGTGGGACGGCGACGACTGGGAGCACGGCGGCGCTTCCGTGTGGGTGACAGGCTCGTACGACCCCGACTTGAACCTGACGTACTGGGGCGTGGGTAATCCGGGCCCCGACTGGAATCCGGGACAACGTCCGGGTGACAACCTCTACTCCGACTCGGTCATCGCCCTAGACCCGGATACCGGGGAGCTCGTGTGGCACTTCCAATTCACGCCGAACGACGGCTATGACTACGACTCGGTTCAGGTCCCCGTGCTGGTCGATATCGAGTGGAACGGGGTGCCGCGCCGGCTGATGCTGTGGGCGAACCGGAACGGCTACTTCTACGTGCTCGATCGCGTGACGGGCGAGTTCCTGACCGGCACGCCGTTCGTCAGGGTGAACTGGTCGAGCGGCCTCACCGAGACCGGCAGGCCGATCCCGACGCCACAGCCGGCCGGCCAACCCACCTGGCCGGGGAATCAGGGCGGGACCAACTGGTATCCGCCGTCGTTCAGCCCTTTGACCGGCCTCTTCTACGTTTCCTCATGGGAAGACTACGCTACGATCTATCGCCCCGAAGAGTCCGTATTTACACCCGGCCGGGCGTTCCTCGGTGGTGGATTCGACGTGCTGACGCCGACGCCGGGTGCTCCGGGCGTCGGGATCGGCAGAACCAACCCGATCAACAACTGGACGGACGCAGTCGGGCACGGCACGTTGAAGGCGATCGACCCGCGCACGGGAGAGGCTCGCTGGACGTTCGAGCAGTTCGACGTCAGTGACGGCGGCATGCTCACGACGGCTTCGGACTTGTTGTTCACCGGCGGCCGGGAGGGCCACTTCCACGCGCTCGACGCGCGCACCGGGGAGTTGCTCTGGAAGGCGAGCCTCGGTGGTCAGATCGTGATGGCGCCCATTACATACGTGGTGGACGGCCGGCAGTACGTGTCGGTGATCTCGGGACATACGCTGGTGACGTTTGGGCTACGCGACTAGCGGGCAATCAAGACATTCACGCCTCTTACTTACCTAGACAGGAGCAACTCAAATGAAGAAGTCCGCCGTAGCAGCCTTTGGGCTCGCGATGTTCTCCGTGGGCCTCATCGCCCAGACACCGCCCGTTACGGGTGATCGCACGTCCCCGCTACGCCCGCTCGGCGGCGACAACGTGGGGATCAGCAATTCCGTGCTGCGTGAACAGCCCGATGTTCGTGTCCTGCGCGTCGTCGTGGAACCGGGAGGCCAGCGCATCATGCACGAGCACGCGAACGTCCAGTTCCACATGTTCATTCCGGTTTCCAACCCCATGGAGTTGGAAGTGCAGGGCGTAGGAACCATGGACATCCAACCGTGGCACCCCTACTACATGGCGGGCGGCACGCAACACGCGTTCCACAACGGTGGCTCCGAGGCGGTGGAGATCATGGAAGTCTTCATCAACTGAGGGCGGGGGCCCACACTGGATAGATCGAGGTATTTCAGGATGGAGTGAACGGGATCGGTAGCCGGCCATCGTCTCGAGTATGGTGCGGTCGGTTGCCGGCGAGGGTGTTTTTCGTCGCAGTCTCGGTGTCGGTCTGCTAGACTTGTACAGGGGCAGGCTTGGCCGATCGCCGGTTTCGGGAGACGCCGCCATCCATCGTCTTCACCACCAGGAAGGAGGCCCCGCGTGGCCCGTCACCACTGGATCGTGTCCGATCCACCACACCGAGAAGTGGACTTCGATGAGGCGGCTCTGCACCTGGGGCTGCCAGCGTACGAAGCGCGCATGAAGGTCAACTTCTGGGCGCCGGAACTGTGGCTGGCCTACCCCGATGGTGAAGAAGCCGCGGCGGTGGTGCAGGCCTTGGACGACGCGGGGCTCAACGCCCTGATCGTCCGCGCCCAGGAGCTGCCGGGCGTGCCGTCGCCGATCCTGGCGCAATCGTTTCGCTTCGAGGACGAGCAACTCGTGGCCACCACGGAAGAAGGAGACGTCCACCTCCCTTATGACCTTCCCGTCATCGGGGCGTTCTGCCGGCCCCCGGCGGACTTTGCGACGGGTGATGGGCCGTCCGGGGCGTCGCGCTCCCCGTCTTGGGCTGCGCTGCGGCAACGCAGGTCCGGCGCGGCAGGGGATCGGCTGGGTAGCATGGGCGGGCCAGTCCGGGGCTCAGGAGGTGCTGGAGCAGATGGCCAACCTGGATCTGTACTTTCCCGGGGACGGTAGGACCCGTCGCATCTCCATCGCTCAAGGTGTCGTGGACTTCTCCGCCCTCGGGGAGGCGATCCAGGGTGGAGCCGGCAGAAACATGGACGTCTGCATCGCGGAATGTGAACGGCGCTTCACCAACCTGGTGTTGGACAAGCGGCAGGTGAACGTGCGGCCCCGGGGCCGGTTGATGGTCGGCGCGCCTGCTCACGAGAATCGGAGGCTTTTGGCCTTCGGGACCGTCGAACTCCAGGACCTGCTGGAGGAGGAGTCGCCCGAGCTCGCCGGTATCACCCAGTACGAGCTCAGCTCCCGCATCACGTACGTTATGCTGCGCGGTGAAGACGGGGTCTGGTCTGGCCAGGCAGCGGGTGGCGGCGGGGCCAACGCGGTGGAGGGCTAAACCCCCGGGGCCCCTCGAGCTCGGTCGTGCGTGCTCAAGCTGCTGCGCTCAACTCGCGGGGCTTTCGGCCCTCCGAAGAGAATTCGTGACTGGGTAGGCTCGCGTATGTCGTCCGTAATCCCCATCTTGGCGGCGAAACAGAAGTCCTAGCCCGCAATGCGGCGCCCCTGACCCTAGATTCGTCCCCCGCCGAAGTACGTGAAACACATTCAAGAATCCCAAAAACGATCAAGACCGGCACGGCCACCGGCCAGGACATCTCACCCATCGGTCAGGATCTCTCGTTGAAGAACTGGGCAGCCAACCCCGCCCGGGCCGCGGTGTTCGCAGCCCTTTCGGCGCTCGCGGTTTTGCCCGCCGGCGCCCAGCAGTTGACCTCCGCCCGACCCGGGGAGGCCCCCTACGTCGTCACCCGGATCGACGAACCCATCGTGCTCGACGGGAGGATGGACGAGCCCGCTTGGGCTGCGATCGAGCCGCTACCGGTCTATATGCACATGCCCACGTTCGGTGCACCACCGACGGAGCGCACCGAATTCCGGATCGCCTACGATGCCGAGTACATCTACTTCTCGTGTCGGGCCTTCGACTCCGACTTCGAGGGCATCCGCATGTATTCGCTCGAACGGGACGAGCAGTCGTACAGAAGCGATTTCTGCTCGATCTACATCGACACGTTGAACGACGAGGAGAACTCGGTCGCCTTCAGAACAGGGCCGGGTGGAAATCGCAGCGACTCACAACGTTCGAACGACGCCGAGTCGAACAATTCCAACTGGAACGGCTTCTGGGACGTTGCGGTCGTGCGGGACGAAACGGGATGGTTCGCCGAGATTCGGATCGCTTTTTCAAACGTCTTGTTTCAGGCGATCGACGGACAGGTGGTCATGGGAGCCACCATGCTGCGCAACATCTCCCGAAAGAACGAGCGCCACATCCACCCGGCGATCCCACCGGATCTGGGGGCCAACGGCTACTCTCGATCTACGCAGATGCGCAGGATCATCTTTGAAGGTGTAGAGGCACAGCGTAAGCCGGTCTACGTCACGCCGTATGCGCTGGGCGGTGGTGGTCAAACCCAAGCGCTCAACGAACTCGGAACCGGCTACGAGCAGATCACCGATGGGGTGGGGGAGGTGGGCGTCGACGTTCGGTACGGCATCACCTCCAACCTCAACCTACAGCTCACAGGCAACACCGACTTCGCCCAAGTAGAGGCCGATGACCGGCAAGTAAACCTCACGCGCTTCTCTCTCTTTTTTCCCGAGAAGAGACGTTTCTTCCTTGAGCGCGCATCGAACTTCGAGTCCTCGCTCGGTGGGCAGGATCGGCTGTTTCACTCCCGCACGATGGGACTGGTCGATGGGGCGCCGGTCCGGATCTACGGAGGGGGTCGTGTGGTGGGCCGCGTGGGGGACTGGGACATCGGCGTCATGGACTTGCAGACCGCGGAGTCCGACACCCGTCCTTCGGAGAACCTGGGCGTGGCGCGCATCAGGCGTCGTGTGCTGAACCAGAACTCTTACGTGGGCGGAATCGTGACCACCCGAGTGGGTGAGGGGGGACACCACAACATCGTCTACGGGACGGACGCGATCTTCCGGGTCGTGGGGAGCGATTACCTGGTCCTGAACTGGGCCCAGAGTTTCGACGATACCGAGCTGCCTGCTTCGGGAGGGGCGGTCGATCCGCTCGACCGAAGTATCATGCGCTTCAACTGGGAGCGCAGGGGCTCGGATGGTCTCACGTACGCCCTCGACGTTGCGCGCGCAGGAGAACTGTTCTATCCGGAAATGGGCTTCTTGAGACGCAGCGACTTCACGAAAGGTCAGGTGAACCTGGGGTACGGATGGCGTCCGGGACCCGGAGCGCGGCTTTTTACCTACACGCTGCAAGCCGACGGAGCGGTCTTCCGGCGTAACAGAGATGGAGAGATCGAGTCCGCCGAAGTTGGGCCGACAGCGGTCGTGGAGACGTGGGGCCGGCACGTGCTCAACCTTTCCGTCCCGTTCCGCTACGAGAATCTGGATACGCCCTTCTCGCTGCCGGAGGGCACATCGGTGCCGGCAGGAACGTACCGCTTCGCCGCCGCCCGCCTCCAATACCGCGCCCCTCAGGGTGATCCGCTCAAGATCAACGCCGCTCTTGAGGGGGGGCAGTTCTTCGATGGACGGCTTGCCTCGGTATCGTTCGGGCCGGTCTGGGACCCATCCGCGCACCTGAACCTTTCGCTGGACTACCGGGTCGACTTCGTGGACTTCCCCGATCGAGACCAAAACTTCACGGCGAGTCTCATGCGATTTCGAACGCAGGCTTCGCTCTCGACGGAGATCTCCGCCGCCTGGTTCATCCAGTACAGCAACACCGATCGGGAAGTCGTCTCGAACTTCCGCTTCCGCTACAACCCCCGCGAAGGGAACGACCTCTACATCGTATGGAACGAGGGACTCGTAACTGATCGGGACTACTTCGAGCCGGTACGGCCTTTGAGCGACCAGCGGACTGTTCTCATCAAGTATTCGCACACCGCCCAGTTCGGCCTGTAGTCACGAGTTCGAGTTAGGCGGCGTAGCTGAATAAAGAACCGCCCCCGCCGAAATCCTCGGCGGGGGCGGTCGGTCTTTTAGTCAGCCGGCCTCAGGGGGTCTCCTCGTCCTCCTCGCATTCGAAGCGGGGCTGGAAGTGGTATCGATTGTCCCGCCACGAGAACGCTCGTTTCAGATCGAACTGGATGCCCACCGTCGTCGTCCCGTCGCCACCCACTTCGAAGGGGCAGACCTGGATGATGGATGTCCAGCCGCCGCCGGGCGGGTCCATCGTGATCGTTGTCCCGTCGTGCGTCACAACTTGGACCTCCGTCATGACGACAACGACCTGATCGTAGGTCGCAGGTGGGAGATCTCCGTCGGGGAGCGCGACTTGCCTGCCGCCCTCCATGGTCACGACATCCACCGTCACGGGGAGATCCATCGTCGCAGGGACGAGCTCCCCTGCGAGGTTGCGAGCGAGTATGCTCGAAAAGGTCACTTGGGCGGACTGGAAAAACCGACTGGGTTTGTCCTCGTCGTGGTCACCGGTCGCGAGCGGACCGCCCTGGAGTGGCGCGGCCGCCGCATCCCCGTCCACGGCGCTGGCGCCGGAGGAGAGAACGAACCGTATCGGGCCGTCGTCGACCGCGAGCGGATGGGGAATCAGTGTCCTGCGTCAGTGGGTCGCTTCGCCCCTCGAATACTTTCTCAGATAGTGGCTTCGGTTCGAGCCGGCGTAGACGTTCCCCGACGGATCCACCGCCACCCAATGGATGCCTTCCGCTCCCTCGATCGTGTCCAGGAGCGTTCCGTCGTTGGCGTCGGCGATCCACACTTTTGCGTTGACGCCATCCGCTATGAAGAGCTGGTCGTCCGGGGTGAGGAACAAGGCGTACGGGCTACCCAGGTGGGTCCACTGCTCGAGAAAATGGCCCTCTAGGTCGAAAATCTGTATGCGCGCGTTGTCGCGATCGGCCACCAACACCCGATCCCTCGAATCGATGATGACGCTGTGCACCGTGTTGAACTGACCCGGTGCCGTGCCGGCTCCTCCCCACTCCATGATGAACTGTCCGTTCTTGTCGAACTTGGCCACTCTCGTGTTGTTGTACCCGTCCGACACGAAGAAATCACCGTTCGGAGCGACCGCCACGTCGGTGGGCCGGTCGAACCTATCGGGTCCGTCCCCGGCAACGTCGTAGCTACCGAGGGTCATCAGGAGCTCACTCGCGTCGGGGCTCCATTTTTTGACCTGATGAGCCTGACCGTCGACGGTCCAGATGTATCCTTCATGGTCGACGCGGATGGCGTGCGTCCACTTGGCAATGTCCTGGCCCCATTCCCTCACCAGCTTACCCGCTGGATCCAGGTTCCAGACGTTGTTCGCGTCGCGTCTGAACGCGTAGATGTTGCCTTCGTCGTCGGTCGTTACGCCGGACACCCCACCAACATCCTCCGGCGCTGTAATCCAGTCTTCGACCATGTGATAGCTGCCGCCTGCTCGGGCCTGCGCCGCAGGGCTGAATGGCGCTTCAGTGCTCTCCGCTCGCTGCGGACTCGATGCACACAGAATGACCACGCCAAGTGACATCAACCACATCGAAACGCTTTTCATAGGGACCCCCAATCGTCCACTCACCGTCCGCCGCAGACCTAATTATCGTGGTGAACCGGCCTCGGACGGGCCGATCGCGCCTTCATCGCGGAGAAACTCCGCGACCAAGTCGTACCCCAACTCGATCGCGGCCTCGAGCGCCGTACTCGCTCCGCCCACGCCCCGATTACGGGCATTGCCGACCGCGTTCAGATCGACCCCGGCCTCCACCAACAGCTTGACCGCGTCGAAGACATCGGCCTCATCGGGCTCCACGACTGTCCACGCCCTCCCGGTACCCATGCCGACCGCCGCCATGAGGGTCGTGGTAATGTCCTCCTGGCGCGGAGAGAGTTCGCCGCCGCTACCCCCGGCGTAGTACACGCCGTGATGTTCAAACAAGGGATCGGCTCCATGCTCCAGCAGGCGGCGCACAACGTCCGACGTACTGTAGCGAGCGGCCAGCCAGAGTGGAGTGGCGCCCACCCATGCCTTGTGTATGTAAAAATCCGTGGTCGATCCGCGTTGATGCGGCGTAAAATCCCCGAGCGCGAGGTTGGGATCCGCGCCGTGGTCGAGGAGGAGCGCCACGGTCTCCTCGTGCCGACGCAGGAGCGCGGCGATCAACGGAGTGAAGCGATGGGCTCCAGCGTTCGGATCGGCGCCCTGCTCGAGTAGAAACTCCACCACTTCGGCGAATTGACCAGCGAGAATCTTCTCGCGATCGAAATAGACGACCTGCCGGGTGGTCTGCTCCCGTATCAGGAACTGTTCTCCAAAGTCCGCGTAGGTCGCGACTGCCAACGGTGTCGTACCCCAGGCGGACGGCGCGTCCACATCGGCCCCGGCGGCCACTAGGTGTTTCGCTGACTCGAGGTCGCCCACCCGGGCGGCGAACATCAACGCGGTGTTGCCCCCATGCTCGACCCAAGCCTGATGCTCGGGGTGTGCGTGCGGGGCCTGGGCCATGAGCTGACTCCAGGAATCCGATACGGCGTTTACGTCCGCACCGTGGTCCAGCAAGACCCTCACGACGTCCGGGTGTCGCTGAGCCGCTGCGAACATGAGCGGCGTCTGGCCTCGCGCCCCACGGGCGTTCACGGCGGCGCCCTTCTCGAGGAGCATCTGAACGACGTCGGAATTGCCCGTGCGCGAGGCCGTGACAAGCGGCGTCTCGCCGAGCAACAGAGGCGAGTCGGGATCCGCTCCCGCAGCCAATAGCTCAGCGGCCACGGCGGCGCTGCCGTTCCGGCTGGCGGCCCAGATGGGCGTCGCACCGAGTTCATTGGCGATGTTCACGTCGGCACCGGCGCGTATGAGGAGCCGTGCGCTCTCGAGATCGTCCCTGTAGCTCGCCCAGAGGAGAGCGGTGGAGCCGTCCGCCGTCTGCACGTTGACGTCCGCTCCCTCGTCCAAGAGAGCTTGCAACCCCGCCGCGTCACTGTTTTTTGCCGCATCGACCAGCGGGTCATCACTCGCGCTCGCCCTGATATCGCCCCTGATCGCCTCGATTTCACTCCCACTGACCCTGAAATTACTGGTGCTCGCCCAGATCTCGCCCGCGCTGGCCCCGATGAGTACCAGGAGCGGCCCGAGCAGGGCCCAGCGAGGCAGCTTCGACGTCACCGGTGGCTCGCCTCTACAGCTCAGCAAGTGTGTCGATCTCGAGTCGCCCGGTGCTGCCTCCGACCCGGTCGAGCGGCATGTCGAACTTGTCGAGCAGCGTGACGAGCAAGTTCGCCATCAGAGGCGAGTCGACGTAATCGAGATGTCGCCCGCCGTTGAGGCGTCCGGCCCCGCCGCCCGCCAACATCAGCGGTAGGTCCACGTGCGAGTGCCGCGTACTGTTGGAAATGCCGCCCCCGTACAGGATCGTGATATGGTCGAAGAGAGACCCATCGCCGTCGGGCGTCTGGCGCAGCTTCTCCATGTACCGGGTGGTCAACTCGACGTGATACCGGTTGATCTTCGACATTCTTTCGATCAGTTCGGGCACGTTGTTGTGGTGCGAGAGCGGGTGGTGCGCATCCGGCACCCCGATTTGTGGGTACGGTCGAGCGCTCTGCTCTTTGCCGAACATGAACGAGCTGACCCTTGTCAGGTCGGCCTGGAAGGCCAGAAGCTGCAAGTCGAACATCAGCTCCATGTGTTCTTCATACGAAGTCGGGGCGCCTTCCGGTGCTTCGAAGAACGGCAGCTCGACGTCGATCTGCGACTCGGCCATCTGAATGCGTCGTTCGACGTCACGGACCGCCTCCTGGTATTCGTCGATCTTCAGGTTGTCCTGGGGTCCGAGCTCCCTCTTGAGAGCGGCCACTTCGTCCATCACCGAGTCAAGAAGGCTGCGCTGCTGCCGCAACCGCCGTTCCCGGGCTCCCCGCTCCGTGCTACCGCTGTCGCCGAACAAGCGCTCGAAGACCGCGCGCGGGTTGGACTCCATGGGCAACGGCTGGGTCGGGCTGCGCCAAGAAAGCGTATGCGTGTAGACACAATTGAGGGTCAGATCACAAACCCCCGCATTGGCCGGTTTGTCCATCGAAAGCTCGAGCGACGCCACCTGGGTCTCCTGCCCGAATTTCCTGGCCAACAACTGGTCGAACGACACGTCGGCGACGGTCTCGGTGTTGTTGCGCGCATGACGGGTCGTGCCTGTCAGGAACGAGCCAGAGGCCCCGGCGTGGTTGCCACTCCAAGTCGCATCGAGGCCCGAGAGCACCAACATCTGGTCCTTGAACGGGGCCATCGGTTCCAAGATGGGCGAGAGCTCGAAGTCTCTTCCCACTCCCTTGGGAGTCCAGTACTCCATGGCCATCCCGTTCGGCACATAGATCGTCTGGAACCGATGCGTCGGCCCGGCGGGGACCTGCCCGCGTAAACCGAACCGGGTTGGCGACATGGCCTCCAAGAAGGGCAACGCCAACGCTGCACCCGCACCCCGCAGGACCGTCCGGCGAGAGAGTGGTCTTCCGATGATGAACGCCATCTTTTCCATCTCCTTTTGTTAAACCGGCCGGCCGGTTACTGAACCGGCTGACCACCTACCGTGTCAGAACGTGCCCGCATCAAGAAACCAGGACTCTCGACAATTCCAGCGACGAGCGAAGACCAGCGGTAATCGTCGGGCTCCGCGTCGCTCACGATCTTACGTACCGCGGGCAGATCGTAGTACTCGAGCCTACGCCCCAGAGCGTAAACCATGAGCTTTGCGGTCACGGTGTTTGCGAATTGATCACCCTGATCCAACAACAGTGCGCGCAGGCCCGCAAATCCATCCACCGGCGCACCGCTCGCCGAGGCCCCGGAATCATCGACCGGATTACCCTTGCCGTCGCGTGACCGCCAAGCCCCCACAGCATCGAAGCTCTCGAGCGCGAACCCGAGCGGGTCCATGACCGAATGGCACGTGGCACACACGGGATCGGTCCGGTGCGACTCCATGCGTTCGCGTATCGTCGCCTCCGGAGAAAACCTCCCGTCCTCGATGTCGGTGTTCACACCCGCCGGAGGTGCGGGCACCGGCGTACCCATAATGTTGTCGAGTAGCCATTTGCCACGCAGCACCGGCGACGTCCGGTTCGGGTACGACGTCAGCGCCAACAGCGCGCTCTGTCCGAGCAATCCACCACGCTCCTCCAGGTTGGGGAGGACAACCCGCCTCATCCGGCTTCCGTAGACGTCTGAAATACCGTAGTGGCGCGCCAGCCGTTCATTGAGGAACGTATAGTCCGCGCTCAAGAGGTCGAGCAGACTCCGGTCTTCGGTGATCGTGCTGGCGACGAACATTTCGGTCTCGAGTCTCATCGCCTCGAGCAGATTGTTGTCGAAGAGTGGGAACAGGTCTTCGTCCGCAGTCTTGTCCGCGAGAACCCGGAGGTTCAGCCACTGACTGGCGAACCCCTTCGTCAGCGCATCGGCGGCGCGCGGGTCAGCCAACATTCGCCGTACCTGCTGTCTCAGAACCGCGGGATCAGTAAGCCGTCCCTGCTCCGCCAAGTCGAGCAGGCTTTCATCTGGAATGCTGCTCCACACGAAGAACGACAGCCGCGACGCAACCTCAAGGTCGCTGAGGCGATAGGAATCGGACCCGGCCCGAGCCCGCTCGGGATCCCCATCGGGATCCCGATAGACACGTAGTAAAAACGCCGGATCGACCAGTATGCGTTCGATAGCGAACTGAATTCCCGCATCGAAGCTCTGCCCATCCTGGCGCCCCCGATCGAAGAACTCCATCAATTTCTGAACGTCCTGGCCGGTGACGGGCCGCCGATACGCGCGCCGGGCCATGCGCTCGACGATCCTCGCGGCGCACTCCCGCTCATCCGCTTCGGCCTCAGGCACGCAGACGAATATCTCCCGACGACTGGGGGTATCACCCGCCGATTCGGAAATCTGGTACGGGCCTTCGATCATGAGATCGTTCACGCCCTGGTAGTCCATGTACCGGGCGTCGTCCTTCAACGTCTTCCCCCACTCCCGCAACGGCGGTTGCGGAAGAAGATTTTCCTGCTCCCACATATACATGGGGAACGCGACTCCGACGACATGGGGCCCGCCCGAGACGAACGTGCGAATCTGTAGGTGATCGTCGGCCGCGCCTTGCATGTACGCTTCCCACTCCCAGTCGCCCTCGAAGCCAGGCGTTCCGGCCCCTTCGTAACTGCCGGGGGCGGGTCGATAAGGCCCGGCCGCCCCCCCTGATGTGAATCGGCCCATCAGCCCGCCATCGAGGCGAAACTCGATCTCTTGCGGCCACCCCATCCCCTTGAGGTAGTCCGCGTAGTTCGCGGTCAGGTTGACCTTGATGAGGTACTCACCGTCGGCCGGGAAGTGGTATCGAATCGCCATGCCCCCGCGGGATCCCAGAGACAGATCTTCGTCCATGAGATCCGTCTGTTTCATGAGCTCGTCGACTCGGAAGATCTTGAAGTCCGCTCCTACGGGGGGTAGACCCGTCGCCAGACGCGACACCTGACGGGCCACCGACACGTATCGTTCTAGATGGGCCGTCGAAATCGTGAGGGACGCCGCGATGTTGTCGAAGCTACCATCCGCCGTCTCGTCCCCCGGCAACAGGTCTCTCACGTCGAAATCGAGCACCAACAAGTCGCGAATCGCGTTGTTGTACTCGGTGCGGTTCAAGCGGTGGATCGCGTTGATCCGGCCGGGATACGGATTAGCGGCCCACGCTGCGTCGAGTTGTGTCTCCAACTGGCCCGCCACCGCCGCATAGGTCTCCGGATCGGGTCGGCGTCGACCGATCGGTGGCATGGTGCGTGTCCGAAGTTTCGTTACCACCTTCTCCCAGGTCGCGGGGTGGGTGCCCGGGAGTGACGCATCCAACGTGTCGAACGCCAAGTTAGCAGTGCCTAGTGCCTCGTTGTGACAGGCCACGCAGTATTCGTTCAGGACGGCTTGGACATCGATCGCTTGCTGGTGGACTTCGGGGACGGCTTGCTGATCCACTCCGAGCGGGGTGACGTCCAAGACGCGAGCGGGCGCCGGGGGCGTGGGCTGCGCGTGCACAGGCCCCAGCGTCCCGTGGGCACCCCACAGCAACGCGCCCACGATTCCAGTGCCCAGCACGAGTGCGTAGCTAGACGCATACCCAGCCTGCGAGCAGTCATCGCGCATACGTCGGGCGTTCGGCCTGATAAGCGGCAATCCGCCTCCAATTCGGGCACCCCAGCGGTACCTGTAGTTTTTGAACATTTTCTTAACTCATACCCAACGTAGAAGCGGGCGGTGACGGGTGCAAGCGCCGTTAGCGCCCTTCCATCCTCTCCTCATAACGCGCGCCGCTCAGAATGCCGATCATCCCGTAGTTGGCCTCGTGACAGGCGTACTCGTAGAGCATGTCGTCGAACTTCTTGATCGGAATCTGTCCGCCCCACGTTTGGGTGTAGATCGTCGGATCCTCGACGGTGAACTCGTAGAGAATCGTCTCCTCGTCGACGCGAGTGAAGCGTTCGGTCACCCTCATGTGTTCCGAAGGGGGGACTCCCAAGAGCGTCTGTTCCGGATGGATGTTCGTGGTCTCGACCACGAGGGCGTCCCCGTCCCACCAACCCCAAGAGTCACCCAGCCACGGGCGAACATGAGGGGGTAGACGCGGGCCGTCTCCGATCCGAATGATCCGAGCGTCGTGTACCATCTCGGCTATGATCATCACGTGGTCGGCCGTCTGTACGATCGTGTAGTTGCCGTTGTAGGAGGTCTTGGGGACCATGGGAGGTCCGGCGGGTCCGCCCGTGGAACCAGAAATGATGCAGCGCTCGCCGAGGGGTCTCAATTCCGGATGGTCATAAGGGCCGAATCGCCCCATCAAGTCCTGAGCCTCCTGGATCCGCCGCTCTCCCTCCTGCGTCACGGAAGGTATGCGCCCGTCCGCCGGATTGGTGACCAGAGAGGTTCTTGGTTCGCCATCGACGATCGCTACTCGCGTCCCTGGACTCCAATAGACCTCGTTGTACTCCTGGCCCCGCAGTCGAACCTCGTTGGACCCCGACTCGGCGAGCTCCCTTCCACACTCGACCGCCCGCGGGTCAGGGGGGCAATCTCCTGATGGCCGCTCCATCTCCTCAACCTCTTCCCAGGTGAACGATGAACGCCTGCCCACTTCTCGCTCGAACGGAGTGAGGGACATGTTCGTCCAGTTCCCCTGAAGGTCCGGATGGCCGTCGGGCGTCCTGGGAGCTTGCCACTTTCCGGGGTCGGAAGCCGGGGCCTGCCCCGCCGCAGTCGAGCCGAAAGCGGGTGCTGCGACTACACAGAGGACGGCCAGAAGACTCAACGTCATGGGCTTTTTCATGAGAGAGATCCCCTCCCCTGGAAGTGGCTGCCAACCGCCCAAGCAGAGCGGTGGACCCGGAGGCCTATCGCCCTTGATACTACCGCTGCCCGGCAAAAGGGGACAGTGGACTAGGGAATCAGTTCGACCAAGCTCGTCGTGTTGGGCACCAACTCCGCTATGCCTCGATCAAACGTCGCGAGGCGTCCAGCCATGCGGGCGGCGAGCGTAACGAGGTGCGCATCTGTGACTTGACGATAGCCGACAACCATTTCGAAAGCCGTCGCGTCGGAATCCGAGGGAGACACCTCGTCACGCCAGAAAGTGTGGCCGGGTTGGCGGCGAATCTGCTTCAGCAAGTGGATCGCCTGTTTCGGTGTACGTGCGTCGGGGATGGCCCGCACGTTGCTTGATACGCGGACGAAGCCGGACTCGGTCACCGGGCACGTTGCCCATCCCTCCTCACGGTTGGCGACGAACCAGTGAAGGGCTCGAGGGTGGTGCACATGATTGGGCCACGCGAGCGCCACCAAGACGTTGACGTCGAGCAGCCGGATCAGTTGTCCTCCAGGGCGGACTCCACCATCTCGGGCGTTATGGGCGGCGCGCCCTCTCGCACTTGGAAGACCGGGAAGTCCTCCTCGTAGCTGACCAGGGCCGGTGGGCTGAGCGCCTCCCGAACCAGCCCGGAAATCACGGTTCCGAGGCTTTCGCTCCGCTCCCGGGCCAAACTCCGAACGGCCCGAAGCACTTCCGGATCAAGGTTGACCGTCGTTCTCATGATGCATCGTAACATCATGACATCACGATGACAACGGTCACAGTCAACCGCGGCCGTGCGCATGACGCCTCGCACCCGTATCATGCGAGTACGACAGATGGTCAGATAGCTCAAACACGGTGCCGATCTTCATGAAACGCTTTTTCGCAGTCACTTTGGGGCTTTTGCTACTCGGCGTTGCCAGTGCCTCGTTTGTGTCTTCGGCTTCCGCTCAGGACGCCGGATGGACGACTCTTTTCGACGGCTCGACCCTGGACGGTTGGAACGTTCTCGGGGGCGCCAATTGGAGCCTGGACGAGAGCGACGGATCCGTGATGGCGGACATGGGAATAGAGGGGCACCTGGTGACAGACTCCTCCTATGACGATTTCGAGGTGATCGTCGAGTTCTGGGCGGATTCGCCGACCAACAGCGGAGTGTACATCCGATGCTCGGATCCGACGGATATTACCGCGCGGAACTGCTACGAGGTGAACATCTCCGACATGCGGGCAGACCCGACCTACCGCACGGGCGCGGTCGTCGCGGTGTCGCCTCCCTTGGAAGTCGTAGACGCGGGCGGACGGTGGAACGAATACGTCATACGAGCGGATGGACCACATCTGACGGTCACGCTCAACGGGATCGAGACGGTAAACGCTCAGGACTCGAGCCATTCGGCCGGGGTGATAGGCCTCCAATTTTCGACCGGCTTGATCAAGTTCCGGAGCGTTCGGATTCGGCCGCTTTGATCGGACTCGAACCCCACCACACTAAAAATAAGGATATGAGGAATGGACGGTGCGATCGTCGTGAGCCAGGTAGGCGGACCCGAAGTTCTCCAGTGGTCCCGAAACGACCCTGGTGAGCCCGGCACGGGAGAGGTGCTGATCCGCCACACCGCGATCGGGCTCAACTTCATCGACGTGTATCACCGGACTGGCCTCTATCCTTTGGAGCCACCGTTCACGCCCGGAGTCGAAGGGGTGGGTGTCGTCGAGAACGTCGGCTCCGGCGTCGATGACCTCCAGGTCGGCGACCGGGTCGCTTACACCGGCAACGGCCCTGTGGGCTCGTACCGCGAAGGCCGGGTGCTCCCGCGCTCGCGACTCTTTTTGTTGCCGGACAGCATCGATGACGATACGGCCGGCGCGATTATGCTGAAAGGCTGCACCGTCGAGTACCTGGTCCGCCGCACGTACCCCGTGAAGTCGGGAGACTGGGTCCTGCTCCACGCCGCCGCCGGGGGCGTCGGTCTGCTGGCGAGCCAATGGCTCAAGACTCTGGGGGCTCACGTCATCGGCACGGTCGGCTCGGAGGAGAAGGCCGAACTCGCCGAGGCGAACGGGTGTGGCCACACAATCCTGTACCAAAACGAGGACGTGGCTGCTCGCGTGAAGGAGATGACGCAGGGTCGCGGGGTCGACGTCGTCTACGACTCGGTCGGCGCCTCCACCTTTCATGGTTCTCTGGACTCTCTCCGGCCCCGGGGCATGATGGTGAGCTTCGGCAACGCCTCAGGACCAGTGGAGCCGATCTCTCCGCTTCTGCTCGCCCAGAAGGGGGCGATCTTCCTCACGCGGCCGACAGTCGGGCATTATTACGCAAGCCCGGAAGACGCGGCTGAGGGTGTGGCCGCTCTCTTCGACGTCGTGGGCTCTGGAAAGGTGCGCCCCCACATAGGCGCCCGTTACCCGCTCGCGGAAGCGGCCGAGGCGCATCGGGCTCTCGAGGCCCGCGCCACCGTTGGATCCACGGTTCTCAAGCCTTAGGCCGTCGCTTTGGGACACCACGGCGATCAGCACTCTCAGGCACCGAGGTGTCCCGTGGCTTGCCTATCCGGGTGGGATGGTCAGCGCGTTCCTCGTGTATGCTCTGGTCGATGCACTGGGCATCTCCGTCGCGATAAGCGCGTACGTTGCGGTCGTGTTCGGCGCGGGCGTGGTCACGGTGCTGGAGTTCGTCATCCCCTACGACCGGTCCTGGCAACCGGATCGCCGAGACGTAAAAAACGACCTGATCTTCATGGTGACGGTTCAGATGGTGCTGCCACAGATCCTGACGCTGCTCGTCGGTATCGGCCTCATCAAGTATCTCCGTGCAACAGAGTGGCCCATCGCCCTGTGGCCGCATGAGCTGCCGTTAGTCGGCCAGGTCGCGCTCATGTTGCTGGTAGCGGAGTTGTTCCGCTACTGGCTTCACGTCGCGTCGCACAACACCAACTTCCTGTGGCGATTCCACGCCGTGCATCACTCCCCCCACAAGCTCTATTGGCTCAACGTGGGACACTTTCATCCGGTCGAGAAGGCGGTCCAATATATGTTGGACATGCTGCCGTTCATCCTCGTGGGAGTCAGCGAGACGGTGCTCGCGCTGTATTTCGTTTTCTACGCCGTGAACGGCTTCTTCCAGCACTCCAACGTCGACGCCAGATACGGAGTGCTGAATTACGTGGTGAGTGGAGCGGAGTTGCACCGGTGGCATCACTCGAAGCGCATCGAGGAGTCGAACCGGAACTACGGCAACAACCTCATCCTGTGGGATCTGATTTTCGGAAGCTGGTTTCTGCCCCGCGACCGCCGGGTGGGGGAGTTGGGGCTGATGAACCGAAGCTATCCGCTCGATTTCACGTCCCAAGCTCGGAGGTTCGATATGAAGAAGCTTCTCATCGTTGTCGCGGCCGTGGCATCCGTACCGACCGTCCTCTCGGCTCAACAAAGGCTGAACCCGACCGAGCCCCAGCCGTCGTGTTATATGTGCGAGGGCGGGTACGTCCCGGTCGCCGAAATCGAGGCGTATACGGCGAAAGCCATGGCCGAGGGGCTCACCGACCAGCAGATCCCCGCCCACGACATCGGCAAGGGGAACGTGGGCATCGGCGTGGTCTACCGCGGGAAGCTGGATGAGCCGCGTGCGAATTCCGTGGCCGAGCACGACCTGGTCAGCGAGGTCTACCACGTGATTTCGGGATCGGCCACAATCGTCCTGGGCCCGGATATCGTGGACCGCCAGCGACGTTCCGCGACCATGCAGACCGTGATCGAGTTCAACGGCCCGGGCAACGGCGGGGCGGACATCCGCAACGGCGTGGCCTATGACATCAAGGCCGGGGACGTCGTCATCATCCCGGCGGGCACGGGGCACTGGTTCCAGAAGATCGACGACCACATCAACTACCTGATGGTCCGCTTCGATCCCGACAAGGTCACGCCGCTCCGGGACGAGGAACGGTCGAGAGAATACTTATCGACGCCTCCAAGACGATAAGGGGACGGGGCGTCTGACCACGCCCACGTTGCCTTGGCCCGAGGAGCCACAGGACAGGGCTTCCACGGCGCCTCTCTTACGTTCCGCAGAACGTGCGGTACGGGCCAAAGCTCGCGGGTGCCGGACCCTCGTACTCCTCCAGATCCTCGCGTCGTTCAAAAGGTCGAACGAGCACGGCCAAGAGCTTCGCGAACGGTTCGATATCTCCGTTCGTGGCCGCATGAAGCGCCTCCTCCACCTTATGGTTGCGAGGGATATAGACTGGGTTCACCTGATCCATCGTGGCAGCCTGCGCCTGGGCATTCCCCTCTTCGTGATCCAGGCGCGCGAACCAACGTTCGAGCCATGAATCGAACGCCACCGAATCATCGAACAGTGCGCGGGCTGGCCCCAAGTCGCCGTGCAGGCCATCAGCCAAGCGGCGAAACAAAAGCGTGAAGTCGACGTTCTGACCGTCCATGGCATCATGTAGATCGTCCACTAGGTCTGGATCACCCTCCTCCAGATGGCCCAGGCCCAGCTTGGCGCCCATCCTATCGAGCCAGTAGTCCCGATAGATGTCCGGAAACGCGTCGACCTCGGCCGTCGCCAGCTCCACGGCACGGTCGCTGTCTTCTGGGTCGATCAGGGGCAGCAACGTTTCGACGAGACGGGCGAGGTTCCACTGCGCGATCGCCGGCTGGTTTCCGTAAGCGTAACGCCCACCGTGGTCGATCGAACTGTACACGGCGCTTGGGTCGTAGGCGTCGATGAATGCACACGGACCGTAGTCGAGTGTTTCGCCTGATACGGCCACGTTGTCGGTATTCATAACCCCATGGACGAAGCCTACAGACAGCCACTGAGCCACAAGGGCGGCTTGGCGGTCGCGCACGGCGCGAAACAGCCCAAGGTACCGGTCATCCGCGAGAGCCAGTTCCGGGAAGTGGCGCCGGATGGCGTAATCCGCGAGCTGGCGCACCTTCTCGGCCTCCTCCCGAGCCGCGAAGTACTGAAAGGTGCCCACACGCAAGTGGCTTGCGGCCACCCGTACGAGGACAGCGCCTGGCTCGAGGCCCTGACGCATGATCTGGTCACCGGTGGTGACCGCCGCGAGAGCCCGCGTGGTGGGAACGCCTAGTGCAAACATCGCCTCACCGATCACGTACTCCCTGAGGACCGGTCCCAGCGCCGCTTTTCCGTCCCCGCCTCTCGAAAACGGCGTGCGGCCAGAACCCTTGAGTTGCAGATCCCGTCGGACGCCGTGGCGGTCGATCAGCTCGCCGAGGAGCAGCGCTCGACCATCCCCGAGCTGGGGCGAAAACCCGCCGAACTGATGCCCCGCGTACGCCTGGGCTAAAGGAGCAGCGCCTTCTGGGGCTTCACTGCCCGCGAAGATGGCCGCACCGCGTTCGCTATCCAGCGCGTCGGCATCCAACCCCAACTCGGCGGCGAGGCCACGATTGAGGTGCACGATCTTTGGCTCTGGGGCGCTCTCCCCTTCGCACCGGACGTAGAACCCTTCCAGTTCGGCAGCGTAGCTGTTGTCGAATGCAAACGTATTCTGCGGGATCATGGGCGCTCGACCGGAGTGCGGAAGTCGACGATTTCAGACGTTCACGCGGAGCCGGGGACACCCACCTGACGCTGGAGCAGAACCCAATTCGGCCTCGGGAAGTGGCAAGTATAGCCGTTCGGATAGTTCTCCAAGTAGTCCTGGTGCTCTGGCTCCGCTTCCCAGAAGTCTCCTACCGGCTCGACTTCGGTCACGACCTTGCCAGGCCACAATCCTGCCGCGTCCACGTCGGCAATCGTGTCTACCGCAACCCGTCGTTGCTCGTCGCCCGTGTAGTAGATGGCCGAACGGTAGGACGCACCGCGGTCATTACCCTGCCGATTGGCAGTGCTCGGGTCGTGGATCTGGAAAAAATACTCCAGAATGCGACGGTACGAGATCTTCTCGGTGTCGAACAGAATCTCGATACCCTCGGCGTGTGAGCCGTGGTTGCCATAGGTGGCGTTGCTTACGTCGCCGCCCGTGTAACCGACACGGGTCGCTTCCACTCCGGGGAGCTTGCGGATCAGGTCCTGCATGCCCCAAAAACACCCGCCTGCGAGTACTGCGCGATCATGTGCCAAGGTGTCGTCTCCTGAGTTTACGGTAGGTTACGCGTCCGACGTGACGACCTCGACTTGATCGAGGTCGTCGCCGTAACCCTGCGCCTCCATTTCGTCGCGGTGGATGAACCGAAGGGACGCGGAATTGATGCAGTAGCGTAATCCGCCACGATCCGCCGGTCCGTCCGTGAACACGTGGCCGAGGTGGCTGTCGCCGTGGTGCGACCGCACCTCGGTTCGAACCATTCCGAGGGTCTTGTCCCGCAATTCACTGACGTAGTCGCTGTCGATGGGCTTAGCAAAGCTCGGCCAGCCGCATCCCGACTCAAATTTGTCGGACGAGGCGAAAAGCGGTTCACCTGAAACGACGTCGACGTAGATCCCCGGCGCCTTGTTGCCCAGGTACTCCCCCGTGCCGGGTCGCTCCGTTCCGCTCTCCTGAGTGACCCGGTACTGCTCCGCGCTCAAAGCAGAAATGGCGTCGGCGGTCTTCTTGTATTCTGGCATGGTGTGTCCTGGCATTGTGTGAACCCTCGGTCGGTCGTGGTTCTTGGTGGTTTGGCGTCGCCCACCCAGGGACCGGGCGTCTACTATTAGACACGGTTTGGCGGCGAACGTTACACCGACAACTTTACAGAGATTCAGCCTGGACTTCAGTCGCGGTCCAGCAAACGCATGAGCTCCGCCGCGTAGCGGTCACCAGCGATGTTGTCGGGCACGAACAACGCTTCGATTCGACCGAGCTCGCTTTCGCTCAGTTCGATGCCGGCCGCGGCGGCGTTCTCTTCCAGATACTTGACGCGCTTGGTGCCCGGTATGGGGACGATGTAGTCCCCCTGTGCGAGCAGCCACGCCAGAGCGAGCTGGCCGCGTGTGCAACCCTTGGCCAGGGCGAGGTCGGCGAACGATTCGACCAGCGCGAGGTTGCGGGCAAGGTTGTCGCCCCGGAAACGAGGCATATTACTCCGGAAATCGCCCGCGCCCGATACGGCCTCCTCTCCGGCGATCGTACCCGTAAGCATGGCGCGACCCAATGGGCTGAAAGGCACGAAGCCAATCCCGAGCTCGCGGCACGCTGACAACACGTGGGCTTCCGGATCGCGGGTCCACAGGGAGTACTCCGATTGCACAGCGGTGATAGGATGAACCGCGTGCGCACGCCGCAGCGTTCGGGCAGACACTTCCGACAAACCGAGGTGCCGAACCTTGCCCGCCGCCACGAGCCCCGCCATGGCGCCGACCGTGTCCTCAATGGGCACCTCGGGGTCTACGCGGTGAAGGTAGTAGAGGTCGATCACGTCGGTCTGCAGACGCTCGAGGCTCTCATCGCATCGTGCTTCGACTTGCTCGGGGCGACCGTTGATGCCGCGTATGCCGCCCTCCCCGGCGTCGATGCCGAACTTGGTGGCTAGTACGATCTCGGAGCGGCGCTCCTTCAGCACCCGACCGATCAACGCCTCGTTGTGACCGAGCCCGTAGACGTTGGCCGTATCCAGGAAGTTGACGCCGATGTCGAGAGCCCGATGCAGCGTGCGCTCGGACTCCTCCGGGTCCGCTGCTCCATACGACTGCGACATGCCCATGCAGCCGAGACCGACGGCACTCACCTCGAGCGTCCCCAACATTTTTTTGTTCATGTTTCAGTCCATTATCCGCGTTTCAGTTCAGTTGGGGGTCTGCGGGTGCGAGCTGCCGTGCCTCCTTGACGAACCGGACTGCGGGGTGAGCCGAGGATGCGCCGCCCGCTCCCCAGAGTCAAGCCAGTCCTACGGCACCAACGGATACTCGAATGGGAAAGAACGGAAGTGCACAAGACCGTGAGAGAATGGTCTCAGTCGGGCGCGGAATTGATCGACCTTGAAGTCGGGCGTGGGCTCCGGATCCGTGGGATGGAATCCGAAACATCAGGGGCACAGCCGACCGAACGCGGCCCGTCCAAGCGACCGCCCCGACTTGCGGGGTACCAATCGACCGGGCAAGATACGCCGCCTTGTACGTTTCGACGGGCAAACCAGGAGGTAATGCTTGAGAAGTGCCGCGCTCGCGGTTTTAGTCGTTGTCCTGTTGGCCCCCTCGGGGCTCGAAAGTCAGCAGGCCGCAGAGGGTCTCGAGGGAGCGTGGCGGATCACCGAAGTGATGAGGCCGGGCACCCGGACCATCGATGCTCCCCAGCCCGGCATCTTGCTCTTCACGGGTAGTTACTACAGCCATCAGCTCATCACGGGTGCGCAACCCCGTCCGGACCTGCCGACGGGAGTCGTGAGCGCCGAGGATATCCTCATGGTCTGGAACCCGTTCACCGCGAACGCGGGCACGTTCGAAATCTCGGGCAACACCATGACGAGGAGACCGCTCGTCGCCAAGAGCCCGGACACAATGGCACCGGGGGCGTTCAACGAGTACACCTTTCGCCTGAGTGCCGACACGCTTTGGGTGACGACGGAGGGGACGGAGGGGGGGCCAGCACGGAACCCGGCTACGATGCGGTACGTCCGCGTCCGCTGAGCTGAGGCGGGCCTTCGAGAACCGGTCGAGAACCAGTGTGGTAGTGAAGAAAGGAGTGACTGATTCATGGCAAGCAAAAAAGGGGGCCGCCGACTCAATCGCGGCCAGGGACCGACCAAAGGCTTCCGGCCCGGAAAAGAACCCGCGCACCTGAAGAAGCAGATGGCCAAGGCTCGGCTCGGGAGCGACGCCACCTGGGCTCAAAAACAAACCGTGGAGGCCCTCGCGGGCCGAAGCCCCCAGGACGTCCGTAAGATGTTGCGTAAGTGGAGTTTGGGGTTGGTGGTCTCCACGGTCCTACTCGCGGTGCTCGGCGTCTTCCTTTACCGCTGGTCCGTGGCGGCCGGTGTGGTGGTCCATGTCCTCACGGCCGTTCTCTTGTTCCTGGCATATCGCCTCAGGAAAAAGGGCGGTGGGCTCGCTGAACTGGCCGAGTCCCTCTAGGGACGTCCGAGTCCAGGCACTGCTCCTGGCTCAGTCCCATCCCACGAGGAGGGTAAGGAAGACTGCGAGCACAACACCGGCCGCGCCCGTGCTGATGAGCGCGGGCACACTCCCTGTCCCGACACCGACGGACAACGCCTGTTGTGTGCCGCCGGGATCGAAATAGCTGTCAAAAGACTGCCCAGTGACCGGCACCATGTCCCACCGGAGGTAGAACGAGCCTTGGTCACGGATGTTGAGTCGCAGCCCGGTGGTGGCTCCTACAGTGCCGATCGCTCCGCCGTTCCCGTCGTTCCACAGTGCGCCTCCTTCGGCCTCGAGGCTCAAGTCGGAGCTTAGCCAACGTCGAACGCGCAGCTTCAAGCCCGTAAGAGCGTCGCCGCTTCCCGTGCCGGCGGTGACGACGACGCCGATCGCGTACGTTGAATCGAGGTTGACCATGTGGCCCACGTTCCATTCCAGCACGCTGGCGAAGGCCTTTGATTCGAATGTAAAGCCGCCACCGAAATCAACGGGCCGCGTCGTCTGCACAACGGGTGCGCTTCCTTGCATCTCGAAGATCCAGAAGGTCTTGCAGGCAGGAAGGGGGCGACCCCGGAAACAACCGGTTTGTTGACGCCCGTCCGGATCACCCACCGCTTGGGCTGAAGCCGGTCCGGGCAGGACCCAGCACGTCAGAATCAACAGCACACCGCTTGTCCAAGTTCGCATCATCATCGCTCCAGGCATGGACACGCTTCTTTCGGTCAGTTTCGAGAAGCGGCGCATCGGTTCCCTCGGTAGGGGAAACTCATTCAAGTAACATACTATACCCTATGGTCTGTATTGGCGTAAGGAGTAACGCCCGAATCAAAGACGGCGTACGTGAAGCTGCACTTCCGCTAGGCTTTGTGGACGTCAAGGTATGCGCCGTCACCGAGGTGTGGTCGGGCCTCCAGCGCGTTGTCCGCAAAGAACTTCGATGATGAGTAGAACCGCTAATCCGCCACCGCGAGGGCATCTTCCGGAAGACGCGGGACGCGCGTCGCACGCCGGACGCCGCGCGGACGCCTCCGGATCGGTCCGGTAGCGCAGGCGGTCTCCCTGCACCCTGCATGACGCGCCCACCTACGCCACGTCGGACCGTGATCGACGCCACCGCTGAAGAGCCATGCGGCGGCATGCGCCATCTCGTGGACCATGGTGTCGACCCGGGCCCGCCCATTCCCTTCCAGCATGAGATCCACGTTCAGGGCGATCTCGACGACGTGGCGGACGCCCTCGCTGAAGCCCGGCAACATGTGACCGATCCGAGTCTTCATCCGGTTACTCAGGCGGACCGTGACGTCGGCTGGAAGCCGCCCACCGAAGCGGTCGCGGTTCAGAATCCGATATAGGCGGACCAGATACTCCTTCTGTTCCTCGGTCGCGCAGCACGGTCCTGATCCGCGAGGGCCCGGACGGCGACGGCTGGCAGAACCGCGCTGCCGTCGATGCTCCTGTCGGATGCGGGCCATCTCGGGCTCTAACCCCTCCCAGCCCCGCACCGCCGCGGCCGCGTCTCGATACGCGATCGTCCCTCCTCGGGCTTCCCGAGCGATCGTCGCGAAGTGATCGATCACTTCCCGAGGGGCATTCCGATAGGCGAGATGCAGGTTGAGAACAAACCCGCCTTGGGTGAGCGACCAGATCGTGCTGCGATTTGCCCTGAACCGCACGCGCTGAACACGCGTGGCACCGCGGCAATGAAGGATCTCGAGCAGCTGGCTCTCGGTTCGGGCAGCCATCGATCGTTCAGCTCCTGACTGGGTTCCGGTGCAATCTGGAGCCCGCGACCGCAATCGTTGCGTTCACGCACAGTCCATAGACACCGGGGTGCAGGCCCCAGACCTTGCCGGCCACGACGAAGTCGAACGGGCCGAAGGCGAGTCCAAGAGCGATCACCAGTCCCGCCACGAGCCCGACGAGAACCGGGCCCTTCTCGAGGAAGGGCAAGTGTATTCCGAGCATAAATGCGGGCGCGAGTTGAATCAGCACATCGAACTTGCGATCGATCAGGCCGATGAGGGAGGCCTGGTTCTTGAGGAGGATCGCCAACACCACCAGCGCCCCGACGACGATCCACGAGCATCGCTTGCCGATCTTCGTGAGCTCGGACTCGCTAGCGTTGGGGTTTAGGTGAACGGCGTAGATGTCCTTGGTGAACATAGATGAGATCGACAGCATGGCGGAGTCTGCCGTGGACATGAGCGCGGCGAGCAGAGCGCTGAAGATCACTACGACTACGGCGTAGCCGAGCGGGGAGTTCCCCTGAACGATTCGTAACAGCCGCGCGAGCGCCTGATCGGTCGCGGGGCCCTCAAGACCTGGTACATAGGCCAGCGCATAGATACCTGCGATTACGGCAATCAGCGCCGTCATGTAGGGTAGGAAGGTCATGCTAGCCAGGCTCCGATTCATGGTACGGCGCGACTTTGCCGCGTAGATGCGTTGGATCGCGTGAGGGTAAAGAGCGCCGCCCACGCCGATCACGATCATGTAGCTCAGCCATTCGCGAAGCATGGCCGGCTCGGGGCGCGCCACCTTGAAGGCATCCGGCGACGCGGCGACCCGCGCCGTCGCCGCCGACAAGGGCCCGAACTCGTCAATCAGCAGCACCAGCAAGACGAAGAAACCGATCAACAGTACCCCACCCTGGATAACGTCCGTCCAAGCGATGGCGCGGATGCCGCCGAGCGTCCCGTAGATCAGCATGATGAGTGCGAGCCCGACCACGCCGTAGTTGTAGGCCTCATCGCCAAAAGGGCCGGCGAGCCCCTGCATGGCTCGGCCCATCGTCATCAGTTGCGCCAGCAGGTAGTTGTTCAACGCGACGATCATCACGATGGAGCCAACCAGCGAGATGGCCTTGGAGTCGTAGCGGTCCTCCAGGTAGTCGGCCGGCGTGACGTAACCACGTTTGCGCGACAGGTCGTGCAGCTTCGGAGCGAAGGCTAGATAAAAAACGACGATCGCCAGCATGTAGTGGACGGAAACCAGCCAGCCGAACCCGAATCGATAGGTCGCCCCGGCGACGCCGAAGATGGTGTTGCCGCTGTACTGAGTCGCATAGAGCGTCAACAGCAAGACGAAGAAACCGAAGCCCCGTCCGCCCAGGTAGAAGTCCTGAAGCGTGTCTTCCTTTCGAGCGGCCCGGCCTGCCCACCCGAGCAGCAACAGCAGGGAGAGGTAGAGCGCGATGAAGGCCCACGCGCCGGGACCGAACGGTAGGAGATCACTCATTCGTCAGCGGAGTCCTCCGGCGAACTCAGAAAGACCCAACTCGTAAACGCCGAGGTGAGGAGTAACGCCGCCAGCGTCGCGATCACCCACAGCGGCAGCCCGTAAGCGCTCCGCGTGTCGCCGGCCGGCCAGTACCAGGGGATCACCAGCGCCAAGAACACCAGGTAAACGATGATGATCCACCAGCGCGGTTTGCTCTGCGCCGACAATGTCGAGCCTCGCGCCTCGCGTATGTCGGAGTCGTCCACACTAGTCCTTTAGTCCAAACGCGTCGTCCATACTAATCCCTCAGCCCGAACGTGTAGAGCACGTTGCCGACCGCGAGCGCCACGTATTGTTTGCCGTCGACCATGTAGCTCATCGGCCCGGCGCGCACTCGCGAGCCGACGTTGATGTGCCAGAGTTCCTCTCCGGTCTCGGCGTCCAGCGCGAAGAAGAAGCCATCGGGTGTACCGCTGAAGACGACGTCCCCCGCGGTAGAGAGTACACCGGCCCAGGATCTGGACTGGACTCGATACTCCCACACCAATTCGCCGGTTTGCGGCGAGAGGGCTCGTAGGGCGCTCACGTAGCTGTCCTGCGGAAGGGGCGTCCGCCCGCCACCCCCGCGGAACGCCTGACCAGCCACGTATTCTTCGGAGCGAACGTAGTATGTGGTCTCGCCGTCGTGAGCCATTACGTAGACCAGATCGGTGCGGGGGCTGTAACTCGGCGACCACCAGTTCGAGCCACCCAACACGGACGGCGAGACGGTGGTCCCTTCCACGGTCGGTTCCATCCCCGGAATCAGGATGGGTCGACCCGTCGCGTCGAGTCCCTCCGCCCAGGTCTGCCTCGCATAGGGTTCACCGAGCAGAAACTCCCCCGTCTCACGGTCGAGCACGTAGAAGAAGGCGTTGCGATTAGGGAAGAGCATCAGCTTACGCTGCTCTCCGTTGAACTCCGTATCGGCAAGGATCGGGATCTGCGTGCTGTCCCAGTCGTGCACGTCGTGCGGCGTGAACTGGAAGTACCACACCAGCTCGCCCGTGTCCGGGTTGATCGCCAGCACGGAATCGGTGTAGAGGTTGTCGCCTATCCTGACGCCGCCGTCATAGTCCGGGCCGGGATTGCCGGTGCCCCAGTAGACTAGATTCAACTCGGGATCGTACGACCCGCTCATCCAGCTCGACGAGCCACCGGTGCGCCAGGAGTTACCCAACCAACTCATGTTGTCGGGATGGTCCGGACCAGGGATCGTGTAGAGTCGCCATGCGAGTTCCCCGCTCTCGGCGTCATACGCGTCGATGAACCCGCGTATCCCGAACTCTCCACCCCCGACCCCGGTCATGATCTTGTCCCCGACGATGAGAGGCGCGCCGGTCACGCTGTAGCCTGTCGCTTCGTCGGCGATTTCTGCGTCCCAAAGCACTGTGCCGGTCTTCGCATCCAGGGCGATGAGGTGTGCGTCCAGGGTGCTGAGATAGAGCCGGTCACCCAAGACAGCGACGCCGCGGTTGTTACGCCCGCAGCAGTACACCAGGTTCTCGGGCATCTCGTGGTTATAGCGCCAATACTGACTGCCGGTCGCCGCATCGAGCGCGATGACGTTGCTCGGCGACTCGGTGACGTACATGACACCGTCGACGACGAGGGGTGTCGTCTCGGCTTCGTCCAACGCATCCAACTGGAAAGCCCACTGCATCTCGAGCTGCCCCGCGTTGTCGCTGTTGATTTGGTCCAGCCCACTGTAGCGCTGACTGAAGTAGTTGCCGGAGTACATGAGCCAGTTCTGCGGCTCCGCGTCGGAATTCAGCAGGCGCTCGTGTGTCACGGGGTCGAAAGAGGGGGCGGCCGTGACCGTCTCGGTCGCCGGATCGTCGGGCTGCCGTTGCGCGGCCGACGCCGGGATCGCGAATAACAGCAGGAAAAAAGGCGCATACCGTTTCATCATCTCGATCTCGCTCCCTCTTTTCGTACAAAGCATTGGCGTCGACGCTTCGCGAACAAGTCGAAAAACGCCATCCCCGGCACCCGAACGACACGGTCGTCGAATAGACTTAACGCTACGGTGACCGGTAGACGACACCCTCCTTCATGACGAAGTCGACTCGCTCCATGACGGTGATGTCGGTGGTGGGATCTCCCGGCACTGCCACGATGTCCGCGATCTTGCCCGCTTCGATCGAACCGAGCCGATCTTCCATCCCCAGTACCACGGCCGCAGTCAGCGTCGCCGACTGAATCGTCTCGAGAGGAGGTATACCCGCTTCGACCATGAGTCCAAACTCTCGTCCATTGGTTCCGTGCGGGGGTACACCGGCGTCCGTTCCGAACGCGATTTTGACGCCCGCGGCGTACGCCCGGATGACGGTCCCCATGGGCATAGGGCCGATCGCCGCGGCCTTCACACGAATGATCTCCGGAAAGAAGCCCTCGACTTCAGCCTGCTCGGCCACGAACCTACCGGCACTGATCGTCGGCACCAGGTAGGTTCCGTATTCCTTAGAAGGCTGTTGAAGCGACCATGAAAATTCCAAAGCCGACGAAGCCGACCGGCCCGGCGAGCACCCCACTCGTCTTCATCGTGCTGATCGTGTGCTCGGGTGCGTTCCCAGCCATCCCGGCCGCTGCCCAGCAAGCCGCTTATACGGCCGAGCAGGCCCAAGCAGGAGCCTCAGTCTACGAAGAGTCCTGCGGGCTGTGTCACCAGCCGGACATGAGTGGCGCCGGAGAGGCTCCGGCGCTGGCGGGACCCAACTTCCGCAACAGCTGGGGAAGCCGACCGGTCGGCGAACTGCTGGACTACTCGCGTCGCTCGATGCCTGTGTCGGCTCCCGGTTCGTTGAGTGAGGACCAGTACGCCGCCGTGGTGGCCTACATCATCCAAGAGAACGGAGTGGGGCCAGGGGCAGAGCCGCTGAGCTTCTCGTCGGCGGGACGGACGGCGGACCGCGGAGGACAGGGAGCGTCAGGTGCCACTACGGTCGCGGATCGTACACCGGTGATCGGCCGGCCCGGCAACGTTCCATCCCCGGACGGGCGAAACGCGCCGCCCGAGGCGGTGGGTGATATCTACGAGACCGCAAACTCCGTCACCGAGTCCTTTCATCCGATCGAGGGCTTCAATCCCGTTTCAGACGCCGAGCTCAGAAATCCCCCCGATGGTGATTGGCTGCACTGGCGCGGAAACACGAGCTCGTGGGGCTACAGCCCGCTCACGCAGATCAACAAGGAAAACGTCAGTCGCCTTCAGCTCGCCTGGGTCTGGGGCATGGAGGACGGGGTCCGGAGTCAGCCGGCCCCCCTGGAGCGTGACGGCGTCCTTTATCTGCCCAATTCGGGGAACGTCATCCAAGCGCTCGACGCGACGGAGGGCACCCTCATGTGGGAGTACCGAAGGCAATTTCCGAACGGATGCGCGAGCTGCGGAAGCGGGGCCCGGCTCAGATCGTTGGCCATCTGGGAGGATCTGATTCTGGTGGCCACCGCAGATGCCTACATGTTGGCGCTGGACGCCCGCACCGGGGCGGTTCGGTGGGAGACCCAGATCGCCCAAGGCGCCAGCTTCATGAACACGACAGGACCCATCATCGCCGACGGCAAAGTGGTCAACGGGATCAACGGTTGCACCCGATTGACCGAGGAGAGCTGTTTCATCACCGCACACGACGCCCGGACGGGCCGGGAGCTTTGGCGCACCTACACCATCGCACGGCCGGGCGAGCCCGGTGGCGATTCCTGGGGCGACACCCCGTTCGCGCTGAGAGGTGGTGGGGACGTCTGGAACGGCGGAAGCTGGGATCCGGAGTTGGGACTCGTCTACTTCGGCACCGCTCAGCCCAAGCCCTGGAACGCGATCAGCCGCGGGTTGACCTTCGCGGACTCGGTACTCTACACCAACTCTACGTTGGCGCTCGATGTCGAAGACGGACACATCGCGTGGTACCGTCAGCACGTACCCGCCGAATCGTTCGATCTGGATCAGGCCTACGAGCAGGTGTTGGCGGACGTGGACGGTGTGCCGGTGCTGCTGACCGCAGGCAAGGACGGGATCTTGTGGAAGATCGACCGACGCGACGGGACGTTCCTGGGCCTGCAGGAGACGGTCTACCAGAACATCTTCGATGTGGTGGACCGGGAGACGGGAGCGGTGCGCTACCGGCAAGACATCGTGGATATGGAATTCGGGGATTGGGTCTCGATCTGTCCTTCAACGTCCGGCGGGCATAACTGGCACCCGAGTGGATATCACCCCGGTGCCGGGCTTCTCGTCATTCCGCTCAGCCAGAGCTGTATGGACTTCCAAGCCCAGGAGACCGTGTTGGATTTGGGCGCGGGTAGCAGCGCGGGAAGCCGCTTCTGGAGGGGCGGACCCGGAACGAACGGAAATTTCGGAAAGCTCGCCGCTTACGACGTCAGGACCATGGAGGAGGTCTGGAGTGTGGAGCAGCGGGCTCCGTACTTGACCGCCATCCTGACCACCGCGGGTGGCTTGGCATTCGCCGGTGACTTCGACCGGCGGATCCGGGCCCACGACGTAGAAACGGGCGACGTCCTCTGGGAGACCCGCTTGGCCACCACGGTGCAGGGCTCTCCCATGTCATACGAGGTCGATGGAGTCCAATACGTCGCCGTGCCGACGGGGCGCATCGGTGGAAGTCCGTGGCGGCTGGCGGAGTTTCTCACCCCCGAACTGCAGAGCCCCGACGGGGCGAGGCACAACGCGCTTTATGTTTTCAGGCTGATGGAACCTTGAGGGATTTCCTGGCCGATGGACCTTTCAGGGCGTTTTTGCATTTCACCCTTTGCGCGCGGTCTCCGCGTCGCATACTATGATGCGTGAGCTTTCCGCCCTCCTTGGCCCGAAGCCCGTTTGTGGGCAACTGGTGCTGGCTTGTCGAACAACTCGATAGAAGAGACAGAGCGATGCAGCGACTTAATTTATTAGCGATAGTGGTGGCTTTGGGTGTCACGTTGGGCGTGGGACCGTCCCAGCCGCTGGAGGCACAGGACGCGGCCGACTGCCGTACCCCGCGAGCGACCTGTGACGGCTTCGATCGATATAGTTTGACCGGGCAGAACTCTCCGACGTGGTCGCCGCAGATGATACGGGACTCTGGCCGCCCGATCGTGCCCGTGTACGAGGGTTATTTTGAGAACCCTGACGGCACCTACACGATCTCCTTCGGCTACATCAGCATGAACCTCGAGGAAACGATGCACATTCCTCTGGGGCCGGACAACTTCATCGAACCGGCCCAGTTCGACGGGGGCCAGCCGACATTCTTCAAAGAAATTCACCGGAGCATTCGCCGGCCGTGGAACAGTTTCATGATCACGGTTCCCGCGGACTTCGGGGATCAACGCATTGTCTGGACGTTGAAAAACCACGGGAAGACGTATTCCACCCCTGGGCACATTGACGAATCGTCCTATATGATCGAGACGCCGCTGGCGCCGGCCAGGTACCTGCAAGGGACCGCCAGCGGCTATGCGCCGATGCTGCGCTTCGACCCGGCCGACCCTTGGACACAAGGCATAGGCGGCACTCGGGCGGGTCCACTTGCCGCGAGAGTGGGGCAGGCGCTTACGATCCCGACCTATGTAAATTCGGGCGAAACGAAGTACGAAGACCCGGAGAGTTGGCTGTACTGGATGCACTATTCAGGGCCCGGCGACGTAGTTTTTAGCGAAGACGAGGTCCGAATAGCACTAACAGAAGGCGAGGGAATCGGCACCACGAGTGTTACATTCAGTGAACCGGGGGATTACGTCCTGCTTGTTCAATCAATCGAAACCCTCCGTAACAGTTTTGAATACCATTGTTGTTGGACCAACGGGTGGGTCGAGGTCACGGTAACCAATTGACCGGAGAGTTGTCATGAGTACGGAAAAAGGTTTTCAGAGTATTTTCGCCCTTGCGGGGGCGATGCTCGTTGCAGCGGCGGCGGCGCCTCACGCTGCATCGGCGCAGGACGTAAACTACGCCAGCGACGTTGAACCCATCCTTCAGGAAAACTGCGTGAGGTGTCATCGGGCGGGTACAGCCGCTCCGATGATGCTCGAGACGTACGAGCAAGTGACTCCGTTTGCGTCACTGATCAAACACTCCGTGGTGACGCGCACGATGCCACCGGGCTGGTATATAGACCGGACCGTGGGCATCCAGCACTTCAAGAACAACCCGTCGCTCTCTGACGAAGAGATCGAGACCATCGTCACGTGGGTGGACTCGGGTATGCCGGCGGGCGACCTGTCGATCGTTCCGGCGTCCCGTGATTGGAAGCCAGACCACGAGTATTGGCAGCTCGAGCAGGACCAGGGTTGGGGACCACCGGACGAGATCATCACGTCCCCCCCGTTTACCGTGCCTGCCAACAGTGGTGATCAGTGGTGGGAGCCGGACACGGACCTACCGCAGGTCACGGAGCGTCGGTGGATCAGAGCGGTCGAGACGAGGCCCGCGGACGCCGAGAGCGGATATGTCTTTCATCACGCCAACACGAGTCTCATTCGCGCCGACGCAGCCGACGGGCGGCGCGGGGGGCTTTCCTCCGCCGCGGTCGGAAAAAGAGTTGACATGTATCCGGAAGACGCCGGCAAGCTGATCCTGCCCGACGACCGGATCCACTTTTCGATGCACCTTTACCCGATCGGGAGAGAAGTGGTCGACGCTTCAATCCAGGTGGGCGTTTGGTACTACCCCGAGGGAGTCGAGCCAAAGTTCACCACGAACGACGAGACTTCATTCAATTCGGGTGAGAGTCGCGATTTGGGTCTGCCACGGTACACCGATCTTCTGATTCCGCCCCATGGATACCAGTTGATGCGGGGCAACTTTGTGCTCGACCGGAATGCACGGGTTCATAGCATCCGCGGTCATATGCACCTCCGTGGTGGATATCAGATGATGGAGGCCATCTACCCCGACGGCCGCCGCGAGGTGATCAACAAGATCGACTGGAACCACTTGTGGCACACCACGCACATCTACGACGAAGACGTGATGCCCCTGTTGCCGAAGGGCACAGTGATCATCGCCACCTCCTTGTTGGACAATACGGCGGAGAACCCATCCAATCCCGATCCGGACCAATGGGTGGTCTACAACCGTCGCAGCGCCGGCGAAATGGCTCACATACGTTTCGGGCTTACATGGATCGAAGATGATGCCGAGTTCGAACAGATGGTCGCCGACCGAGAAGATCTCAGGGCGAACCGTGCACGACCGGCGGCCGACGGAGGTTGATCAGGTAGCGGGACGGAAGGAAAATTGTAAGGAACCTGACTGAAGAGCAGGTGCAGCAGCAGTTCTAGAAGAGCCCGGCGCGGATTCACTTTCGCGTCGGGCTCTTCTCTTTTTTGCCGGTTGATGTGCTAGCCGCGACGGCCGTGAATATCAACTGCATGACTCTGTAACCACTGTCGGCCTGGCTGGCGTGGCCACGTAGCCAACACTTCGCTTGGAGCCTGCAGCGGTGGTTGTTGTCGAGAACCCACAGAATGTGGCGTCCACAAGCCACCTTCTTCCCCAACACCGATTGAACTAGCCACGTTAGTCGGATTCCCGCGCGGCCCACTTCTTGCCCACAGAGGGGCGGGCCTCTCGCTCACGCCCGCCCGAGGGTATTTCGGGTTGTTGGCAGAACCTCCCCAAGAGGAGGTCATAAATTGGTCGTCCTCATGCCGGAAGAGATGAATGGAATTGCAGGATCAGCGTCGGACCAGAGCGCGCCGCGCAGCCGATCAGCGAAGCGGCGAAGGCAGACGGATCGACAACGAGCGCCGGGGCTGGAGCCGGCGCGACGTTGCGGGAGAACGATTGAGCGATGGCGGGAAGTTCGACAGGCGTGGACCTCACCCTTCGGTGTTCGCGCAGCTGGGATTCCCCCTATTGCGAGGGGTCCGTCGTCTGGACTCGCCCCGACGTAGCGGTGTATTGCGCCGTTCCTTCGTGCGGCGTTCCGCCGACCGCTAGAGCCGGTCGCCCAGTCCTCCCTGCTCGGCACAGACTAACGTAACCATCGAGGCGTCCCCCACGCCTCGTACTGTCGCGGGAGGGCCTAGCCGCCGATCACAGTCTGCGTCGCCTCGATGGCACCAACGGGAACGGACTCGAAGGAGGTCACCGGCGCGATCCAAACCGACCACCCGTATCTCTCCGTAAGGATCTCGCCGAGGCGCCTGGCCTCCGAACCTGTCGATGTTGCACCGATCCGCACCCGGTGAAACGGTCGGCCTCCCACGTCCTCGTCCACAGTCCAAGCCGGAAGACCCTGGTCCGCCAACCGGTCCCTCAGCACGGCCGCCGAGTCGGCGTTCAAAAAGGCCCCCATCTGGATCGTGTATAGGGGACCACTCAGGGGCTCGGGCTCTGGCTCTGGAGCGGGCGCCACCGGAGCGACGAACGGCGGCGGTGGCTCGACCTGTTCCTGGGCCGGCGGCTCCTGGACCTGTTCGTCGTCACCGCCGCACGCCGCCAAGGGCAACGTGAGTCCGAATATCAGGATGATTCGCGAAAGCATCTTTTGTGCTCCTTCGAGTTGTCGGAAGGTGACAATAACCGTGCGAGTCTGTAGGCAATAGATGCGGGGCCACGATTTCAGTCAGTGGGTCGAGGCTAGAGTTGTCCTCGACGAGTTCTTTGCGCTTGACCTGCGGACCATTTTCGAGGAGCAGGCGAACCCGGAGGTTATCCAGTCCGGCGACCTGACCGAGAAGCTCAACGCCACTGAAACGTCGCCTTGGGGTGATTATCGGAAGGGTCACGGAATCACCACCCACAAGTTGGCCGCTCTCCTCCGTCCGTTCGAGGTACGTCCCGACCAGCGCAGGACCTCCGCCGGCTCGAAGGTTCGGGGGTGGTGGTACAAGGACCTGGAGCCGCTCTTCACCCGGTATCCTCCTGCTGAAGTGGGACAAGTGGGACAACTTAGCAATGGCGCTAGTTCTGGGCGTTTTCAAAGTGGGACAGAAAGCGGGGCTTGTACCACTTCTCGATCCGCCGAAAACCGCTGTGGGAGCAGCAATGTCCCGGTTGTCCCAGTTCAAGAGCGGGGGAGAGAGGGGGTGCACCGCCCGCCGCCCCCGGACGAAGACCCGGAGGGCTTCGAGCGGTGGGCCATTCAGCACGAGACGCAGGAAATCCACCCCGAGCCCGTACCTGACCTCTTCGGAGGGGATGACTGATGTGCGATTCCGAGCGGGCGCGTCAGGTGGCCGAGCGGGTGGCCGAAAAGATCAGGGATGTGACGCCCGAACGGCTGGGCTCGGACGGGTGGGAGTTTACCCGGCAACACGTCCAGCACTTCGAGGACCCATACCTCGATGCCCTGAATGCGTGGGGACGAGAGGATTCGGAAGAGACGCGGGCCAGACTCCGCGACGCGGCCGAAAGGTTCGTCGGAGCCTGGAGGCGAGCGGGCGAGGAATGGGAGGCGGCGGGGCGCCCCCAGGTGCGCGAAGAGGTGCCGGCATGAGGGGGCACAGACTGCCAGCGTCTGCGACCGCCGGAAGAGGTGGTGCGGTCGTCGCGGCAACCCGAGGAGCGCAGGGCATCACCGAGGGATCGGCCTTCCTCAGAGAGTACGGCGCATGACCACGGACCAGAGTTCCAAGAGGATCGAAGAGCTCGTCGATCGTATCCTCCGAGCACAGAGCCAAGGACGGACCGGCCACGATGAAAGCACCAACGGGGTTCAGGGTCTGAGCCAGCCGGAGGGGAGAGCGAACAGCCAGGGGAAGAGTGGGGTCAGAAAACTTGGGAAGACTCGGGTGGAAACAACGAAGGAAACAGCGATCGGAGAGCTTGTCCCCCAACCGCACGGTGGAGCTCTCCGAAGAGGCAACCCCGGCAACCGAGGCGGCGGGCGTCCTAGCCATGCGGTCAAACAATCTCTTTGCGGTGATCTGGAGTTGGCGCATCAGCGGATTCTTTCGCTCCTCCATGATCCAAGTCTACGCTTCACCGATCTTCTGGATCTTTACGGTGAGCTACTGGATCGGCTAGAGAGGTACGGATTCTAGGCGAATGAATCCCCTCGTCCTCCCAGAAAAATGCTCGCGGATAGCCTCCGTTGGCACTGATGCCGTCACTGACGAGCCAACAACCCATGCGGAATGCGGGAGACGGCTTAAAATGGGCTTAGTTGACCGCCTGAAGGCCATCATCGACGTGATGCCCGAAGGTGGAAGCGTATCCCTGCCCGTGACATGGCTGCGCGATCTTCTCGACGCCGAAGGTGATTCACCCGGCATGGGTCGATTACTCACCCTTGAAGAGGTTTGCGAGTTCGTCAGTTGTTCACCATCCACTGTCCGAACCTGGCTCAACACGAGCCGCCTCGACGGGTTCAAGCTAAACGGGCGTGACGTGCCCCCAGATGTGGTACCACTTCCTATGTTAGGCTTTGAGGCCCCGGCGGTCCAAGAAGTTGGGGCATTCTAAGGAACCAAGGTGATGGTTTTATCGTCTCCGGAGCCGGG